>JAABUK010000028.1_pt1 | contig 319008 bp, 209 predicted proteins | sample 5559141 | NCBI WGS metagenome assembly JAABUK01 (sample SAMN10711869, study PRJNA513367) | rock metagenome | isolation source: Antarctica rocks | place: Antarctica: Victoria Land, Pudding Butte nord | collected 2016-01-03 | reverse complement strand
GCAGCAGTAATGGCCATGTATGCGCATATCTATGGCAGCAGTAGTGGCCATGTATGCGCATATCTATGGCAGCAGTAGTGGCCATGTATGCGCATATCTATGGCAGCAGCAATGGCCATGTATGCGCATATCTATGGCAGCAGCAATGGCCATGTATGCGCATATCTATGGGCCATGTATGCGCGTATCTATGGCAGCAGTAATGGCCATGTATGCGCGTATATCTATAGTAGTAGTAATGGCCATGTAAATAAATAATCCTGAGCGGCCCTGAGAATATTAAGCCGGTATTGAGAATCCTAAATAATCCTGAGCGAGCCTGAGCGAGCCTGAGCGGGCCTAAACGGGCCTGAGAATTCTTACCTAGCTCTAAACTATTTTAGCGCTCGCGAGCGGGCCTAAGCGCTCCGAGCAAACCAGGATTCTTAGAGTCGCTTACACTTTTGTAGATGATAACTCTTTAATAAAGCGAGTTAACTCTAGAATATAAACTTTAAATATAATATACCGCGTAGATAATAAAATATACGTTTAATTACGACCTAATAAATCTTATCGGGGTTAAAAATATAATAGTTTATTATTAATATAATATAAACCTTCTAATAAGTCTTTATCTCGTTATTTAACCGTATTAATTTAGTTTTTTACAGTATTTTAACGGTATTAAATTTTAAATAATATATTTACGGATAAAAAATAATTAATATATCGCTTAAAACGTAGTAAAACCGTTAATTCTTTTAATATTAATTATAAAACGGTTATTTAATCGTTCGAAGAAAATAACTAGTTACTTAATATTAAAAAATATTATTAACGATTTATTAACGGTTTATTAAAGATAGTATTATAAATATACCCCCTTTATCTATATAGATACCTCTTAAATCGCTAGATAAATACCCCTCTATATTTAGTTAACGGCCGTAATTACCGTAATAATACCGATTTAATTTATTCGGGCGACGCGGGTATATAGAAATAAGACTATTACCTTATCCTTAATACTATTAACGACGATAACGTTATATATACTAGGATTCTAAATAGGTAGATCTTTATATATAATATATAATTAAATTATAAAGAGAGAGTTTATTATTAGAACCCCTATAAACTAAATATAAATAGGATTTTCGTTATTTTAATTTTTATCTTAGCCGAAAAACGCGCCTATAATAAAAAGGCCTTAAATCGTTTAAATCCGATATTTTTTAATTAAAAAAAAAACTAATTTAGTATCGCTAAATTAACTTAATTACTAAATAAATTTATTAAAGTTTATCTTTAAGGCTAGTTTATTATTATATTTTATTTATAAACTCGAGGGCCTAATAAAGCTATCGCTTATAATAAATATACTAATAATTATAATAATACTAGATATTAATTAAATATAAGGGGGGTATTTATCTAATGATTTAAAAAATATCTATATAAATAAAGAGAGTATCTCTATAATATTACCTTTTATTAATAGTTTATTAACGAGTTATTAATTATTTAAAAACTTATAATAACTTTATTAATAAAAATTTAAAAATTTTAAAAATTCCTTATAAGGCCGAAAACTCGTTTAATTTATAATATATTAAATATTAATATTAAGATTTTAAAAAGTGTTTTTTTAAATTTTTTACCTCGCTACTACTTAATTACCGTTTAAATACCGTTAATAAACGAGAATTAAACCGTTTTTAAACCGTTTTTAAACCGTTTTAAAATTATTCTTAAACCGTTTTATAACTAAAACCTTAAACCGTTAATAATTTTAAGAAGAGAAATATTAATATTAATAAATTTTAAAATCGTTATATAATTAGTAATTTTCTAGTTAAGATACTATCGATTAACCGTTAAGAAATCGTTTAAAACGATTCGAAAATAGTTTAAAAACGGTTTATAAATAATTTTAAAACTTAATAAATAAATAAAATAATACCGCGAAGGCGATATTAAGTTTTCTATTTATTATTATATATATTAACAATCCGATAATTAATTAATATATAATTAAAGAGGTAGGTTCAGCTTAATAACCTTAATTTATAAAGATAAATTTAATTATTAGGTTTATTAGAACTCCTATAACTTCAACCTTAATATTTTATATATTATAATTCTTAAATATTCTATCTAGGTAAGCCTCTTAACTAATAAATGATATACGATTAAAACGATTATATACGATTTTAAGATCTAAATAATAAATAATAAACCTAAGATTAATTATTTTATATTTATCGCTTAATTATTATTTAAATTAAATAATAACGGCCTTCCTAATATTAATAATCAATATATTATTAATATATAGGGTAATAATTAGCTAGGTATTATAATTAAGAAAAATATTAAATTCCGCGCTTCGGGGTATAAAACCTAGCTTAATAAAAATAATAATAATAATATATTATACTCGAAGGGATTATTTAAGTTTATATAAAATATATTTTAATAAGTATATATAGCCTAAATTATTATTAAAACCGGTAGGTTATTTAATATAAATCTTATTATTATTAATCTCGCTATAGAGAAACCTAGTCTATATATTTATTTATTCGAGCTCTAGATCGAATATTATAATAATAATAAATAGTACTCTATAGTTTATAGGCTTAATTATAAAGGTAAATATTTTTATTAAAATTAATTCCTTAGCGTTATTTAAAGCTCTATATAATTTAATAAACTTTATAGCGAATTACCTCGCTAGTAGCGATACGTTTAAATTTATAAATTTATTTACCGCGAAGGTTTTTTTAATTATAAAATAGGTTAGTTAATATCTAGGTATTATTAATTAAAAATAAATTAATTTCGGCCTTTATATTAAATTATTATTATATTTTATTTAAGGTATTAATTATAGCTTCTTTATATATCTTAAACTTATATAATTTATATAGTAACGCCTTAGCTAGTAGTATTATTAGGTCGGAGGAGAAAATACGTTTATATAATTCTAAATATTTATTAAATACCCTTATTAATATTACGGGCGATACGGAGGCGAGGGAATATTAAGCCGGATTTATATTATTTAATAAATTAAAGTTTAAGGACTCTAGTATTATTACTCGCGATAATATATTATTTATAATTAATAATTATTATACCGCTTATAGGCTAGGGCTAGGTATATTAACTTTTAATTTTAATAACCGTATCGAGATAATATATTTAATTAATCGTTATATAAGAGTTATAATAAACTTAAAGCTACTATTATTATATATATAATTATTAATATTTAATTCTATATTAATAGGAGGTTTATATAGGTTTAAGGTATTTTTAGATTTTATTATAATATCGCCTCTTTAATAGGGAATTATTCTAGAGATTTTATTAACTAATAATATTTATATCCTTATATATTTATTTCTCGCTCCTCGGTCTATTAAATCTAGGTAAAGCGGAGTATTTCACCCGTAAATATTAATATTTAATAAAAATAATTACCTTTATATTTAATAAAGGCGCTCTTAATACTATATTAGGTAAATTTCTATTAGTTTTTACCTATAATATAATAATCTTAATATAGGCCGATATAGTTAATAGGGCGTAATATTTATTATAATAATAAAAAATTAATTTCGGAGCTAGTTTATAATAGAGATAAGCTCTAGAATTAATATCTTATTAAGACCGTTATTATTTAATAAGGTATATACCTTTTAGAGTAGAGTTTAATTAACGTATTTTAATATATTATTTATTTAGGAGTTCCTAAGGATAGAGTAACTCTAAATAATATTATATTTATACTAGTAATCCGCGAATATCTTATTAGCGTATATAAGATCCTTATCGGTATAAAGATAATAGATATAGTAGTCGCTATATTCTTTTACGAGCCTATAACTACGAAAGGCGCTAAATATACTTATTTTATTAAATATAAAATAATAGTAGCTATACTTAAATTTATTATTAATATAAATAATTATAAAGTCGAAGCTATAGGCCCTAAGATTAATAATATTATTATAAATAACGTCGTATTCGAAACGGCCCTTTCGTAGGCTGCGTTTATACGAATAAATATATATCTTTATAACGCTATAGGTCTTATAGCCGTTATCGCCCTTAACTTTTAATAAATCGATATCGTTAGTTATTTTAGATAGCCGTATTCTATTATCTTTCTCTAAATGACCGAGTCTTTTATACTATTAGGTTAGGGCTTTAGTATTAATAATAACTAATACTAACTATTATTAATTTATACGTAGAACGTAGAGGTTATAGTTTTATAGGATTATAATAGTTTCTTTAGATTCGATAAAGATCGCTTTAAAAATAAAGTTTAAGGGGTAACTAGCTCGTTAAAATTTAATATAGGAAATAAAATTAAAATCGTTATTAAGAATATATATAACGTTATTAACCTTAAAGTATTATACGCCTTTATCGCCTAAATATAGTAACCGAATAATATTATTATTATATAACGTTAGGCCGCCCTTAAAGTTATTAATACTATCGGCGCCCTTAAGCTTATTATACTCTATAAAAATAGAGCGATCGTAGTTAATATAGATAGTAGCACCGGTATCTAAAACCTAGAGTTTAGAAATATTAATTATAATACCTATAAGGGCGTAGTAGTATTTTATATTTCCTAAATTAGAACTACCTTCGGTATTAGACCTCTGGCGTTTATTTAATTTATTTAATTTATTGTCTTTACTCTTATTATTATTATTAATAGTAGTATTATTATTACCCCTACCGCCGCCTTTACCGCGGTTACCTCGACCGTATCGGCTACGGTCGCGCTAGTTATTATAATTAAGATTATTATACTAAGGTTTATTATAAATAGTATAGTACCGTACCCGCCTAATAAAGTTAGTATAGTAAAGGTACGATCGAATAATTCCTTCTTAATTAAATCCTTAGATTTATTATAGTATTAAAGTATATATAATAAGTACTAGCTAGTTATAGCTAATACTATTAACTTGTAGGTATAATATATTACGGAAGCGAGAGATCGCTATATTTAGGGTAATCTTAGTAATTAAATAAGTTATAGTCTTTAGTAAATATTTTATAATAGCGCTAGTAATTAAAGCTAAGATTATAGTAGAACTACTAAACTATAAAATTATTATTAAGTTTAAGATAATTAAAGTTATAAAGCTCGTTATAGACCTTTTAAAATTTATTAATATAATCGTTAAAACTATCGTATTAATTAATAATAAATTAATTAAATTTAGTTAGTACCTTATATAGGTAACCGGAGTTATAAGGTTTAAATTCGTTTATAATAACTATCTAGGTTATAATAACGGCCTTATTATTCTTAATTTTAGTATAGGTTATAGGGGCGACGGTATAAAGGAGGATATTATAAATTATCTTATTATTAGTGAATTATTAATACGCGGTATCGATATTACAATTAGATTTACCTACGTCCAGTTCTAGGGTTATAGTAAATAGATCTTCGAGGTATTCCTATAAGTTTATTATATTAAATTTATTACGTATATCCTACTTCTATTTAATAAAGCCTTTTATTAAATTTAAGGTTTCGACCTTAGTAAATATTTAAATAACCTTTATAAATACCGATATACTAGCGGTAACCTAAATATAAGGCCGAATAACTTAATATTACTAGGCGGTTCTAGTATTAATTTAGAGTAACTAAAGCTGGCTAGGGAGTCGGATTAATAACGGTATATATACGTTATATTAACGCCTCTTTTATCGTCGTATATATCTACCTTATTACAGAGGTAGTCGATTATTTATTTAATCTACCGAAGAGTACGGAGCTAGAGTCTTTAAAGAGTATATTATTATTTAGTAATAAAATAGGGAGGTTTAGTCTTAAACTATTTTAAATTTTATTTTCGTTTTAATAATTATTATTATCGTAATTATTTTAAACGACGAGGCTGAAACTTTAGAGGATAACTTATTTAAGATTTAGCTCGCTATTACTTTATATAAAGAAATAAAGATAAATAGCTTTAATAACTACCTACTTTAATAATAAAAACTATAGTTATAACTACGACCTATAATTATAATTTATAGTATTTTTTCCTCGACTACGAAGTTATAAGTTTATTTTTTATTTATTAACACTACTAATACTATTAACGTTTATTTTTCTAAGGCGGTAAACAAGCTATAGCGATAATTAATTATAATTATTCTAGGTTTTAAAAAGACTTTATAAACTTAAAGTTATAATACGCTAGTAATAATTATAATAAGTTATATAGAGGTATTAATAATAATAAATAACTATTATATATAACTACCCTTAAGGTATTTATTTAGGTATATATAAAGTACACTAATATTAGCCGATTATAATAATTAGCTACTCCCTAGTATAGTAATTAACTATTTTCTAATAACGTACTTCGCTTATTAGTTGATTTCTAGCGGTATATAAATTCTTTATAAACGATTTAGCTACTCTCTAGTATATATTATATAGTACGATTAACTACTTTCTAGTAGGTATATATATAGTCTATCGGGCTATTCCCTAATAGAGGCGGGGCCTACGGAACTATATTCTAGGTACTAAGGCCCTTATTTAAAATAAATAAATAAGCGTAATCTAGTACGTCCTAAACGTAGTTACGATAACGTAATAACGCCGTATTACTACTATTAATACTATTATAATATAGCGAGTACGTAGCGGATATATATATAGAGCCCGGGCTCATAACCTATTAAATATAAAATAAGGTAGAAATACTTCTTGATTAATCATCTATAGAGGATAAAAGCGAATATATATACAAGACTCTAATACTAAGTATTACCAAGTATCTATTTACTAAGTCGTTACTAAATAGTCCTATACTCCTATATTCTAATAATATTCACTATCTAGCTCTTTATTTATTCTACTCTTTTATCTTTTATACTATGTCTCTATCCTATTTACTATCGTGAAGTTATTATACGGTATTTATAGTTAGGGGCGGATCCTAGAAAACTATATTAAAATATACTAAGGCTTAGTATGTCACGTAATTTAGTTATATAATCTAGGATCTGTATATAGATTCTCTATAATATATAGTCTTACGTATTCTCATAGTTCTATAGAATAATTAAGTATTCTTCTATAACTTTAATAGGTTATAAGCCCGGGTTATATAGCGATTATTCTAGGGTATAGATATTTTATATCTAACCGGTATACCTACCTATTCATAGTATTATTAATAGCGAGGTTTATAATTTAATTTACTCCTACGGAGCTCAACGACGATTATATTATAACGTATAAATACTATAACCTTTAAATAATAAATAAGTTTATTAGATAATAGTTACCGGTCGCCGGGGTATATAGTATAAAATTAAGTAAGAAATTAAGACGGATAAACTAAATTATAGTTTATCGTCTTTATAATTAATTAGGATTATACCCGCTAACTAGCTCCTAGAATAACACCTACTTCTAAAAAAAATCCTAATATTACGTAGAGATTTACTATTATTTATAATACTAATACTAATTATTTAAGCACTATTTCTATTAAAATAGTATATATATTAATCTCGCTAATATTAACGGTATTCTCTACTAGTTGTTATTATTTAATTTTACGGAGCTACCTCCGACTCCGTTAAGGATTATTTATAAATAAACTCCTTTTAAGTCTTAAAAGTTCTTTAATTCCTAGATCTACTATCGATTCTTATAGATCCTATTTATCTTATCGATCCTAATAATTTATTATTATTATTATATTAGGCGCGCCTAGAAAATATTTATATTTAGTTTTAAAATGGCTACTTAAGGTATTAATATTATTAATTACGTTAGGAGTACTTAAAAGAGATTTATATCTAATAGTAACCCGGCTATTTATAGTCTTAACTCTATTAATTACGCTATTTCCCCGTAATTATTCGTTATCGGTAGTCGTTATCCTTAGGGATAAATATTTATATAATAATTATAAATCCCGTTATTAATAAGATAATAAATCCTATATCCGAATTATATTAAATTTATCTTAACTCGTTTAGTCCTTATCTAGTCTTTTATCTTAACCTAGTCGTTAAAGTTTATCGTCGCTCTATATATATATATTTCCCTTATTTTATTTAATACCTCAGGGTTAATCCTATTATTTTCGATAATAATAATAAATAAAATAGTAATTATTAAGACCCCGAAGACCCTTTATCGGAAGATTCTAATTTAAATACTAGTATTAAGTTATTTAAATTATTAAGCGATACCGAACTTTTTAGCCTTAGAGCTAGAACTAGACCTAGGATATTTATAATATCGTTATCCTCCGGTTTATTCTTTAATTTATTTTTAATATTATAATTCCCTAAATTACCTAGTACTCTCCTACTATAATAGATATAATAATATTTTCGGTATCTACCGGTAGTTTCCTCTTTACGTTAATTATAGTTTTTAATACCCTAAAGTAGTACCCTAAATAACTCGAGGGTATTATTAATTTCTTTATTCTTAATAGGTAGTACTATAGAGACACCCCCTTTACCTACGTAGATACTCTCTAGATCGCTAGATAGACACCCCCCCATGTTTAATTAGTGGCCGCGGTTGAACGATTTGAGGCTTTTCTACTATGGGCGCGTTTTTCGGCTAGTATAAAGACGAAAATAGCGGAAATCCTATTTATATTTAGTCCATAGTAATTCTATTAATAAATACTCTCTTTACGACCTAGTTATATACTATATTTAAAGATCTACCTATTTAAAATCCTAGTATATATAACGTCGTCGTCGCTAATGGTATTAGGGATAAAGTAGTAGTCTTACTAGCGTACACCCGCGTCGCCCGAATAAATTATATTATTATTATTATAGTAACCTCGGTAACTAACTAAATATAAGGGGGGTGTTTATCTAACGATCTAGAAAGTATCTATATAAGTAGAGAGGGTATCTCTCTATAGTACTATTCTTTTTAATAACCTCCGGCCGGAAAATCTAAGCCCCGTAATTAATACGAAAATATATATAATTATCCGAAACCGACTCGGATATACCGGCCGTTAAAATATTAAAGATTTAATTTAATTAAACGAAATCTTAGATTATATTATAGAAAACTTTGAACCTAAAGACTCTAGTATTTATATTAAATTAATATATTAATTATATAATATATCCTTAGGTAATAATATTATTAAAGATATAATTAATTATATTAAATAATTTTAGTAAACGGATATTATAATCGCTAATTTTAAAGTATCGCTTAAATTACTTTAAATATATTTAATCTATTTTTTTTATTAGGGCTAGGGAATCTCTATATTATATTCTAAATTTTATATACGTAATTTTATACTTTTTACAATACCGGTATATATATCTTTAAAGAGGTAGCTCTAACTACTATAAATAAAGAAAAACGAATATTTATATAAAAAACTCTAGTTATAATAAATATAATTAAAGATCGACTTTAATAAAAAGGAAATAAATTTATTAAACTTTACGAGATATATAACTTATATAAGGAATTAAGGAAGAAGTATTAATACTCTAAAATTAAATACTAGCGCCTATATCCGGAATAGAAGCCCGATAAATTTAAGACGGAAACTAAAAAGGCGGTTTACCTAGTTAATAAAAAGCGAAAGTTATTTAAGATAAAAAAGGATTATTTTATTTATTTTATAAATAATTTAACTTATTTAGAAGAACCGCCCGACGATTATTTTACTCGGGGTATATTAATACTAATAATAACTACTTTAAAAATAGATATCTTTTATTTAAATATTATTAATAGCGGATATACCCGAAGCTCGGTTATAAACTAGTATAATTTTATCGGTATACGACCTTATTCCGATTTATAAGTTAAAGGAATTAGAGGTTATATATCTACTCTATATAATATTAAAACTATTAAACTCTAATATAATATTAATAATATTAAGCGTAATCTTTTTATATCGGGTATATTATATATATTTAATATAGGGGTAAATTTACTATTTATAACCTACCTCCTAAATATAAAAGCGAAACTTAATATCTTTAAATTAAAGGGCTAAATATTTATTTAAGGCGCTATTTTTATAATTTATTATATATATAAATTATTCGCTCTAAATTTATAGTAACCGCTAATAACTCTAAATACTTATAGTATTCCTCGCGTTTTACGAAATAATATTAATATACCCGTATAAATTATATAGAGTAATAAAACGTTATTAAATTATCTTTAATTACCTTAGGAGTCGATTTCATTTATAAATTTAATAATAATTATACCTATAAGAACTATATAATAGGCCGCTAGTAATCGGCCCTATATAAAAGCGAATATTAATCGGGAAAGTCTTTATTAGAGTTAGTAAACTTTAAAATACTTTTATAAAATACTTTTTATTTTTAAATTAAAGAAGAAACGGAGTTCGAGGTAAAGAAGATTTTAAATTAAAAGAGTTAAAACTACCCCGTTAAATAAAAAGAATATAACGAGTTAAAAAATATTTAAGAGTTATTAACGAACCTCGTTAATTAATAGGAGTTTCTAAGGAAGTTTTAGGAACTATAATTTAAGAAAACTAATTATAGGTTTCCGGCGAAAAGAGTTTTAAGAATATAAAGTCGTTAAAATAAAGAGTATTAACTACTATATATTTTATTTTAATAAATTTCTTAAATTCTTTTAAACGCTCTAACTCCTTTATATTCCTAAAATCTTTATCGAATATCTTTTATTTACGCTCCTTTAGGAGTTTCTTTTATTAGCGAAGTCTCTTTAATTTTATATTTTTTTAACGAATAATATTATTCGCCGCGGAAGCGGCTTTATTAACTATTTTTTATTTAATTTTAGTTTTTTCTTCTTTACGCTCTAGGCGCTCTAAAGTCTTATTAATATTTAAGAAATTAATAATAAACCTTAAAAACTTATACTTCTTTCTAATTTTAATATATTTCTTATATTTCTTCGATAGAGAGGATAATCGATATTCGGTTTAATATATCGCGTAGCGCGTATAAGCGATTATAGTTATAAAATCTTTAAAGATAACTCGTTCCTATAAATTATTACTATATTATTTTATTTAACGAGAAGATATAAGATTATTTTTAAGAATAAAGAAATTTAGAAGAAAGAGGTAATATTATAATTAAAATTCTCTCCGAACTTTAATAAACTTAATATATTTAATAAACTAAAGGATTATTTATTACTCGACGTAATATATAAACTAATAAATAAATAAGCGCTCGACCGCTTAACTATTTAATATAGGAATAAGTTAATAAATAGATAAATATATAACTCTTAATACGATTTCCTTTTATTATATAAATAACGTATTTTCTTAATAAATAAAAACTTCGTATTTAAATTTCCTAAAACTTTTAATTATAAATTCCAAATATAGACGTTTAGTAAATTTTTAATTAAGTTTATTAAATTTATCTAGTTATATTTAACTATTTATACGAAGTCTATTATTTATTAATCCTTAATACTCCTCTCTAAGAGAATTAATCTAGATTCTATCGATATTATATTAAAGTATTAAACGAAGAGCCTTAATAAAGACGCGCAGATCTATTTAGGTTATATACTAGCCCTAGAGATCGATTTAATACCTACTTTCGTCTAAAGTATCTAAATACGTATTTAGTACCTCGATTTATTTTAAACAATTTTGAATAAATTAGAATAAACTAGTCTTAATAGTACCGGTTTATAATTAATTATATATAGTAATAAAATGATTCTATAGTCTATAATACCGCGCTAACTTAGAGGATATTACGCGCCTATATAATTTTTATAAATTAACGTAATTTAAAATCGAAATTAGATTAACGTAATAGCGCTCTATATAACCTTAGCGAGCTACCCGATACTAGTAGAAAGTCACGGATTTAAGGTCTTAAATCCGAAGTTACTATTTTTAGGCTTTTTATTAAATTTTTTTTTTCTTTTTTTATATTCTCTTTTCGTTATTCTTCTACCTAAATTAGGAAAATACGTATTTAGTACCTCGACTCTTCTCGTGCGGGCTCCCGCTTTACCGATGTAGGAATAAATAATTTATTTAGTTGAAATATTATTAATATTAAAATAAGCGCCTTGAATAAATTAAAATTAAAAGAATTAAACTCTTAATTAGTGTCGGTAAATCTTAAAAGTAAATATTAGTATATTTTAAATATTATTAGCCCTATTAGAAAGCCGTCTATAGATTTATACTAAAACTCTATATTAAATACCGACCCGAGGTTTAGTAGGATTAGTAAATCGGGGCTTCGGGTAATAAATTAGGGTTCCGAGAAAATTATTTTTAATAAATAATACTAACTATTAATAAGTTCAATAGGTTTAATAACTCGATAAATCGTTAATAATTTAAATATTAAACGAATAGGCCTATTATATACCCTATAGTATACGTATTTATATACGTATTAGTATACGCTATAGTATAGGCTATAATATACCCTATAGTATACCCTATAATATACGTAATAGTATATATAGTTATTATAATTATTAGTACCTTAGTATAAGAGCTAGTATTTTAGTATAAAATAGTAACTTATTCGTACCACTAGATAGAAGAAGGAATATATAATATATTAAGATTAAATCTTAACTACTATTTTATTTCGTTAATACTATAATTCTTACGTGTCTTATTTCGTTAATACTATATTCTTACTATTTAGTAGTAACGGTTTAGTCGAATTCTATTTATAAATAAAAAGAGACCGGCTACTAGCCCTTAAAGTACTAGTTATAAAATACTAAATCCTCTACTAATATCTCGAAGATATAACTATTATCCGCACTACTATTCTCTTATATAGGTCGAATTATTTTATAAGATTATAAACTAATTATAATTCGTCCTTATATTTATTATTAATTATAATATTAACACTAATTCTTTAACCGTTAATATTCTACGACGACGAACGAAGCGAGCCGCTTCGTTTTCGTCTTAATTTTTATATATAATAGTAGTATTTCTTTATACTAGCTACGCCTACCCTAAATCCTAATAAACGAGTTATTATACTAGGTTTTTATAGTTATATAAATCGGTTTATAAACGCGCTTTATAAGCCTAAAGGAATATTTATACCCCGGTTATATAAAATACTCTATATTTCGGCCGTAGGCGTAGAGAACGATCTATATTAAATTAAAATATTACCGCCGTTTATACCGTATATTATTATTTTCGTTTATATAGAAAGTTCTTACCTTTTCTTAAATATCTCGGTCTAACTATAATTAATTATTAGGAAAGTTAAATCGCGCCGGAATTATAAAGTTAAGAGCGGAGTTTACTTTTTTATAATCTAAAGTTTATATTTATTTAAAAGCGGAGAAGCGGTATTTACCTTATTAAGAATTATAGCGAAATTAATAGGTTTTCCCCGCGTTAAGGTAGGAACTCTAAAAATTTCTTTTTAATCCCTTACTTCTTACCTTTTACTTCGTTATTTCTAATTTATATAATCGAGGTTTAAATCTTTAATACTATATAAATAAACTTTCGAACTATATACCGGTAAAAAATCTTTATAAATATATATAACTTATTTTATTTTTTTTATTTATAAACTACGCGGAAGTAAAAAACCCGTTTTTATTAAATCTTATTATCTCTCTAGCGTTTTAATTACTTATATTTTCGAAAAAGTATTTCGAGTAGTATAGTAAAAATATTAATAGATTAATTTAAAAAGTAGTTCTTTTTATTATCGACTAGTACGATCCTCTATTAAATATATTAAAAGGTAACGAGTTATTCGTAAAAAAAGAACGTTCTACCTCTATTAATATTTAAGAAAAAGAAAGTTTTATAAAAGAAAACTTTTTTATATTTCCGATTTCCTAGACGTACCCTTTTTTAATTATAAAACTATTAACGGCTTTCGTTAAAGGCGTTAGGTACTATACCGATTTAATATATTTTAATAATTAGAAAAAAAGAAACGAGGAGATTCTAAATCTTTAATTAACTTATTCTTAAAGAAAGGTTAAGGACTAGATTTTAATTACTCTTATTTATTCTCTTCTAACTAGGTTCTTTTCTTTAGTTTTTAATCTAACTAAATCTATAATTTAATTAACTCCGAGAAAATCAATATTTTAATTCCTCCTATAAAAATTAATTTTTACTACGGACGATATTATACGAAGGATTTTTTTTAATTAAACCGAGAATATAGTTAATAATAATAAGGGCTAGTCTAACTCTTTAAGATAAAATTAAAGAGGTTTTAATAATTTTAAAGAAAACTAATTTACTTTATTTAATTCTTAATCTTAATAGGAATAAGAAATTATAAATTAACTACGAATACTACCTCCGCCGGTAAAGATTAATTTAAACCTATATAATATTATAATTTAGATTATACGATCTATTATATTAAATACTATTAAAGTTACTTTATAAATTTAGGGTTAAATTTTTAAAGGGCCTTTAAGACCTATTAAACTATAAAAGCTAATTAATAAAGACGGGTATATTTAATAAATATAATAATAAACTAGGTATTTCTATACCGGCGAATTAAATTTCTTTTATTTAAATTACCTAGAGTTATAAGGCGCCGGTAATATCGTTTTTAATTTTAAAAAATTAATATTTAAAGAGGTTTATACCTTTTATAATAAAACTTAGGATTTCGCTATAATAAAAAGTAAAGATATAATAAAGAGGAATCTAAATAATTATTTCCGCGGTATTATTATAAATTAATAATTTAAAATCCTTTCCTAAAATAAAAAAGATATAATAATATAACTACCGAATAATTTATAGCGCTAAATTACTAGACTATAATATTTATAACTCTAAAAGAATTTAGTCGCTAGTTATATATATTAAAGAATACGACCGAACGAAATAATTTATTTATCTATATCTAGAATATAGTTAAATATACCGTTTAAGCCGGTATTACCTAAAAATATATATAGGTTATATAGGTATAGAATTACCTCGATATTAATTTCTAGGTTATTATCCCTCCTCTAATAAATAATACTTCGATTAAATAATTTATCGAATAATTTAAAAGTAGGAAAGAGATATAATATAGGATATAAATTTAAAAAAATAAAGAAGGCTATAAGAATTATCGAAAGAAAATTAAAAAGCGAGAAAAAAATCGCGATATAAAAAAGGATAAATAATTATTTAGAGATAAATAGTCGTTATAGCGGTAAAATAAATATTATAATTTAATACTTTATTAGCTTTAGTAGTAGTATCGATTTTTTTAATTTTAAGATTTTTAAATATTTTAAGGTCCTTAGTTTTAAAGCTTTTAAGAGTAAAGACTATTTATTATAAAACCGAATCTTTATAATTCTCGTTTTTTTCTATATTAATAAATAACTAGACCTTCTTTCCTTTATATTAATATTTACGATTAACCGGTTTATTTTTAAAATCGGTAGATTATACCTTAAATATAATAATAATAATAATCGTAGTAAATTTAAAAGCCTCCCCTATAAGAACCTCTAAAAAATACTCTACTACTATTAAAATAATTATTTATAATTACCGCCGGAAACACTTAATCTAACTAAAATTCATTCGTTAAAAATCGGGGCTACGGGAACTAGAGCTATAATAACTAGAATTATAAAAACTATAAAATATACTTATACTACCCGCCGAGACTATATAATACTTTCGGTAATTAAATATAGATATAGTCTATTTACTTTAATAAACTATATAATAATTTTAATAATAAGAATACGGATTACGATATTTTCTTTAAATTTATTAATAACTATTTCGACTCTCCCGAAGCTCCGCCGATAAATTATCATAATTATTATATAAACTACGCTACGGAATAGGGAAGGGAAGGGAAGAGAATAACCCTCGCTCCCTTCCTTTCTAGTAGGGAAGGGAGCGGAAAGGAAAGGGTAGGGACTACTAGGGAAGAGAAGAGATTATTTATTATTCCCTTCCTCTCTTCCCGGGTAGGGCTAATAATATAAATAAACCTAAATATCTACCTAATACGTTTATTAGTTATATTAATCTTTATTTATATCGCGATTAATAATAAATATTAATATACTTTAAGTCTCTAAAATATATCTTAAATTAATAGAAAGAGGGTTTATTTTAATACTACCGTAGTAGAACGAGCGCTTTATAAAGAAGGATATATACTTATAAATTTAGTTAATACTAGTTAATATACGTTAAATTTTTCGAATAAAAGTATACTATTTAATTAAAATAGATTATAGAATTTAATATAGAATTTACTATATACTAGCTGCGCAGTATTTATATATAAAGATCATTAAGATTATTTATATTTAATAACGTTATTACCCGTTAGATTTATTATTAACGCCGCGTTAATAACTGTTCTCTAAAACGCCTCCGCTTTTCCTTTATTTCTAGATTTAACGAACTACCTATTTTATAGATAACTTCGTTAAATCGTTTAACTCCTTTACTATTTAACTATTTAATTATCGGTTCTTATACTATCGTATTTAATTCGGTAGTAAACCCTATTCATTTATTATTAAATTATATAACTCTTATTATTAATAACTCTTAAATAAGATTTTAAATCGAAGTCCTAATCTAAATAGTATAAAGATTAATATAAATAACTAGACTAGTATTTACGGCCTTTCTTTATAGTAAAGCTCTTTATAATAACGACTAATATATTATAAAGAAGAATAATTTAAAATCTAAATAAATAATAAACTATAATTAAAGAAGAAGAAACGCGAGACTAATTAATATCTAGATACGACTTCGGTTTAATATTAAACTATAAGTTATCGGAAACGTTAATTTTATATACCTAATATAAATAGCTAATACTAATAGTTAATAGAATAAATCCTCTTAGAAATTCTATATTACGAAGAGGCTAAAGAGGGCGTATACTAGGTTTATAATCGAAGAGAAAAGTCGAAGAATAACTTTCTAGGAACCCTAATATAATAAAATTAAAAAAATACCTTTCGTTATTATTAAAGGTAGACGCCGTTATTAAATATATAAAAATTATAAATATAAAAGTAGTTCAGCGAGCCTAAAAGAAAGTAAAAAATTAATAAAAATAGGACGTTCTTTTAGATTAAAAATAATAAAGATTATTAAAGTAAACTAAAATCTAAACGATTAATAAAAAGTTTATATTAATCTTTATATTAATATATCTTACTTAAAGCGGATATTATTAATATATAATAAAATTACTACGGGTAAATATAGGTAGGTTATTACCTAGGTAAACGGGGTTTTATTAATTAAAGAAATAAAAATTAATAATAATAAGAATATAAATTAAGTCGATAAATAACCGTTAGAGGATATCGATAGCTCCCTAGATATTAATAATTATATTCTTAAAATACGTTAATAATTAGATTAGGACGAAATTTATAGTATTTAAAACGAAAGTAAAAAGTAAACCGAGGCTCGTAATACTTAAACCTTATTCAATTTATAAATAAAATCTAAGGACCGATCGGCCTATAATATTATTAGAGGATATTAAATTATAATATTTAAATTACTCCGCGCTAAAATCGATTATTATAATAAATACCGTTTTCGCGTATATACGTATAAAGGGTTTTCGTATTATAAAAGATATAATTTTAAAGTATATTATTTATACTAATCTTTATCCGGTTATATATTAATTATAAATTAATATAAATAAAAAGGTTTACTAAAGAGGGACCTATAAACTTATTATATTTTTACTCTTACCGAATATACCGTTTAAAAGAATATAGCCGCCTGGCTTAATATGAATTTAGAAAAGTATAAATAATATAACTTTAATAAATAAGATCGGCGTCGTAGAATAAATATAAATCTCGTATTTATTTAAGTTAATAACGGGTAAGTTATAATATTAAGACTATATTATCTTTACCCCGATAATTATAAATACGAAAAATATAACTAGAGACCGAATAAAAATACGAAAGAGGCGCGGAAAATATATAGGATAATATTAGGGCCGGAGTATACCTAGGTTATAAAAAAAGCGAAGGATATTATTCGTTCTAGAGATTAAGAGAAGATTTCGAAGGGGATAATATAAATTATCGAATCGAGAGTATTTTTAAGGCCCTCTTTAAGTTAAGAGGAGGTTATATTATCGAATAAAGTTCTAGATATAAATATAAGGGGTGTATCTAGTTATATATTTAAATATTTAATATAGTTAGTTTATAAAACTTCTAGTCGTAATTATACTAATCTTTATATTAGTTTTATTTGATTTATATTATATATTTTTACTCTTTATATCTCCTCTAACTTCTTTTATACTTCGAAGTCTTACTCGTCTTTTTATAACCCCTTAAAGATTTTAGGATAAGGCTAGGTTTTTTATATAGTTTTAATAGAACTTATTTATTTTCCTATTTATCCTTTAACTTTTTAAACCTATTAATTACCTCCGGCTTAAAGAATAATTCTATATTCGATTTTTTCCTTTTTATTAGATAGCTAGACGTAGAGTCTCGAGTAGAATATATATATTTTAAATTACTCCCGTTTATTCGGTGCCCGGAAACTTTAATTTTTAGGTTACTTTCCCGAATCTTTTTATTATTAATACGGTTTTTACGTATATTTATATTACTTTATAAACTTTTATTTAGGGGCTAGATTCTTTAACTCTTTTTTAATTACGAGTTAAATTAATAATTAAAGCTAGAGGTTCTTTACTTCCCTCGTTTTTATTATTAAATCTTAAAACGGTAGTTTCGTCTACGAGATTATTATACCCGCCTTCGTCTTCGTTATTTATAAAGTCGTTATTACTCTTTATCGTAATCTTATCCTACTTTTATACCTTTACTTCGTACTCTTTAAGAGTTATTATTTCTTCGTAGTCTAAATCTTATTAAGATATTATTACTTCGTTTTCTTTAAATTAAAAGCGATTAAGGACTATAAAAGTTAAGAACGTCTCGGGACTATAAGATTTTTAGGTTACGTATAATTAGGTAGCGATATTAAATACTCGCTCGTATTTAACACCTGTATAAGGTACGGCTAGGATATTACGGGCCGTATAAAAAAGATAATTAAATATTAACGAGAGGTCCTTTTATTTATTAAGTATAAATTTACCGTCGTCGTTACTAAACGCTATATATAATTAATAGGTATATTTATCGATATAAAGATTAATATAAATAAAAGATTTACTCGCTTCCCGGTACTTTCGAAATTCTTTACTCCGATTTTTCGAGTTCGATAATATTTTATTTTTACCTTTAATTAAATATTTAAGATTATTTACCTCGATATCTTTTTTAGTATAGATTTTTTTTATTAGGTAATTTACGGGCGCCGGTCGAATTACTCCTTAAATTATTCTTAATAGAAATCCTCCTATTTTTACCTAGTCTCTTTATTCTATCTCTAGTCTTTAAATATAGTCGTTTTTTAAATTAATTTTAAAAGAGTTATTATATTATATAACCCGCCTAAGGTTAACTAGGTCTAAGAATAATATTAATTAAATTTATTTTACGCCTTTTTTAGACCCTTTAATATAAACCTCTTTTAAGGCGTAATCTTCTTTATAAGTTTTTCTTCTTTATTTTTAAGATAATTAAATAACGCGTTATAAACCGAAAAAGTTATATAAATAATCGGCGTACGTAATATACTTATTATTTATATATATTAATAGAACGGTTTATAAAGTTCGATAAAGTATTTTACCTAAATTTATTCATCCTCGTTTAATTATAATTATTTTATTTATTTATAGAAAAATTCCTCTAACGCCGGTCTTAACTTTAAGGCGCGGATTAATATATAATAAATTAAATCCTATTTAGTCGCTACGTCCTGGAAGAGCTTTAACGTCGTAAACTTATTTCGATATTTCTTATTATATATCCCTTATACTTAATTCGGCCCGGTTAATTAATATTTTTTATTATTTAACCGCTTTTAGATATCCTAAAAGCGCTCGCGCCGTTAACCGTTTTTATTAAAATAGGTAGAGGCTTTACGAATCTATATCCCTTAATATTAATAAAGAAATAAATATCGGTATAATAATTAGTATATTATTTAAAATATAGAAGTATCTTTATTAAAGTAAACGGGATCTTAGGTTCTTTCCCTATTTTAGAAAATTCTTATTTATCTATTTTATCGTCTTAATCTTTTTAAAAATCTTTATTTATTAATAAAATCTTAATTATCTTAAAAAGTTCCTTTAAGCCTAGTTAAATAATATATAAAAAGTATAGAACGCGGTAAATTCCGGTATTTATAAAAGTATCTTAATTATTATAAAAATCGCGGATCTTATCTTCTAGTTCCTTCTTTATAATTGGAAACTAGGTCTTTTCCTCTAGTAATATAGTTTCGAGGGTTTAATATATACTATTATTATTAAAAGCGTTATCCGTAATAATTAATATTATCCGATCTCTTAATTTATAATAATGAATAATAGCGCTTAGGTACGAGGTTAGGTTAATATTATTATACTTTCCCTTTATATATTTAAAAGCTAGGAGTACTTTATAGTACTACTATCGCTAGTCGATAAAGTATATATTTATAACTATATAACTTTATCGGTTTTTGGAAAACTATAAGTCTAGCGCTATAATAACTTTCGTATCGTTATTAGGTAAATTCCGAAGGAGTTAATTTTAAATATCGTTATATTTCTTTATAATATAATTTTTAATTATAAATATAAAAGGGAGAGTAATTAACGAATTCGCGTATTTAAATACTTATTATATATCGATATTATTAATAGATCGTAAGGAGAGCTTAAACTTAATAATTATTTATATAAATAATTTAGAGAAGTCCTTAAGTATTATTTCTCGGCCGTTAAACCGTAATATATTAACCTTCTTTTACTTCTCTATAGTTAAGATTATAAATATTTATATTAATCTTTATACCTATATATTAAGCGGGTTAGAATATACCTAGTCTTTAAAGGATAGTATAATCTAGATCGGTTTTATACCTAAATATAAAACTTTCCTCTTATATTAATTTAATATAAAATACGTTTTTATACTATTCTAGGCGTTAATCCTCGTAATTATTCGGTTATATTTTTTATAAATATTTCTCGGCTCTCTTATACCTATTATAGTACTACTATAAAAGAACTCTTATTCCGGAGCCGGTTTAGGCGACGTCTAAAAGAAATTAAATATATAACTCTTATATTTCTAATTATTTTATTTAATTTTTTAGGTACGATACTACTCTTATCTATAAAATTATTCGAGAAAGACGGTAGCTATTTCTATTATATATATATAATAGTGTTTATTAGAACCTTTAGTCGTTAAACTTTTTATAAAAAAAATATCTCGGGTAACTAAACTAAGAGTAGAAGAATATTAATTATTAGATTTAAAATTATTAATAGCGAAGCTACTACTTTAAGATATTCTAAATATATATTTTAGAAACTAGTAAAGAAAGTAGGAAAATAAGAGGAATTATTAACTCTTTTACGATTATATAATTTATAGAGGTACGCTATATACGGTAGTTATAACTTAATTATATTAATACCGGATAGGAAGATTATAAAGATAAATCTATATTTATTTTATACGTTTTAGGTTAGTATCTCGCTAAAAAGTAATTTTAAATATATAATAAATTAATATTCTAACCCTCCTTTAGAAATTTCTTTTAAGATTTAATTATATCCTTATTAATTTAGATTAGTAGTTATACCTCTAACCGTTAATAAAAGCGTAGCCGATATTAACTTTAAATTATTTAATAATCTTAATAATAATACGAGAGTAAATTAGAGCCATTAATTACTAAAAACGCGACGGAATCTAAAGGTAGCGAGGAAAGTACCTAATATATAAAAAGTATATATAAGGAAACCTCGGGTAAAAAAAGTCGCGGTACGGGGTAAAAGATTAAAGAGTAGTAATTAATAGGACCTTTATAATTAAAATACTATTTAATTTAACTTTCTAGTTATTATTCTACGAGAAATCAGGTTTCTTTAAAAAACTACCGATTTTTTAATCCCGAAGCTACCCTTTACGCGCCTTATACGCGAAATTATATATACCTTTTATGGATATTATTTTTATATATAGTTTATAGGTCTAAACGCGTTATAAGAGGCCTCGGAGGCGATATTAATTAAAGAACTCGTAAATAATTAACCTAGTATTATCTTTATAAATATATAATATTAATTTTAATCGTAGTAATTAATCTTTACGCGATTTATAGCCAGCGGATTATTATAACCCCGAAGGATATATAGTTTATACGGCGATTAAAGGTTATATATACTAGGTAAGAATATATTATAATTAATATCCGAAGGTTAATACTTTATTATATTTATTTTAATCTTTATACCGATTAAACTAATACCGTTATTTTTACTATGAAATTTAGATTTAATTATAAACTTTTGGACTTTCGATTCTATTTTAGAATAATTCATTAATTATTTATAACTATTATAATTAATACTATAGTTTATTAATACGAGATAGGATAAGAGATTATCTTAATATAAAAGTCGTTACCGAAGGAGTATAACTTTTCATTATAAGACCAAAGTGAATAATAACTAGGGATCCCGCTTTTAACACTATAAATCCGATTATTTTATTTATTTATAACCTCGCTTTCCTTTATACCGAAATTATATTAACTACGTTATTAGAAAAGTATTTATCTTAATTTAAAATACCGTATAGTATATTTATATATATAAGGCCGGTATATTCAGTTACTAATAAATTAATTAGTTATAATCTTCTTTACGTTCATCCGTACTTTAGTCTTTATAAGTAAGGTAAAATTAAATAAAAATAAATTATAAGTTAATAAGATATTAAGTTATTATAATCGTATAATCGTTAGTGTTTAAAATACTAAATGAGTATATTAAGATAAAGATTAGGATAATTAATATTAATTTAATCTATAGAAAATAACTCCTCAGCCTTTAAATTATAGAGTAATTAATCTACTATATAGAGGGGTAAGATTATTAAGATATAGATTAAGATAAATAATATTAATAAAGTTTATAATAGTCGCCTAAATATTAGGGCTTTAGAATAAAAGATATATAAAATAACGCTAGCCTTCCGGTAAATCTTATAGTATAAATATCAAGATAAATAATTCTAATGAAATATACGAACCGTAGTTATTCGGTCCTATATAAGAATAAATCGACTTCGACGATATCGTTAATACGAATTAATTAAATACGTTAGATTAATTCTCTTAGCCTATCTACTCTAAATTAAAGGATATAATTTAACCGATATTTATTTAATTATATAAATTACCTATATCTAGGAATGAAGTAGAAGATAATAAATATAACTCGGGTAAAGATATTAAGATTAAAAATAACGATAGTACTAGCGACGATAACGAGGCGACCGTCGATAGTAATAATAATATAATAAGGTTAGAAGGCTATATAAACTATATAAATAATAATAATATATACGAATGAGTTAAGGATAATTCTAAATATTAACGGTTATACTAAAAATATTAATACGATAATTACGAATACGTTATCGAAAGATAGGATTATGAAATAAGGGATATATATTTTTATTATTTTTATCCGGCTAATTCCTCGAATAATACCTAGATTTAATTAATAATACCCGAAGACTATTAAAAGAATAACGATTAGGATAAAGATTAGGACGATTCGGCCCTAAATAATTAAAATAAACCTAAATTCGATAATATTAAATCTTATATAAATTATATAAAAGAGCGTATCCTATATTTTTACCTAAAAGAAATTAATTTTATTTTCCGAGGGTATAAGAATTATTAATAGAATAATTTAAATTACCTTATACTCGATTACTCCTATAATAATTAAAATATAGAAGATATAATAATAGAGGAGGATATTTAAGACCCTTCCGATTAAGATAAAGATCGGGATAAAACCTATAGTAGTAAATAACTAAAGTAGATCTCTTATATTAATAAGAATAATTCACCGAGACTTAATACGGGCGAAATACCTCTCGATTATTTAAAGGGTATTATTAAGGAAATATATACTATTTATTAAATAATTTTTAGGAATTTAAAGATAAATTAAAAAATAATAAAAGAGAAGGAGAAAGTGAGTAAAATATAAAAAACTAAAACTATAATTAAAGATAAAGATTCGTTATCTTACTATATATCCTAGCTTTATCGTAATCTTTATATTAATCCGTTATTATAAAGGCTCCTTCGAGACGCGGATATCCTCTAAGAAAAATTAAAGTAAAATAAAATAATAAATAATTTACCTTAATCTTAACTTTATCGTAATAATTATATTAATATTATATAATTTATTAAGGTCTTAAAGTATAAAACCCTATATATAAAAGCGCTAGGAGTATTTAAGTTTATAAGTTTTTTCCTTATATTAAATATATTATAACTTTTATATTAATTTCTAGATATTGATACTAGCTACGCCTTTATTTTAGAGCTCTTTATTTATTAATTAAATCTTTATAAGAATACGGGCGGTTAAAACTCTATTTAAATCTTTATTTAAAGACCGCGTTTAAGCCCTAAAAAAGAAAAGGGGAAGAATAAATTAAATTTTTATATCTACCCGACGACGTATAAAGCCCGGTAATAAATTTTATATTATCTTTAATTATCTTTATCCTAATTAAGGTATTAAATCCTTATTAATAAAAATACTCCGGGAAATTAAAAGATATTAGAAAACTTTCGATTTATTAATTCTAAAAGTACTCTTTTTATATTTAATCCGCGAAATCTATTATTAAAACCTTTTTAAGGATATACGATTTTAAAGTAATATATTTAACGCTTTATAAAAGATTATAAAAGACTATTTAATATATATATTCTTTAATAAATTTATTCCTTATATTATCCCTAGATAAGTTAAGATCTAATTTATTTAATAATTAATTTATATATTATATACGATAAGCGTGTTACTCTTTAGCCGAAGGATATTAAATTATTAAAGACTTTAACGAAAATATTAGGCGGGTAAATAAATATTAATAATTAAAGCGAGAAGGGGTTTCGCTAGGAGATAAGATCTTTATTAAGAATTAATATAAAGATTATTATAAAGTATTAAAGTAGTAGATTCCGATAGGGATTAATTAATAAATAAATATTTACGATTTTATCGTGAAATAATCTAATTAATAGTTTAATAATAGTACGAATAATTAGTTTATATATTAATATATTACGATACGAGAGCTTATAAAAAGATAAAGGTCTTTAACGAAAGTATATAACTTCGAAAAATAAACTAAAGTGAATAATAGCTAAGAATCCCGTTTTTAATACTATAAATCCGATTATTCTTACTATTTTTTACTTTACTTTTATTTATACCTAAACTATATTAACTACGATATTAAAAAAGCGTTAATCTTAATTCGAAATCACGTTTAGTATATTATATATATAAAGATCGGTATAATTAATTATTAATAGCCTAATTAGTCGTTATTATCTTTATATTTATCTTTATATTTATCTCTTTAAGTAAATTCGATTTAAACTAAATTTTATTACTACCTAATAACATATCTAATTATCGGAGTTATAATATTATAAACTTAATTATTATTTAGTATAACTATTAGGATAAAGATTAGAATAAATAGTATTAATTCGATAAATAGAAAATACCTCCTATATTTCCTCTCGAAGTTAAATAAATAAAGTCGTTACTCTTAATACTATTATTAATAGTATTAATTATACGTATTTAATATAGTAAATACCTCCTCTTTAGGGCGATAGATTTATAATATCGAATATATTTAGAGTAAACGTAAAATCACCGGGATAAAGATTAAAATAAATTATATTAATTTAATTTATTAAATATAATCGTTTATATTATAAATCTTTTATTCGGGACTAGGCCTTATAATAAATCCTTAGTTATAAATAAAATTATTAATATAAATCTTAAGGTAAATTATATTTACGAAATATATAAAATATAGTAGACCGTACCTTAATTACTAGGAGTCGGAGGGATAAGATATAATATCTTTAATTTTATTTATGAAAATCGCCTTTAAATACTTTTTAAAGGTTAATAAAATCGAGAACCCCTTAATTCGCTATTTATACTATATACTCTATTAATATCCTACGAAATAACGTAAGATAATAATCGGTATAATCGTAAAAACTAGCCTAATAATAATAGCGGTTTAGAATTAAATTAGTCTTATATAGAATATTAGTATCGGGTTATTTATTATTTATACTTATACGGTAGCTTTAATCTAATTAACGCGTATTAATACTATAAATAGAATAAACTCTTTTATATTCTCGAAGATAAAAATAAAGAGGAGGGTTATACGAAGAGTAAAGAAATATTAATACTACTAAGGAATCCAAATCAAAAAGGAAAATTAATATTATAAAAAGAACTAGACGAATCGAATTAAACTAGTTTTATAATATTAAAAGTAGATTAGGATAAAGATAGAGATAATCTTAATAATTAAATTAATTTAGGTTTAAGGTCGTATACGTTATATTTAAACCGGAATTTAATATATAATTATAAATATTTTAATATAGTATATAGAAATTATATAGATTAAGGATTCGAATATCTTTTCTAGGACTCGGAGATCGACTCGGATATAAACGAGGATCCGTACCGTTACCGCCGAATATAATATTAAATATTAATATAATATCTTTTAGTACTCGTCGATAATTTAAGAGTAATATTAAATTAGAATTTAACGCCCCGATTACTCGTTAGGTAGAAGATTAAAAAATAATAAAAAATAAAGAACTTATAAGGGAAAAGAACGCTAAGAATATAACTAAAGGTAAATATTTATTATTTTATTATATATCCTAGCTTTATCCTAATCTTTATATTAATTTATAAATCTAGATATAATTATTAATAAACGCGACCGGCCTTAAAGGAATCTAGAGACCTTATAAAGTAATAAATATATTACCTCCCTTCCGGTCTTATCGTAATCTTTATATTAACCTTTAATTATTTATAAAGTCTTTAATATATAGAAATTTAAGTTTAAAAGTAAATTTAAAGATAAGCCTAAAGATAAACCTAAAGGTAAATCTAAATATATAAATACGACTAGAAATAGTACGTATTTTCCCCTCTATAATTCTATATAAATAATATATTAATATATATAAATAGGGAAAGGAAAAGGCCTCTAGTTAATTTAAATAATACTATAAAATAACGGGGAGGGCTTAAATATTAATTCTTTATTAACTCATCCTCTACCTAATAATAAAATCACTATAAGATTAATATTTAATAAATTTCTACGTAAAGCCGCTTCTCGTATCCTTAAGGCTAAACGGAATAAAAGGGGAAGGATAGATTAAATTTTTATATCTACCCGACGACGTATAAAGCCGAGTAGTAAGTTTTATATTATTATTAATTATCTTTATCTTAATTAAGGTACTAATCCCTATTAGCGAAAATACTCCGGGAAATTAAAAGATATTAAAAGACTTTCGATTTATTAATTCTAAAAGTACTCTTTTTATATCTAGTCCGCGAGATCTATTATTAAGATTTTTTTAAAGATATACGATTTTAGAGTAATACGATTAGCGCTTTATAAAAGGCTATAAAAGGTTATCTAATATATATATTCTTTAGTAAATTTATTTCTTATATTATCCCTCGATAGATTATAATTTAAATTATTTAATAGCTAATTTATATATTATATACGGTAAATATATTACTTTATAGGCGAAGGATATTAAACTTCTAAAAACTTTAACGAAAATATTAGGTAGGTAAATAAATATTAATAGTTAGGGCGAGAATAAAATTCGTTAGGGGATAAGATCTAAAGGAGGGCTTAATATAAAAATTAATATAATTTTATACGCGGAGGATACCTATTAGAAATTAATATATAAATAACTATAATTCGTCGTTCTAGGATACTATCGTATATATTAATTACTTAGATCGAGGGTAGTATAATAATTAGTTTATTTAATCGCGCTATTAAATCTTAATATACTTTATTTATATTATCGTTACTATAATAGCCTTAAAGATACGCGTAGATATAGCCTATTAATAGGAATAATAATTAATATAATTAATAATACACTATTAGCGACCTTAAAGATATCGATTATTTATATTAATTATTATCCTAATTAATAAGGTATATATACGCGTATATATAAACTATATAAGGCCAGCCCTATTAAGAAGGGAGGAAGGGAATAATAAAGAATCCCTTCCCTTCCCTAGACTAGGGAAGGGAATAACTTTATATTTATCCCTTCTCTTCCCTTCCCCTTCCTCTAAAGAAGGGAAGGGAAAGGAAGGTAATCTCTACCCTATTCCGTAACGTAATATAAACGCCGATAAAAGTTATTATAATATTAAGGAGAGTATTATAAACGAAGAATAAAGTATTAATAAAGATATTAATATTAAATTCGTCTTAATTACGTATTATATTTCTATAGAGAAAATAGGTTAACGTCCTATTTATAAAAATTATAAATTTAACTTTTTATCGAATAATTTATTATATATATACTTAAAAGAAAGGAAATATATATATTCGATTAATATCTAAAAGGTAATTAATCCTACCTTTATAAAATTTAAAAATACCGAGTTAAATATTACTCCGAAGATTTTAATTTTAAAGATTATAATAACGCCGAAATCGATAGCTCTTAAATCTTCCCCTCGATAAAAAGATAGATTAATAATCGAATTTATTACTCCGCCTTTATTAATTAACGGGATAATATTTCGTATATAATATTATTTTACCGGTTAAATAGGCCTTACTCTAAATATTATTCGAGAATTAGAATATTTTAATACTAGGTATCCGATAAATATAATTAATAAAGTATTTATTATATAACGAATCCCCGGTTTTTAATTATAGATCTATAATAAAGTTATTACCTTAAAAGGTATCGGCTCGAACTATTATTTAATTATAAAGTAGATTTTAATTATATTTTATATAAACGAAAAAACGAAGGATAATATAGAAGTAATAGTTAAAATCATTAAGGACTTTTATATTATCGATAATTTTAAAATTAATATATTTATCGGTATAAATATCTTAGGCTAGGAGAAGACCGTTATCGATCTTTTTGATAATTAAATAATTTTAAATAACTATAAAGATATTATAATCCCTATTTAATCTATAACTAAGGATAATATAAAGATTCGATATATTATATAATTAAAGCGCCGCTAAATAATTCTAGTACGAATTATATTAGCGGTAGTAATCTCGTTAAAAGGGAAATTAAAATTACCGGATTAAAACTTCCTATTCGAACTATAAATAAAAGGAGTTTATATTTATTTTATAAACTTAATAATTAATTTTATTAATATTTATAACGAGGGGAATATACCTCTTATTATTCCTCGCTACTAACGAATAAAATTAATTATAAAATATAAGGTAGAAGAAGTATACTTTATTAATTTAAATAACTATTCCTTTACGGCGAAAATTTATAAGGATAATATAATCGTATTACGCCTTATTAACCTTTATAATTCGAGGTTAATTTTAAAGCCTAAGGTCGATCCTTCTATAAAAACGAAACTACCGAATAAAATTATAATCTACGATAATAACTCCGATATTACCGCGATTAAAGAGATTATAGAGTAATATTTTTATATTTAGGAAAATATAAAAAATATAATTAATCTACCTAAATCTAAATAGTTATCGATTTCGTTTATTATAAATTAATAATCGTTTAATACGAAATTTAATTATAAAGTTTATTTATTAAGCCCCGATATAAGAGCTTTAATAGACGAGAAATTCGATAAAATATATTAATAAAAAAAAAATTATAGTTTATCGAGCCTTCCCTATTCGCTTTCCCTATCTTCGTTATATAGCGGACGGTATATAAAGGCCCTAAAAGAATACCGATACGGAAGGGTAAAATTATAATCGATATTTATAATTTAAATAAAATTATTATCTTTAATAATTACCCTCTTCCGCTTTAAAATAATATTATTTCGTTAGTATAAAGGTGTACTTATATAAATATTATTAATTATAATAGATAATTCTATCTCTTTTTAATTAAGAGAGATAATCGTTATAAATTTATAATAGTTTTTTTACCGTAGTTCGGAGTACTATAATATCGTAGTAATAAGATAGAAAAAGTTAGTTCCGTATATTTAGTATAAAATAAATACTTTTCTTCGCCCGTATAAAGTATTCGTAAAATACTATATCGATAATATTATAATTTTCTTACGGTTTTATTTCGAGTATATCGAATATTTTATAATTATTTTCGCTTTATTCGTAGGCCTTAAGATCTTATTGAAATTTAAAAAATCCTTTTTAGTTTACCTCTCCGTTATATTTCTAGGCTAGAAAATAAATAGGTTAGGTTTAATTACTATTAAAGAAAGAATTATAATAATTAAAGAACTTCGTTTCCTAAATATACTATAGGCTTTAGAAATATATATCGGAATAATAAATTAATTATAAAATAATATTAAATATTTCGCCTAGATTACTAAATTATTTTAATACTAAAAAACCTAACTTTTAAAGGGCTCGCCGTTTTAGAGCGGGAATATATAAAAGATTTATTCTAGAAAAACTTACTTCGTACCTATAAAAGAGGAATTAATTTTTTTTAAATTATTATAAAAGGTATTTACTTCTAAAACCTATTTATATTATCGGGATCTAGCTCGTTAATTATATATTAATATTAATATATTAAAGTCGTACGGAATTAGCGCGATAATATATTATGTTTAAAAAAATCCTTAAAATAATAATTTCTCTTATATTAATATATAATTAATTTTATTCCTACCTAAACTATTTAATCCTACGGAGTCGTATTACTAGTCTACGGAATTAAAAATAATAGGCTTAATTTAGATACTAAAAAAGATCTTATATTTATTTATATAAATCCCGATAAAGAAGGCTATTATCTTTACTAATTATTCGGTAACTACTAATATTATTTAATAAATAATACTATCGTCGTTCTCTTTTAATAAAATAAATCTACGGTTAATATAGGCTTCCTAATATATATTATAATACGATCTCGATATTCGTTAGTATCTAGGAAAGTAAAATATCGTATTAAATACTTTATCTCGCTTTTTTAATAAAAAAGAATATCTCGATACTAAAGATCCTAGTATTTTAGATAACGTCTTCGCTTTTTATTTTACTTTAATTAAAATATCTTCTAAATACCGCCTTAAATTATAAAAAGTATATTCTAAAAATAAGAAATAATTAAGGATAATAACTTTCCTTATAGATAAGAAGAATAAATTTAAGAAAGAAGCCCTAGGGTCTACGAATAATATTAATATAATTAATACTAATATTTCTTTCCTTTTTAGAGATTTATTTATATAATATAAAGACGAATATATTAATAAGAAACGCCTATATATCCCGAAATTAATAGAATAAAACATTTTCGAACTCTTATATAATAAGCGAAATTATATAGGATTTTATAAAACGTATAAGAATATCGCCGATAGTTATTATATATAGTATTTAACTCGAAGATTTAAATACTATATTTTATACTACCCTTAATATTAACTTAATTAAATAAAGAAGTATATATTATATAATATTTTAAAACTAATCCTAATAGAGTTAAAGATCTATTATTATATTATTATCGATTTTATTATAACGCTTCTTATATTTATAAACGGATATAATTATCTAATAATTATTATTTATAAATTCTCGAAAGTAATTACTACGGTCTTAGGGAAGGATATATTTAGCGCCGAAAAATAAATAAATATACTATTTCTCGCTTTTACCGATTAAAGAATTCTAAAGGCGATTATTTTTAATAAAGACCTTAAGTTTCTTTTAGGCTTATAGAAGGTAATCTTTAAAATATTAAAAACTAAATTAATAATTTTTATTACCTACTATCCTTAATTTAACGGCTAGTTAGAACGGATAAATTAAACTATAAAAATAATACTACGATTTTATTTAATATACTACCCTAATAACTTATAAAATAAATTCGTTATTACTTTATAATCTATTATAAATAATTCTTTAAACTTAATAATAATATTTTCGCCGAACGAGATTATCTACGGTATAAAGCTTAATAATAGAATTTTAGTTTAAGATATAATAAAAAGAATAAATCTTATTAATACTAGAACCGTTAACCGGAAGAAAGCCGTTAATACGATTTCGTTTATAATAATTAATACTAAATTTCGGTATAATAATAAATATATACCTTTAATAATATAAAAAGGGGATATAATCTTTTTAAAACTATATAAAAATTATAGAATCCCGGGTTTAGAGAATTATAAACTTTGAAATTAAAGAGCTAGCCCGTTTAAAATTCTAAAACGAATAAATAACTTAACCTATAAATTAAAATTACCGCCGATAATAAATATCTACCCCGTTATTTCGGTCGCCGCCTTAGAATTTACTCCGTTAAGAGAGGATCTATATAACTATTTTTAAAAGATCGGGCAGGCTATTATTCTCGATAATAATAATAAAGATATAAATAATTACTTTAAAATAAAATATATTTTAGATAAAAGAATAAAAAAGTTTTTAAAATAAGGAAAAAGATTAATAATATAATATTTAATTAAATAAAAGGGCTAGGGGCCCTATTAAAATATATAGTATAATAAATAAGATTTTAAAAATATAGAGGGCGTAATTAGCGACTATAATACGAAGTCGCTATAAACTATATAAATAATTTAAAAAACGATATTACTTTATTTATTTATTAATCTTTATTTTATTTTTACTTTATTACGCGACGGTAATTTTATTATTTAATAATAACGAATTTCTTAATAGCCCCGCTACGTTAATAAAGTATTTCTAATTTATTTATATAATTAATAATCGTTTTTTTCTCGCTCGATATAATTAATAAATATTAACGCTGTTATATTACTTAACTATAATATTTTATATATTAAATAATATTAATATATCTTTTCTTTTTTAATTTTAAAGTTTATTATTTATTTATATTACTCGCCTTAATCGAGTATAATACGATTTCTTCGTTTTAATAAATTTTTAATTATAATATAACTAAATTATATTTAGGAAAGGCTTCGAAGAAGCTAGCCTTAAAGAATAATAAAATAAAAATAAAGAAAGTAACGAAAATAACTAAAATTAAACTAATTAAAATAACGAATAAAAACGATAATAAAAAATCCGGCGCTTCTACTTCTAAATAGAGCGATAAAATAAATAACGAGTAGGTTATTAAAACCAACGTCGATAATAAAATCGATACCGAAGAAGTTAAAGATTTACTATATAATAAGCCCGTATATAATATAATAGAAAATAAAAATACCTAGTTATTAACGGGTAAATATCTTTCTTTATTATAAACTAGGCTAGTTATTTAATATAATAAAATTTCTTTAAATACGCGATTTAAGAACTAATTAAAGGTATTTAATTTAAGAAATAAACTATAATTTAAATAAATAAATAACGGGTAACTAGTTATAATATAATTAATAAAAAATAATTATATAAAATCCGCGATTATTTTTAATTATACGTAATTATACGGGGATAAAGGGAACTTATTATAGAAACTAGATTAATTAATTTTAATAAAAGAGGGGAAATATAGCCGATATATCTTTATAAAAAGATATAATTATCTTTCGGCGGACGAGATAATAAAAGTAAAGAAACTCTCGACGCCGTCGAAAAAATTAGATAAAAAAAGCCTAAGGGTAATAAAAAAACCCTTAATATAAAAAAAATCTATATTTAAAAAGCTTAATAAAGATAATAAAAATAACGAGAGCGAGTTTAAAATAAAAAAAAAACTTTCGTTTTTAAAAAAATCTTTAAAGGAATCGATAACGAAATTATTCTTACCGAAGAAATCGACTTTAAAGATAACCTCCCTCGTAAAATTAATTAATAATAACGATTTTTAACTAGTTAATATAGAGTTACCTAATATCGAGGCGTAGGAACGTTAAGAGAAACGTATTAAAACTATAGACCTAATTATATAACTAAAAGAGTTAGATAAAATTAAAGAAACGTTTAGAGTAAAAATTACTACCGAAACTAAAACCGTAAATTCTTTAAAATAGAAAACTATAACTATTTTATCTACGCCCTCGAAGAAACGGATAAATAGGAAAATTACAGTACCTACGATTATAAAATAATAAGTCGAAATCGGTAATAAAGATTTCTTAATTATATTTTAAATTATATTTTAGACTTCGATTTTCCTTATAACTAATATTTCTAAATAAATTATTTCTTTTTTTATTATATCTAAAAGCTCTAAATAAAAGAGAGTAAAATATATAATAAAGAAACTTAAACGGGATAAAATCTTAATTAATTTAAATATAAAAAAAGCCCCTTTAACGTAAATAATAATAAGGGTTTTTATAATAACTAATAAATCTAAACCGGCTAAATTAACGACTATACCGCCTTTATTAAAGAATAATTCTACGTTATTATTAATTAATAAAAACTAGATTACGGAGCTAGTATATTATTAATCGGAAAGTATTACTCTTAACCTAAATATTTAATTTACTACGAATATCGAAGAGTTAGTTTTTATAACGAATAATATATACTATACTAGCTCTACTATAGATGAAAAGGGTATAATAAAATAAGTTTTCTTATTTAAGGCTACGAGAGCGAACGTAATTAATTTAGGAATAAAATACTCGAAGAAAATAAAACCTAATAAATAAACTAAGCCGTTAAAAATAGAAGGGGAGATTAAGGATATTTTTATATCGTTAGAGAATTCAAATAATAATATTAAAACGGAATCTTTAATCGAGATCGTTAAAGAGGTATTCGTTAAATCTAAAATCTATATAAACGCGCTAGTAGCCAGAAATAACCTCCTAGAAAATAATAATACTATTTTATATAATTACGTAGAATTCTTAGAAGGTCTTATTATTAAAATTAATAATAAAATAATCCGTATTTTATTAATCCTAGAAATCTTTTATATTATTTTTATTTAATACCGTACCCGCCTTTTAAATTAATATAGGGTCGATTATTTATTATAAGGTTTTTTCGATTCTATAGAAATCGAAATACTTAAAGAGTAATTAACTAGAAGTAAATAAATAAAACTAATTTAAAAAATTAAAAATATTAAAGATATTAAAGACTTCGCTAATAATCTTTTAGTTAATATTAATATAAATATAAATTCGTTAATTAAAAGATATCCAGCTTTAGAACGAGTACGTAATCGAGAGAAATTTAAATAGTAAATAACTACCGATATTATATTAGGCGGTAAACTTATTAAAGAGAGTAATAAACTATATAATTAATTCGGTATAACCGCGTAGACTATTTTAGATTATAATAATCGCGCCGTTATCGAAACTATTACCGATAATAAGACCGCGTAAATTACTATAATTATTATCGGTTATAACGAACGCCTTATTATCGATATATTAATTATTAATAACTAGGAACTCTAGCTAGGTACTATAATAAATATATTAAAGACTACGGATACTTCTTTATTTAATATTTATAATTTAATAATTAATCTCCGTTTTAATAACTTTAGGTAAAAACGTCATCGTTTTTTATTAATATAATATATTTATAATAATTCTAAGTCGAGGTAATAAAGAATAAACTATATTAATAATTATAATATTTATTCTTATTTATACTTTTACTTCGAGGCCTCGAGGACGTAAAGTCTTTATTTATAAAAATAATTATTATAATTACTAATACCTTAATATAAAAGTTAGTATTTTAGTATAAAATAATAACTTATTCGTATCGCTAGATAAAAGAAGGAATATATAATATACTAAAACTAAATCTTAACTACTATTTTATTTCGTTAATACTATAATTCTTATATATTTTATTTCGTTAATACTATATTCTTACTAGTAGCTTATATATACTATTAAATAATATACGAATAGTATATATAAAGGTATTTTAAATAATATATAATATATACCCCCCGTAGTAGTCTTTAAAATATTAGACGAAAGCCCCCTATAGTATATATAATTATAGTATACACTAAGGTATACACTATAGTATACGATATATTATGTAATTTATATATATATACTCCCCGGATATACCTAGGTAACGCCCTCGCGAGAATTTTCACTAAAACTTATTATTCTAGGCCCGGTAGGTCGCTAGCGTTAATAGTTATTACTAAAGATCACTACCGTTAATAATATCGATTATAGAATTTTATTTATTTTAGCCTTATTATAGAGTTAAGCTACTATTAATATATTAATAATATATATAAATTATTAAAATTACTAATCCAGTTAAAATTAACCTAGAGTTATTAAATTTATTAAAAGTAACCTACCCGGATCTCTAATTTATTAAATTTATTAATAAGATACTAGTAGTCTTATCCGTAAATTAGGGCTACTAGTAGTATTTTATTCGTAATTAAAGTTAAAAAATCTTTTAATAGGACGTTACTAGTTTTATCCGTAATTTAGGGTTATTAATAAAACACTACTAACCCTATCCGCGCGGTCGGTAACTACGGTTTTAATAGGAGTTTTTAAAATTTACTAATGAATTTTAACGGGTAATAAAAAGAATAGTTAATTTACTTTAAGAAAATATATTATATATAAAAATATTTTCGACTTTATTAAAGATTATATTAATTAATTAATTTATATATTTATTTAAATAAAACTATTTCGTTTATAAGGGAGTTTTATAGAATATATATAATACCCGATAACGTTACTAAATAACTACTAAAGAAAACTCTTAAGAGGATAAAAACTTTAGTTTATTCTAATCTCGGTTCTAGATATTTTAACCTACTAACTAGTAGGTTTTTTTATATATTATTAATTCTTCTTCTAGGTTTCTTCTTCGCGTAAATCCTTAAAGTTAATAATTTTATATTAACTTTAAATAACCTTATTATCTTATTTTTTATATTTACCCGTTCTTTTAAAATTTATTATTTATCTCCGTTACGAGCCTAAATCTTTATAATATATATAGGTATAACCGTAGCTAAATATTATATATTTTATTATATTAGTATACTAGCCCTATTATCCCTCTTTATTATTATTTTATACTCTTTCGCCTTTATTTTTAATTATATACGCGTAGTTATTTCTTTATTATAACGGATTTTACGTCCCGCCGGTACCTTAATATAATTACCCGGCTACTAGAGTTACGACTCTTATATAAATATTAATATCTATAAATATAAATAAAGGTCCTTTTATTTACGCGAGTTTTATTTTATATATTTATATTTTACTTACTCGTTAACGGCGGAGGAAAATATTTAGTTTTATAAGACTTTATATAATAATTATTTTATAACTTTTAGAGTAAAGAAAACCCCTTATAATTCGAATATTATTAATATTTAATAAGTAATTAGACGGGAGCCTTTATTTAAACCTAAGGTTTCGGCTTTATATATATATATTTATTCTATACTCTTTCTTATATATAGGTATAGTAGATATATTCTTTTTATAATCCCCTTTTTCTAATATATCGGGCCGCGATTACGGTTATTTTTCTAATTAATTATATCGTAGAGGGTTCGTTTTTTATCGCTTTAATTCGTTAAGAGAAAGGGGGGGAGGAGGAGGAGGAGGAGGAAGAGAAAGAAAAAGAATTTCTTTTTATTAATACTACGGTCGCGTTAAGAATATAGATACCGCTACGAGATAAGTTTAACGCGTCGCGATATAAGATCTTTTAACTCTTTAGACTACTATAAATAATAATTAAAGATTTATAATTAGTAGGATATATACCTAGATCTCGTTACTAGTTAAAGATTATATTAATAATATAATTAAATAATACGACGAAGAGGAAATACGAAAGTTTTGATTTTTTTATCTTAAAGGAGTAGGTCTTAAATAATTCTTAAATAAATTAAATATTAATATTAAAATATTAATATATATTTTCGTTAATCCTCAATAAAAATTGTCTTATTAAATAATTTAAAATAAATATATTAGAAGTTATAAATAAACTTTATTTTAATAAATATAAATATATTTAAATATATATTAATAAGACGCCTAAATAATATATAAATAAAATATTTAATTTAATTAAAGCCGCCGATATTTTCAATATATATAAATAAATATTTATAATCTATAATTATTTTAACTTCAATTTTAAATATTTTATTAATTTACCTAAATTTAATATTCTATTAAATAAATTCTTTAATTTATTTAATATTAAGGAAGAAACTTAATTAGGAATAATATAAAAGAATAAAATTACTAGGTCTTTACCGCCTTTTAAATCAAAGAATTTATAATAAATTTAATAGAATTATTATAATATCTTAATTTCGGTTATAATAAAATTAGTTACTTTAATTTATTTTTTATTAATTTATTAATCCGGTTCATTAGAATATACTAAATACTCTTTAAATATAATAATAATTTTATTAAATTTAGTTACTACCTAGTTAGTTATAGATTACTAGTAATAGTATTAAGAATATATCTTTCTCTTTTAGAAATAAAAATCGTCCTAATTATTAACTACACTAAGAAAACCGCGGGCTTATAACTAATAATTTTAATTTTAATTATTTCGAGTAATAAAATATACTTTTTAAATATATTATTATTTACTATAAAATTAAATATAAAAGAAATATTTTTAAAAAGATAATACTATAAAGTTATAAATAAAATAATAATTTATATTTAATATTAATTACGCTAATAATTAAAACTAGGATTAATAGTAGAATAATATCTATAATATATAAAACTAAATATATATTTTCTAGGTAATTATTAATAAAGTTTAATTACTTAATTTATTTTAATACTATATTTATAAGAAAGGCTTCCGATCTAGAAATATATTATATATTTATTTTAAAAGTCGAGGATAGGGTAGAAATATTAGTAAAGAGATTTACCCTAGATATTTAATAATAAATATTATTTAGAAGAGTTAATAGTCTTTAATAATTAACGAAAATATAAGTATCTATTATTAAATTAAAACGAATAACCAATTATTAAAATCGAAGCCTATTATTAAATTAAATTATAACTCTTTTAAAAATATATTATACTATATTAAGACTAGCTTTATAGTAGTTATTAAATAATATATAGATTCTATAAAGAGAGTATACGGCGTAGTTACGTTATTTATATTATAGTATTATATTATAGTTTCCGGTACTTTAAAACTCTTTTTAGAAATAAGAGATTTAAAACCCTTACTCTAACTCTTTAAATATTAATTCTATTATTTAAATCTAAAAATCATTTCCTTAAAGTAGTATTATAGAGATACTCTCTTTATTTATATAGATACTCTCTAGATTACTAGATAGACACCCTCTTTATATTTATTTAATAGTCGCGGAAACCGTAATAAAACTAGCTTAAATTATTCGGGCGACGTGAGTATATAGTAGTAAAACTACTACCTTATATCTAATATCGTCAGCGACGACGACGTTATATATATTTAGATTCTAAATAGGTAGATTATTAAATATAGTATAAAACTAGGTTTTAAGGAGAGTATTTAATAATAGAATTATTATAAACTAAATATGAATAGGATTTTCGTTATTTTTACTTGTATCCTATTTAGAAACGCGCCTATAGTAGGCCTTAAATCGTTTAAATCTAATATCTTCTCGATTAAATTAATTATTAAGTCGATTAGTTAAAGTCTATTATCGCTACTAACCTAGTTATAACTAATCTATATCCACGACCTAGAGGTTCTAGTAACGTTATTACTCGCGGTAGATATACTAATAATTACGGCGTCCGCGACTAGGTATTAATTAAATATAGAGAGGGTATCTATCTAGCGATCTAAAGAGTATCTATATAAATAAAAGAGATATCTCTATAATACTACTATTTTCTTATTAAGACTTTATATTTACTTTTATATTATTATAATTATTTTAGGTACTCTAGTTTAATAATTTTAATCTTTTATAATCTTCTTAAATAATAATTCGTTAATATTATAAAAAATCTTTCTAGAAATAATCGGCCCAAAGGCGTAATATAAAAGATTAATATTTATAAAAATATAGGAGATTCATCGGAGAATAATAATTTAATAATAAATTAATAATTTATAAAATTAAAATATAAGTAAAAAGCCCTCGAAAAAAAGGCCTCTATTAATATAATTTAAAAAAATATCGAAAACTTATAATATATTATTATAAATAAAATAGGTAATAAAATCGAAGATAATTTTTAAAAATTAAATATAGAAAACGAAAGCGGCCCGACGGTAAATCGTAATTAAGTCGGTCTTAATATATATTAAAGTAATTTATAATTATCGAAACTACGGGATTTTTATATAAAAAATCCGTAAAATTATTAAAAATAAATTTATAATACGGAGACTACGTTCCGTTTAATACTCGTAAACTTTCGAATAAATAAAAAGAAGATTTTATATATAATACTTTATTTAAAAGAGTAAATTAAGAAATTAAAAAATAAATATAAAGAACTTTATTAATATAGAATAATTCAAGTATAAATATAAAGATAATATATCTCTATTAAAAGGCCTCTTATTTTAAAATAGGAGGTTATTAATTAAACTAGGCTAGCTAGACTAGTAAAAATAAAAATAAAAACTATATATTAAATACTATAATATAAATAAAAAAGTAACGCCCTCGTTATAATTAATATAAATAAATAAATGTTATAGACTTTAAGGTAAAAGGTAAAATATATATAATATTATTTTTAGAGTAACGACGGAAGGTTTTTATAACTAGTTAATTCCTAGTAATATATTACCGAAGGCTTCGGCGAAGAGATTATTTATATAATAAAGAATTAATATTATTTATTTACTCTATTAACTTAAAGACAATTTATATTAAAAAAGACTTTTACGAAAGGTCCTTTATAGTATTTTTTTTAATAATCTTTCTCTTTATTTTTATAATAACGGCGGGGTATATCTCTTCGTAGTTAAAATAATAATTATTATACTATATTAAAACTAGACCTTAGTAGTTAGGATTCGGGCCAAAGACTATATATATAATATATAATCTTTACGTTAACCTTATTAATTAATAATATAACCGATAAATTAATAATATTATAATTAAATATATTATTATATAGTTAATTAATTACTCCTAGCCCCTAAAATTCCTTAGAGATTAATTTTTCTATTAAATAATAGAGATTTTTACTAAATTTATATATTTACTTCTATATTATTATATATACCTTAAGTATTATAACTTAATAGTTTTAATTTCTCTAAATTATTTTAGGTAGTAATTCGTTAGAGGTATAAAAATAAATTAAATATAAAGTAAATATATTATTAATATAAGTTTTATAAACGAGCTTAGGGAATTTATTATTAATATTAGATTAAATAATAAAAAGTACCGCCGAGGAATCCTCCGAAAACGTACGGCGTTTATAGTTATCGAACGCGAAAATAAGTAACTAAAATACGAAATTTAAAATTATTCTCGCGATATTAAAGATAAATAATTACCGGTTATATTATTTATTATTATATCTAGAGATTTACCCCCGGTAGTACTCGAAAGTAATTCGACGGTCGGTTATAATTAATATAATTTAGTAATATAATAAAGGAATCTATATCTTAATAAACTCCGAGACTTCTAGAAAAAGAATATATAAAATTACCGCGATTAAATTTATAATACGGAAACAATTTTTCTTTTTATACTATATAATTTTCCGATAAATAATAAGTAGATATTATATATAATACCTATATTAAAAGATTGTATTAAAGATTTTTAGGATAATTATAAAAATAGTTATCCGGCGGAGAGTCTTAATTAAGAGATATTTTCTAATTTCCTTCTTTATTATATTAGAAATTTAATAAACCGATAACTAGAAATAAATATATAATATTAATATATAAATTAAAGACTAAACTAGACGGTATAGGAATTTAAAATATACTTTAATTTACTAGAAACCTAGTCACCTCCTTATAATAAAAAATATTTATTTATTTATTTATTAATACGCCTACGTGATAATATTATATAAAAAATTAATCGGCTTCCGTCTCTTTTTATAATATATAGCGAACTCGTAACTTTTATAATATAATTCGAATATAATCTAATAAAGGATAAAAAGAAATATAAGGATAATAATTAAAATAATTATTCGGGCCCTCGTAAAAGATTAAAGATAGACGATTATAAAGATAAAGGTAAACCTAATATAAACGATAAGAAAGAAGATTTATTAAAACCTAGAAATATAAATAAATTAACCGCGTTTTATAAACGGGATCTTAGCGAGATTAAATATTATAATTATAAATAATATAAATATATATCTCTTAATTACTCTAAAAAGAAGTCTAGAATAATCGGTTATATAGGTAATTATAAAATTACGGGAAATAATAAACCCTCGGGGAAATCTCTATCTAAAGAGAATAATAAAAGATAATTATTTTATAGAGTATATATATTAATTATTATATATTTCCTAATCCAAAGAATATTAAATTTATAGAGTATATAGTTATAGGCGATAAAAATCCCGGTATAGTAATAAATATTATTAACGAAAGTTTTATAAAGTAGTATAATCGTAAATATATAAAAAATACGCCGCTCTTATATCCGAAATAGATAAATAAATAGGTAGTTTACTATTATAACGCTTATTATATAAATTATTATATTATCGATATATAGGGATATTCTAAAGTATATAATAATAAAAAGGAATTATTTATTACTTTAAATATACTAGCCTTAAAAAGAGAAAGAATTTTATTAAATCTTAATATATATACTTAACGATTCGGTATCGTTAAGAGTATATTTAGTTTAGAAAAATTTAAAGATTTCGTTAAATCCTTAAGGATTAAGCTAGCGGTTTATATATTAATATATATAGAAATAAATTTATTTAACTCGGAATAAAAGAATAAAAAAATAACTAAATATTAAAGTAACGCGGTAATAGGTATAATATTTATTAATTATAATACTAGCGTAATACTAGTACTCTCTAAAGAATTTAATAATTTTATTAATATCTTTTTAGATAAGAAAATAGGCTAGTTATCTTTATATAAAAATAATAATTATATTATCAAAACCGAAGAGGATTTACTTTATAGGTTTTTTTATAATTTATCTAATATTATATTAGTAGAATTAAGGAGATATTTAGATAAGACTTTAACGATGAGTTAAATTAAATACTTTATAAATATAATAAAGGCCTTTATCCTTTTTGTTCCGAAAAAGGACGATAGTTTATAATTATATATCGATTATCGGGGCTTAAATAAAATTACTATTAAAAATTACTATTCTTTACTATTAATTAATAGAATATTAAGTCGTTTAAATAGTATTACCGTTTTTATTAAACTTAATTTAAAGAATATTTATTATCGTGTTAAAATTAAAGTAGGTGATAAATAAAAAATAATATTCTATATAAAGTACGATACGGTTATTTTAAATAAATAATAATGTTTTTTAGATTAATAAATATACTTTATTACCTTTTAAACTTATACTAATAAATCGTTAATAGGAATAATAAATATATTGTAAGTGTTGCTGAAAGGGTAAGTACGCGGGAAGATCCGAGGAGCAACAGGTACGTTATAAGGCTCAATATTGCACTCAACTCAGCAATTTGATCAATTCCTTGAAGACTGAAGAGCAAATTTCATAGTCATGGATGTATCTTCTTATTCCCCCAAATTGCCTCATTCCAAGCCAAACGAGCTACGTGATCACCAAGAAGCTGGTGGACGTGCATGAACCAAACGTATTTTCCGATCGTTCTCTTCGCCGCAGGCAAAACCCAGTTGGAACTTGCAAGAGATCTGTCTCCATAGCTGGATGCAAGGATCACAGTAGTGATACATAATATATATAGAGAACATTGAATTCTAATAGATGATCACGCGAGACTTTGCCAAGGGGCTCGCTTTAATAGAGGAATCGCCTAATGGGGGGAAGTCTAGGCAGAAAATGTCAATTCGAGGGCATTATAAGGCCAATTCTTCGTCGGAACTATGTCCGCGTAATGGCAAAAATCCTACCATACCTGCGTCCCCGTCATCCGGACGGATCCACAGAATCCTCCCGCCTGCAGCTGTCTGGAAATGCTGGTGTCGTTGCTGTTTCCAGATCCGCGCGTTCTTCATCTGGACGAACCCAATTCCGAAATACAATTGTCAGCAGACTTCCCCCCACGATCTGGAGACCCTGAAAAATAACCAAGGGAATCTGGATCTTCGCTTTGGTCAAGGTCGATAGTCCCGAGAACATAACCACTGATAGAGGTACGCCCATTGCTGGTGTTTTGGCGGGAACACAATAGGCTACTGCAATCGTGTCTTCCTTTGACAGCCATGGAAGCGATATACCAACGGAAATTACTGCCCATATTGAAAAAAGTGCTATGGAGATGAACACGATAAATACCATGTTGTTGCCTTTAACATCGGTGAAGGCCTGCGTCTCGAAGGCGGAGTCGAAGACTTGCCATATGAGGATTAGCAAAGCGAATGACGCGAGTTTGCTGACCTTCCACTCTCCAAAGACTTTCTTGGTGTACGTGGGGAAGACATTTTGGATCACTTGACCCACTGCCTGGAGCTACGATTAGTACCGCTCGAGAATCTGTTGAGAAAATACTCTTACGAGTGGCAAGTAGATTGTTAAGCCGAGCTGCTTGAACACTCGTTTGTACACAGCACTGAGTGGCCCAGGTCGCGGAAGGATTTCGTCGTACCATGCTCCTGTTCCGGTGTACATCTCGATCAACAACGGGGTGACGATTGGCCCAATCACATTGCCCAGAGTCGATTGTACCACCGTTAATGCTTGGTTTCCATGCGCCTGTCGAGTCATGATGACATTCGATGAGATTGTGGTAGGAACGCAGGCCAGAAATATCATTCCAACGAGTAATGCTGGGTCCATAAAGGTCGTATTGTTTGCGCAAGCCCTCACGACTCCGTAAACGGTTGCCGAAGTCATTAGAAAGCACTGTAATTGGACAAAGAGATGTATTTTCCATCGAGCGTAATTTTTCCATAAAACCTGAGTGGGAAGGGTGCATCCGGTAATGATGAAAATGAGTGATACGCAGAGATAGGTAACCACGGTTTCCTTCTTGCTTTGCCTGGACGAAGGGACTTGGACTTGGGAAGATATCAAGACGAGGACGCCCAGCACCAGTAGGAACCACTGATCCATCGCGAACCACATGATGCTAGAGAGGCAACGGTGCCACCTTGGACTCTGATCTTCTGTCCTTTCCCCATTCCTGGTTGGTGCATTATCGTTCGTCTTTTCATTGCTGATCTGGGACATGTCGTGTGATTGTGTAGAAAAGGTAACAGGAGGGGCAAAGGGCATGTTTGAGCGTCAGTGATCTCTTTGCAGAAAGAAGTTGGAAGCCATTACATATTCGGCATCGAATTTTAATATGGAGTCAGGGGGCGATTTCGGACGGTAGATATCTGGACAAGCTCTGCCGACACTCGCTTGCATTAGATCTACAATCATGTTTGATAAGTGGATCCCCAATCATAGGTCCCTTGTTCTTCCCAGATTGACTTACTTTTGATTCTCCGTAACAGACTGACAAGATAAACTTTACCGCTTTTTTCCCATTCTTCCATTTTTATCTCCTCGTCTAAGAGTACCATAATCTTCCGAACCTCAGAAAGAGAGACAAAGCTAGTGGAAATCGAACATCGAACATGGTGAGGGGGAAGTCCGAGGTTCTAATTGCGCGACCTACAACACACCTCCTTTTCCTATCGGATTTCTGCTTGCCTTCCCTTCGGTAGAGATAGGGTGACGTGATTTCGCACGAGCCCGGAGCTTTCGCTCCGGGATGTCACTGTAGCGGCACGTAGACGTCATAAGACTACCAATAGGATTTACTTCCGGGGCGCACCCGCACACTTCGGATAGGCTGGTAATACGTTTACACCCCATTCCCATACATGTACACCCCCTAGACAGATACATTAGACTCAGCAAACGGGGGGTGTACATGTATCTGTCTAGGGGGTGTACATGTATGGGAATGGAGTGTATACGGATTACCAGCCTTCGTTTGCTGGATTTCAATGGATATCATATTGGGTTCGATTCCTAATGGCGTTTGGCGCTGGTACAATAGTGTTGTGGTTTTGTTTGTAAAGTATTCATTCTTTGGCAGCGCCATTAGCCGCAGGTTTTTAAAGTTCCCTTGCGCTCGGCAGTACTGGTTCGAATCCCACGGGATAATCTCCCGAAATGTTCCTGTCCGGGGGCCGGACGCCTGTTGGTTGTGAGTCGTTTGCTGGGTTTCAGTACATATCATATTGGGTTGATCTGGCAATTCTCGATCCTCACGTCTTGCCTTCCTGCATATCACTACTTCACACTGTTACCGCCTTCCGATACCGGCTGTATGATTGCTCATTATATGTAGCAAGGTTATGCTTTTTCTGCATGGGGATATATGTCTCGAACCTCAAAAGAGGCCTATCCCATGAACCGGCAAGAAACGTGCTCGTTGCCTCTGCCTCGGCGTTTTAACTCCTGTCGGTCATAAGGCAGCGCTTGTCGGACCCACTAGTGCACCCTTCCGACACCGGCTATATAATTGCTTATCATATGTAGCGAGTTTATGCTTTCCCTGCATGAAGACATATATCTCTAACCTCAAAAGAGACCTATCCTATGAACCGGCAAGAAACGTGCTCGTTTCCTTGGCGTAACTCTAAGTTTATCCACGTCCAAGCCAACACTCCATCCCACATAATATGCTCTACTGAATCCAATGCCTCTAGAACATTAGCATTATGATGCTCTCTTTACGCCAAGGAAACGAGCACGTTTCTTGCCGGTTTGTGGGATAGTCTAATCAACATTGGCCAACAGCTCTGGCATGACGATAAGGAGGTTCCTCCGTGGTAGCGACGATCTATTTAGTGGACCCAAAATTCCTAGATATTTCCTGGTCTGCGCATGGACGTGGTCTTCGGCTGATAACAGACTCCGTCAAAGTATCAGCCTATCGTCATTTGCTAGAGATAAGACATTCTGCGTTGAAGTACTCTTCATATGTCATCTGCCAGAGAGCGGTGCGTTTCCCTTCCTGATTCAGTATGGGGCTTGTTTTCTTTCTGGAGCTCATAAAGACCATGCGCGCCCCCTTGGTTGTCTTTGAGCATACCTGTGATGGTTGGCCATCTTGAACAGTCGGGCAGTCCTTTGTAAACGTCTATTTCACAGTACCATTCCAGTAGCCTTGACTTATCGAATTTGCGGATCGACGGAAGTATGCCGGTCGTTTTCTTTGGTGATCGGATTGCCGACTTGTTGAGAAGTCTGAAAAGACTCCATCAAAGTCAAGAAGATACTGTCCTCCTCGCATTTTTCATGAAGCAGGCGAGTAGTGTCCTTCGCGAGGAAATTGGCGCACAGCCCCGAGAGCTTAGATACCGGCTCCCATCCTTTACAGGTATAGTTGGCTTGGCAGAACACCACTTTTCTTTCGACGTACAGGACCGCGCTATTGAAAATGCGCTTACCTTTGTATGTCATATGGCAAGCCTCATTGGGTAAGAGAGCCATTTCACGACGCAATTCAACGTATAGCGCTGATTCTAAGGTTCTCTAGGCATTATGAGACACAGCCGGAACAATATCCAAAGACTGGCGAAGGGTTTACTTCTGGACTGGGAGTGGGACTTCTCTCCGCAACAGCTGCAGCATGCTCGAGAACACTAGTTGATTTACCACGTGTCGCGGCGCAATTGATACCCATCGCTTTTAGATACGGTACCGTCGTGGACAAGATACTAAAGCAATTTCATCAGGCTGGGGATAATGGCGGCAGTTCGTCCTTATATGTTCCCAACCCGAACGAAGCGATCGTACAAGGAGAACTCGATACATTCTACGAATATCTAGTGAGCTCTAAATCTTTACCTTTGTATAGGAAGCACGTCCTGAACAACTACAGAATGTCCCAAAATCCGATCGAGCGTTTGTTGGATTAGTGGCACCCGCAGGCTGCAGGGTTGTCGGTCAGCCAGCTAGATTGACACAGCTGATGGAAGGGTCAGTATTTTTTCAGAATGCCAGCGTACAAAACAACTCGCTCTGTGGGCTGTACAGTTCAGCGCTGGTTTACGGCGAGACTGAGATTCAAGAAATTATGGGAACTGAAGGGGACAACATAAAGCCTGCACTCCCTCCATGCTGGCCCCTTCTATCACCGGTTGATGGAAGAGTGATTTCAGCTTCGAGGACGTCCGAGGTGGTGAAGCAGTCAGTGGAAACGATGCTTCAACAGCCAATTCGCTGGAATGCCTTGCTAGAAAGCGCTGTGAACAGCGCAAGCGAACTGAAAGATTTCGATGGAAGGCTACTGATCTCTGGCTCGGCAGCTGCCGCCAATACCTTCGCTATTACCCTGGCGTCTGCAGTAAAAACAAGAACCGAGATGGAGTCGCTCACCTCTTGGTGTAATAAAGCAATACGCAGCAGATTGGCGGGATCAGACAATAAATCAAAGATTGCTGTTGTAGGAATGTCGCTACGGCTCCCGCCTGATCTCAATGCGGAAGAGCTTTGGGAGGATACTGATGAAGGATACGATACGGACAACACTGAGAAACGCAACGGAGTTGAGGTGAATCCGAGTACTGCGAAAACGGGTCTAGGATTCAATCATGGACCTTTCGGCTTCTGCGTTACAGATCTAGAGTTGCTTGACTCCCGGCTGGCGATCATAACTGCTTATGAGGCGCTCGAAATGTCTGGTTTTGTTCCCAATAGGACTCCTTCAACACAGCTTGACCGAGTGGGGTCATTTTACAGTCAAACAAGTGACGACTGGCAGGGAATGAATACGACGGATGCGAAACTAGGCCAAGGTCCCACTCGACCTCGTGCATTCACACCAGGGCGCGTAAGTCACTACTTCAACTTTGGGGGCCCCAGTCACAGCGTCGACACAGCCTGCACCTCAAGCCTTGCGGCCGTTCATACCGCTTGTAAGTCTCTCCAGAGTCGTGAATGTGACACTGCCGTGATTGGTGGCCTTGACGTCTCTTCTGCACCAACTACCTCCGCTGGCTCAGGTCATGGCGAGGCTCTACGCAGGGTTGGATCGAGTGACGGCAGACCAGACCAGATGTGGGATACTGAAGGAAATAGGTTCGGGCGAGCGGAGGGCGTTGCTTCAATTGTATTGAAGAGATTTGAAGACGCCCGAGCGGACAAGGATAATATCGTGGGCGTCATCCTTGGGTCTGCAACGAACCATTCCGGAGACAGTATCTCAGCTCGCCATCCCCATGCAGGAAATCAATCATCTCTGTACGATACAATTCTGCGGTCAGCTGGTATAGATTCTTCTGAAGTCAGCTACGTTGAAAAACAGGGCGCAGAGACTGCTTCCGAAAGTGTATATTACACGCCACCAGCTACCGGCGTGATCAATATCGAAGGCCAAATCCCGATTGACAGCCCAGCGCAAGAAATTAACTCGACAAAGTCAACCATGGGTCAAATCGAGGGAGCATTTGGTGTTACAGCTTTGACCAAAATTCTCCTCAGGATGCGCAAGCAAGAGAATCTACTTGAGACTGCCATCAATGCCTCATTGAACCCCAATAGACGTGATTTACCAAAGGCATGCAACTCAATGGTTACCAGAAAGCCTAGGCTGGCTTTTTTGACCCGAGTAAGTGTTGCAAGGGGAAACACCGCGTTACTGCTCCAAGGGCAAGCGGAATCTATTGTGCCCCTAAAGGGAGACTCCTGCCCTTCTCACATAATAGCGCTCTCGGCAAACACAATTGCATCTTTGAAGAGGAACATGCGGAGTATGATGAATTACATTGAAAGAAACCCCAATGTCTCTTTGTCTAGTATGGGGTACACAACGACAGCTCGCCGCGTTCACCATCAATATCGTCAGGCCTTCTCGGTGTCTAGCAAAGAAGAGCTCCAGCAACAGCTCGCCACCAAGCTTAGATTAGGGGGTTTCTATCCCGCCCTTTCAAGTCCGCCTAAGGTTGCTTTCATATTCACTGGGCAAGGGTGTTTCTACCCCTGTCTGGCTCAGCAGCTATTTGAAATCTCGACACAATTCCGTACCTACATCAAGTACTTGAACGATCTCACAGTCCATCAAGGACTGCCATCCTTTCTTCCCGCTATCACCGGCAGCACCGAGGAAGGCAAAGCGTCACCTCCCTTAGTTCAGCAACTCGCTCTCGCCTGCGTGCAAATGGCGCTCGCGAAACTTTGGCGAGTATGGGGTATCGAACCCAGCATGGTGGTAGGGCAAAGCCTAGGCGAATATGCTGCGCTCAACGTCGCCGGCGTCATTTCCGTCGACCACACAATCCACCTTGTGGGCCAGCGAGGGAAAATCTTGCAGTCATCGTGCGAGGAGAGAACCCACGGGATGCTCGCGGTCAAAGCCGGCGTACCTACAATCTCAGCAGCAGCAGCTCAATTGGAGACTAGCTTCGAAGTCGAGTGCCTAAACTCGGACTCCGACACAGTAATTGGGGGGCCAAAGGCCACCATGGAGAGCATGGCAGGACAGCTCAAGGGCTCAGGCGTAAAGTGCATGCAAGTTGATCTGCCATACGCATTTCATTCGGCGCAGGTCGAGCCGGTATTAGAGCCTTACAAGCACATCGCTGATGGGGTCAGCTACGAGTCTCCTAAAGTCCCCGTTATCTCCTCACTTCTTGGCCGGGTAGTGAACAAGGGTGGTGTTTTCGACGCTGAGTACTGCCGCCGGCACACCCGGGAGTCTGTGAATCTGATCGGTGCGGTACAGGCGGCGAAGCAGGAAGGGCTTATCGATGCCAACACTATATGTGTAGAGATCGGGCCTCATCCAGTTTGCTCTGTGTACGTGAAATCGATTCTAGGGTCGAAGGATATGGTGATGGCGCCGTCCCTGCGCAAGGGGGAGGACCCGTGGTGCACACTGGGTTCCAGCTTGAGCATTTTGCATTGCAAAGGCCTCGGGATCGATTGGAGGGAGGTGCATCGCGATTTCGAGGGGAATTGCCAGTTGGTGCCGTTGCCGGCCAGCCCCTTCGGGATCGAGGACTGTAAGATCGAGTATCCTGTTGCGTCTTTGGCGAGGCCCGTTCTTAACTGCGATTTTGGTAAGAATGACAACGAAGAGGTTGGGAGCGGCTCGCTTTTTCGATCCAGTATTGTTACGAGCTTCCATTAGCGGCCTTGGTGGCTAGGAAACCACTTGCGACGGTAGTGGTCCTGATCACGGAGAGATTGGCGATGAGCGTTCATCGCTCATCGCTTATGGAAGCCTTGGCACGAGATCCTTCTACTATATAGACAGCGTTGTTTCCCTGAATAGATGATTCGTGCTTAAGTTAATATCGCGGGTTTTCAAAAGTTGTTATCAAAAGTCCAATTCTGCCAAGAGGGAAAATGGTTTACAGTAAATTCGGAAACCATTGGCGGGCGCGCTACACCGATGGCCCGCGCACCAAATTTTGGCGGGGTAACTACTCTAGTATAAGTAAGGTATGTACGGTGTTAGTACCGGATATACTACTGATCAGCCTTTGGTACAGCGGGCTAGTGTCCTTCGTCCTCGTTTATCTCATGCTAGCATTTGGTGACGAAATTCGGCTGAATATTTAGTATTCATTTACTTCCCGACGAACCGGTACGAAAATTCAGGCACCTTTCTCCCTGCTTCCGTGGCATAGGATAATGTGGGTCTACCAAGGATGCAGGACTCGAGCTAACATAGCAGACGACGAGGCGTTAGTAGTCAACGTGAATTCCGACGGGATTCTGCTGGATATAACCATTGACTGCAAAGCTAACATCGCAGAATGAAATCTTCAGGAAGGGGCCGGCCAAGCCCTTGCTCGGATTTGATGGATCTTACTACGAAGCATCTCACTCCCTTACTGTCAGCTAGTTTCAGCCCAGAGAGACTTCTTGTAGAGTAACACTTAGCATCACGGTCTTCACCACCTGCCCAGGAACCATGCATTCCTAGGCCCAGTACCCTAGGAGCCAGACTCTCCTCATTCCAGTATCCAGGAGCTGAATTCTCCTTACGGCCAGGTTCTCCCAAGCGCAGTCTCCCATGACTAACGCTATCCCGTAGGAACAGAAGCGTGTAGTAGTATTGACTGTTGCAGGCTTGCTGGTATGGCGCGTAGCCTCTTGGTATGTATGCTTCTCTTCTATATTCTCGGTGTGGCTGTGGTGGAGGGGTTTGCTATGATTGTTAATAGTTCGTAGGCTTTGGGGTGGGTAGGCCGTTGTTGCCCTGTCCATGATGGCATATTCTGTCCGGCGCTATAGTAATCTTGCTCCGCCATCTCGCAGATACAGGTGCGTGGACCGAATGAAGGTAATAAGTAGGTTGACCGCCAACCAGACAGCAGAATCTGATTGCGCTAAGATTCTGCATTAGCTTCATCGGACCTAGTGTCCATAGATTGGTCTACGGGCGGTCAATCAAGACCAAAACTCTAACCTCACAGCTGTCCATTAATACCTGAGGCGGATTGTCCTTCAGTCCAACATGGCCCTTGACGAAATTGATATACGAAGCCATGATGACGACGATGATCCTCGTTTCGAAGCCTTCGTTAAAGAGATGGAGCTCAAGGATGAGGTCAAACGTGGGAAGACTAAAGAACAATCCGCTTTGAAAATGTTGCAGAGATTCTCCAGGTAAAAACAGTGGCGTCAGCAGCTCAAGTGTACACAGTAATACCTCGGGCTGTGTATTGCTCGAACCCGAGCCGCGGGATCTATGGAAGCTGTCTGTTCCGATCTTGAGGGTCTCACAGTCTCCGCCCGAGTGGTCAAGGAAGATTCGGGTCGATTAATACATGGCGACCTCGAATCACCGCCTAAATATTTTGATACCATGGTTATCTTCATATCAGTTGATGTCGAGGCTTTCGAGTTCGATCAAAAGCTTGTTACGGAAATCGGTATATCTACACTCGACACAGTAGATCTCCTGGGACTACAGCCTGGAGCGAAAGGAAACAACTGGGCGGCAAAAATACGATCTCGTCACTTCCGCATCCGAGAGCACAGCCACCGCCTCAACAAAGTGCACGTTGAAGGTTGCCCAGACAAGTTTGACTTCGGCCAAAGCGAATGGATCACCAAACAGGATGTGGTTTCAGTCTTAAATGGATGCTTTAATCCTTCTCGGCCACCTTACTCGAGTGAGACGTACAAAGTCGTTCTGGTTGGACATGACGTCGCGGCTGATGTGAAATATCTTAAGGAATTGGGTTTTGATGTGGCTCGGATGATTTCCGATTGCATTGACACGGCAGATCTCTACAAAGCTTCACGTCGTGACGGTAGGCAATCTGCTCTGAGTACTTTGCTGCTTCAATACGGTATCGCCGCCAAGCATCTGCACAATGCTGGTAATGATGCGAGGTATACGCTTCGGGTTATGGTAGCAATCGCGCTCGATGATTCCCAGAACAAAAGGATTGCAGAGGAGTGGGAGATCGAGCAACGCAATAGGATGGAAGCTGCATGTCAGGTGGCAAGAGCAAAGGTGTGCACTGAATTTGAGGGTTCGAGTACATCTGAGGACGAGGATATCGCAACATCTTCGGTGTTGTCCTTAGCCATTAATCGCCGTCAGAGAAAAAATGCGCCTGGGATTACTGAAGGACAATACAGATCCGGTACAAAGTCGACCATGGATATCGCAAACCCAAAGAGACAAGATCGACCGAAATACCTTACACACATTGATGGCACCCTTAGCGACATAGCGGTGCAGGATAATCCGGATTTCCAGGACCTCTCTCAAAGGCCCTTCGTGCCGTTATATACGGCTTCCGCAGAAGGGCAGTTCGGCAAACGAGATGAGGGGGTTCATGATGGTCGTAGTCATGGTCGTGGTCATAGTCGAGGCCAGAATCGTGGTCGAGGTCAGAATCGTAGTCGAGGTCGAGATCCGGTGCAGAAGCCTCCACAGAAGAGATGGGTTAGCGAGCTTCATTAGAACAGCCTTTTTCGAGATTTTCTGGAGACGGCATGGACATTGCACGTAATTATGGCCTCCTCAGAAGCCACTTCTTAGCAATCGTGCCAGAACTTTTGCCCAAAAAGCAGAAAGGTGCCAGCTGCGCTGATTGTTATTCACGTAACCGCACAATTAACAGGAAGTATGGTAGCAGGCAATTGACTCTTTTGCTGTCAGTCACATGAACAAACTTGAGGTGCTAACTAACGGTTTTGTGTTTATAGAGAGCAATTGGCCCATAGGGAGTGCACTTTTGTGCCGCCACGTGGACTCCATGATGCTTCCTTGGTGCTCCAACTTCCAGGTGAAGCGTCTCATAGTCTCTCCATCTTGCACCTTTGGCAAGCCAGAATTCGACACTGCCTACACTCAAAAATGTAATATAGAAGTTGGTAATAGCACTCTTCATATCGGTGGGACCCCGGAACATAACGTTAATTTCCGCGTGTGTAATTATGGCGTTCTCGAAGATTGGCTACAGCTTGGTCAACTTGTCGCTCTCTAGCCACCCCACCTTAAGGTCGATCGCGAGCGATCACTTGGTTCGCCCGGGCCATAAGGCGATCTTCGTTCTACTGGTCACGAGGACAGGTCTTCCAGCGCTGGCCGCAGATATAACTGTTGAGGTTAGTAAGCTACACGAGAGCAAGAGGAGGGCGAGGTACCAGAATTGTGCACTGCAGGGACAGCTGCAATTCAGATCAGTGGACATTCAATAAATCATTTCCATTGGGGCGCGTACACCATGTGATTACACCCCACATCAAGCTCGACGAGCCTCCGATAGTTGTAGCACCGCTGCCACCCTTGTTCCCGTACCGTCTTGAGGACTTATTGGGTCGCGGTGTCCTCGGGGCAATCGCCAACGTGGGTATTGGTCTTGCAAATAGTGCAAGTGTGTATGCCGTACACTAGGCACGTTGCTCGCTCGCCGGTGATATTGACTAGAGCGATAAACGATGAGCAGGCTGGCCGATAACAGTATGACCTATCGGATGTCTTGAATTCAATGCTCTTCAATGCGAATATGTAGAGTAATGGAGGACTCAAAAATCTTTTAACACACTCCAAGGGAATCTCCTAACGGTAATATCGAGGTGGAAATAAGGTCTCGTCGGTAGTTGATAGCTCGAAAAGGGTTCGTAAGCACTCCTGGCAGTAGTAGTATCTACAGGGTATTTAGAAAATATCGAAGAGCGGCTTCTTCTGGTCGCACACGGTGTATTAACGATAAACCACGATCGAGGGGTTCTGTCTTAACGCTGCCCAAGCTAATAACTCTACGGCCCCTGGGCTATTGGGTTTCGTTATGTTCTCTAAAGTATCACTTTCGTTGTTCCTACCAGAGACATAAAATGCCGCTAATCTTACCAGAAATCCTTCGTCCAATATATAGCCTGCTGTCTTTTGTTCCGAAGCGGTAGATAGAGTATTAATCCCCGCTAAACGATATGCCAGAGTGTTACGATCAAGGTTCTCTTCGGACCTTGATATACTTGGTATATTTAATAGGCCAAGGGATTACTTACTGCTCGACGTAGTATATAGGCTAATAAACAAGGTAAGCCATCGGTAAGTCCGGAAAAACAGTTCTGTAAATTCGCTACTTAATCGGTGTAAAATACGTAGTTTACGTATTTCGCAGGCTATTAATAAGCGAAATATAACGTAGTAGAATATAATTAAATCTAACTCATCTCAGTTATATCTAAATTAGATAAATAATAACGTATTATTATATAGATAATAGTAGGGATAATCGAAATATTAAAAGTATATTTCTTTAAATCTAGGTTAGATCTAGGCTAGATTTAAACTAAATCTAAACCTAGATTTAAATAATATTTTTAATTTCTTTATAAATATTATAAATATACTCGGTAATATATTTATAAATTAATATTTCTTTTCCGTTATTATTTTAAAAGTTTTTATTAATAGTCTTTAATTCCCGGGGCCCTATATCGATCGTAAATTTAAAAGGAGGTTAAAGAATATATAATTAAATATCGCGTTAAATAACGATAGATATAATTAAAATATTAAAAGCGTAGGCCCTTAATAACGAATTTAAGGATTAAGTAGAATTTAGATTGAATTTAAAAAATATCTAAATTAGATCTAAATCTAAATCTAGGCTAGATATAATATTTAGTTTTTTATTATTATTCCTAAATATAATAAAGTAGAGGATTAAAATCGTAAACGATAATAACGTATTATAATAAGTATTATTATATAGAAAATAAATATTATTATATAGAAAAGTATATAGAGGGGTAATAAACTTCCTAGTTTCTATTTAAATCTAAATATCTAGTAATTTAGAAATATAAAAACACTTTATTAAAATAATTAAATACTATATCTATAACTACTCTAACCGCGCTTTTATTTAATATATATATTATTTTTTTAAATCGTCTTTATATCTTCTCTAGTATTATTACTAACCGTAGTATTATTAATATTCTAAATATTATTATTATATTTAGGATTATTACCTCCGTTAACGTCTTTTATACCTTTTATATTCGTTATATTTATAATTTTAAATATATTTACCTTAAAATCCGCCTTCGATTTCCGCTTCCCCTTTATATACTCTTTAATTTTAATATTAATATATAATATATATTAAAACATTTCCTTTAACTAGGTTATTTAATATATTTTCTTCGGTATCTATTTATATAACCCGATAAAGTAGAGGAGCTTATAGAATAATTATAATTATATATATAAAATCTAAACCTACGCTTATCTACCGCGTAAATTTAATTAAAAAATTAAATATATTATTCTCTATTAACTTACGATTATAATTAATCTTTTATATTAATATATATATAATTATAACCCTCGCCTTATCGGTCTTAAAAAATATTTATATTTTAAATTTAAACTCCTCTCGGATATATTATAATAAAGAAAATTTAATATTAAATATTATATTTAGAAAAAAGAATATTATATTTAATATATTAAAAAAAGCGAGTTTAGACTTTTTTATATTAAAGATTTTAAAAAAAATAAAAATATAATTAATATATTTACCCCTTTATATTTCTTAAAAATAAAGACGATAATTTTAAATTTAGAGGATATCTTTTTAAATATTATATAATCTTTATTTAAAATATAATTTTCTTATATTTAATTATTATTATTATTTATATTAAAGACCGCGGTCGTATTATTAATCTACTTTTAATTAAGAATTTTAGAGGAGATAACGAGGGTAAATAAAAATTTATATAATTAAAGAACCCGTAGTATAATAGGTATTATATTAAAATAAATTAAAATTAAATATTAAAGACATTAGTATAAAAAAGAGGTATTATAGTCTTAATATTCCTCCGGTAATCTTATCGTTATTAAAGTCTTTCTAGTATAATAGTTTTTTAATTAATAATAATAAACCTAAATCGCGGCTAGAATTTTAATAAATAAATAATTATAAAGTCTTTTTAATAAAACTTCTTAAATATTATAAAATATATTTAATTTAATTACTTTTTTTATATTATAATATCGAGGTATAAAAGAGTATATTAATAAAAATATTTATTACTTTAATAAATCTCTCTTATACTTTAGTTTTTTTATATATCGGGTAGTAGTATTTATAGACTTTTTTAAATTAATAAATCCGAAGTATTAATAACCGAATTAATAATTATTTTAATAAATATCTTCTATAATAGTCTAAAGGGCTATAATATCCTTTTAATTTTAATTAATAATTATTCTAAATATAATTATAAAATAGAAATTATATTTAAAACGAGTCTTCTTTATTTTTTAAAAAGAATAATATAAATTTTTATTTAAATTTCTTACCCTATTAAATTCGCCTACGATTACGAAGTTATATTAAAAATAATAAATTATTTTCTTTATAGTCTCTTTTTTCGTTTATTTTATATAAAGATATTTATATTTTTCGTTAAAGACTTTATTAGAGGCTAACTATATCTACTATATAATAATTATATATAACGATATATTTATTACGCTCGGGGAATTATATTATATAGGGTTAATATTTTTTTATTTCTAAATTATATTACTTTAAGGTCCTTTTTATTATATATTATTATTAAACTCTTCGGCGCCCTTTTATTTATAATATAATTATATTTTTATTATTATATTAATAATTATAAACTATATCTTTAGGTCTTTAAAGTCGATTATTAATTTTAATTTATTAATTTAAATACCGAGATTAATCGGCGGGATAAATATTAAGGAACGAGATTAATATTTAGAGGTTTATTAAATTAACGGCTAGGTTTATTAAACTATAGCCTAACTATAATATAAAAGTAAATCAAGATAAAAAATAAAGGACGAAAATTAGGGTAAAGCTAGCTACTATCTAAATAAAAGTTAATATATAGAGTATTTATTTATTTCTTATCCCGATTATATTAAGATAGAAATAAGAAAATTAATTTAAACCTAAATTAAATTTAAAATAAATTAGGTTAAGTTAAAATAGATAAAATTATATTATAATAATAACCCCCTCTTTAAAGTCGAGCTCCTATAAAATAAATAAATAATTAATTCGATTAATTAGATTTCGTAACCCTAACTCTTATTTAGGGTTACGAAATAGTTAAAATAAAAACGCGTCGGAGTATTCGAGTTATCGATAGTAATAAATAAGGGATAGGACGGGGAATAGGCGGCGGTATATAAATAAAAGTAGGCGTTAACGTTATTATTTATAAACGATAATAACGGGGCTAGGCTATAGGGTACTATTTATTTATATAATAATATAAAGTATCGGTCGAAGCCGATACGAAATAATAACCGAGGGGATAATAATAAATAGGGAATAAATTATAGTATATACGGGGGTTAACTTCTTAAAAATCGGATTAAGATAAAGATAATAAAAGTTCTTTATACTAATACTTTTAAATAATATATAGTAATTTATAAAGGCTAGCGGCGCTAGGATTCGAGATATAATATTTATTAATAAACTATTAATAACGGGTAAAGTAATAAAAGAGTTTTTATATAATAACGTAACTTTTTTAATTAACGTAATATTTTAATAAAAGTAGACTATAACGGCGATTATATTTAGAATTTAAAATACCGTTAATATACTACTCTTATTAGTTATTTTCGGTAATTATAGGTTCTCGGATAAACTAGATTTATCTAGGTAAAGAGTTATTAATTATTAATTATTAATTATAATAGGCTGGCGTAGAAGACGGGGTAAATTCTTATTAAATACGGAAAATCTAATTAAACTACGAGAGGATTATCGAAAACTTTAAAGACTCGGAAAGGGCCGATATTATAATCGTCGAGTTTAATTAAAAAGTATATAATATTTAAATTCTTAATATTTAACTATATTTAGTCGTTTATTAAATATATTAAATATAAATACCTTCGTTAATTAATCGAGGATTTAAAGATAGTTTAAATAATAAATATTTTATCGCGGAGCTAGTTATTTAAAACTTTTATTTATATTACGAATTTATTAATAGCGATTAAATAAATATATATTTAAATAGTAAAATCTTAAAATAAAGACTCGGTAGGCTCGAAACTAATATATAAATATTAATTATAATTAATTAAAAAAGGCGAGGCTAGAGTATTAGAAGAATTAGTATTATTATTAGAAAACTCTACTCTAGGGAGCTATTTCACCTAATTATTTTATATATAATTAATATATATACTGAGGTAGTATTTTATTATAGTATTAAATTACTCGGTTTAATTATCCGTTTAAGGGTAGTACCTAGTAGATATATATTAATCGATTTTAAGGCGTTTATATAAAGTCTTTTAAAACTCCGATATAAACTAAAATTCTTAATCCGAAATAAAGATATTTAGTAGTTTATAGAGCTTTTATATATTCTAATAAAAAGCGTTATAGGCTTCGTTTATTTCTATTAATATAATTAATACTAGATACCCTATCTTAGTTAAATAATCTACGAAAATTAGGATATATCGATAAATAATTCCTATAAAGATATAAAGCGGTAGGGGATTTATATAGTCTATTAAAATATCTCTTTAATATCGTTACGGGGGCGGTAATAAACGTAGTTATTTTTAAATATACTAGCGGGAAGGTTTAATTCTTCGGTATATATAATAATTCCTAATAAATCGCTAGATAATAATATAAATATTAAGCTACTAATAGGCTCGATTAATTAATTTATAATATTTAGTACGACCTAGGTAATTACCCGCGATACTATTATAGGCTAGCTAGATTAGACGAAGGTATAATTTATTAGAATTTAGATTTTTTTTTTTTTTTTAGAAGTAGAGAACTTTATCCCTATTTTTATATTTAGCGAGGGGAATTCCGCTATAATAATATATTCTAAGAAAATAATATTTTTAAGACTTTAAAAGTAAATCGATTAATTTAATTAATTATATTCTATAATTAATAAATCGGGGTATTATATAGGTCTTCGTTTAAATTAATAAATTAATCTTTATTAAATTTAGGTTTATAAAATATAGGCGGGGTTTATAATTCCGGATTAATATTTATATCGAGGTTTATAATAATTATATAAATTAATATAAAGTATAACTAGAAGGGCTAGATAAGAATTTTTTAATTTATTATTAATATAATTAAAGTAACTAGGACTAAGGCTAGGGTTATTATATTTAATAATATATTATAAATATAGTCTTTAAGAATTTTTAGGGTTAGGTTTTTTCTTTTTAATATTATTTAATATTAATATTAATATTTAAAGTCTAATTTATCCCCCTTTTTAAAAAAGTCTCCTAATTAATATATTAATATATTAAGTTTACTACTTTTTTTACTAGGCCGGTAGGTAATTTTATAATTAAAATAAAATAAAAACTCGCTTTATTTTATTTAATAACGAGATAATATTTTAAATAAAATAAAATATTTAAGAGTTTTATAATCCGATATTACTTCGATAAAAAAAGTAGATCCCTCTAGTTTAGGGCGTTATTCCTCGAATATATAAATAATTACTATAAACTCTTTATTATAAATCTTATAATTATACTCGGTAAGATTATACTTCTTTAAAAAGTAAATAATAGGACGAAGAATATTTTAATTATTATACTAGGATAAGACCCCCCTAGATACGTAATTAAATATATTTATTTCTATTATAACTTTATAGTTAGGATCGAAATAAACTAGGATAATATTAAAGGTAAAAACCTTCTTTAAAATATTAAAAGTTATTTAATATTAAATACTTTACTCGAAGATAATACTTTTTTTAATTAAGGTTATAAATAATATAACGAGTTTACTAAACTTATAAATAAAATACTAATAAAAGTTAATTAATCCTAAGAAACTTTAAATATCTTTAATATTAACTAGTTATAACAAATTTAAAATAATATCGATTTTCTTTAAATCTATTTTAATTCTTTTAATAATAATAATTAATCCTAGATATATAACTTCCTTAATATAGAAATTATATTTAATAATATTTATTTAAAGCCCCGCCTCGCGGAGCTTCTAAAGAATATATTTAATATAAATTTTATACTCTTCCTTAATATTACTATAAATTAGAATATTATCGAGGTATATAGTATAGGTTTTATTAAGAAATTTACGAAGAATATTATTAATATAATATTAGAATAAAGTAGGGTTATTATATAATTTAAATAATATAATAAGGTATTCGAATAGGCCGAATCGGGTACGGAATATTATAAATTTTTTATCGCCCTCTTTAATACGGAGGCGATTAAAAATAAATATAATATCTAATTTAGAAAATATTTTAGCCCGATTTAATTAATTTAAAATTTCTAAAATTAAAGGTAAAGAGTATTTATTCTTTATAATAATAGTATTAAACTCTTAGTAATTAATATAAAAATATAGGCCTCCGCTAGGTTTCTTTATAAATAAAATAAAAAATATAATATAAAATTAATTAACTCGAATAAAACCTTTATTAAAATTCTTATCTAGGTAACGGCGGAGTTCTAGGATTTTATTATAATTTATACTATATAAATTAAATAACGGAGGTTATAGCCCTTTTTTAAATTTAATAATATAATTATATAATTAATATAGAGGTAAAGTATTAGTATCTTTTCTCGAAAAATATCTAAAAATTTATAATACCTCGTAAATAAGATCGTAGTTAGGTTAATATTCTTATTATCTCGATAAACTTAAAACTCTTTTTAAATAATAACGGCGGCGAGGTAAAACTCCCTATTTATTTTAAATATAACTCGGTTTTAAACTTAATCGTAAATATTTAATTTAAGATTTTAATTAAAGCGGGGTTTAAGTTTATAATATTTAGATTCTTAATAAAACTAAATATTTAGGGTCGAGATTTCTTTTAAAATACTTAAAAATCGATCGATTTTTATAAATAATAAATTAAATACGATTTACTCGTTAAGGATAACGAGTTAAATAAATAATCGAGATCTTATTTTATATATATTAAAAATAACTAGGTATTAGGTTCGTTATTTTTAATACTAAAATTTAAAACGAAATAAAACTAGGCTATAATATTTAATTTTAAATATCTTTCCTTATTTAATAATAATAACGATATAATTATATTCGTTATTATAGTTAGTTCCTATAAGAATAAATAATTAGAATTAAAGCGGGGAAGACTTCTTTTAAATCTAGATTTATTATTAATAAATTTAAAACTAAAGTAACTCTTTTTAAATATTAAATTATTCTATATAAATACTAAGTTAGGTTAGGGATTAAGTTTACTCTTAATAAACCTAGGACTAGGTTAATTTTTCTTAAATCGAGGTTTACTTTTTATAAACCTAGGATTAAATATATTATTAAAAACCTAGAATTAAAGTAACTTCTTTTAAATCGGAATTAGTTATTTAATAATAATATTATTATTTATAAATAATAACGGCTCTTTATATACTAGCGACTCCTTTTAAATCAGGGTTTACCTTATATAAATATCGAATAAAACTAAAAATTATAATTCTTAGATTTAGAAACTTTTTTAAGGTATTAAAAAGAATTTATTTTCTATAAAAACTTTTACGGGACTAGGGGTATAATTTCTTAAATAAAAATATAAAATAAAAATTAAAGAATTATCTAAAAAATCGGTAGTAACTTTATAATAATAAAGATATAATAAACTAATTACGACGGGGTACTAACTAAATTTAATAATAAAAAAGATTATTCGTTTCTAATAATTATAAATATTCAAAATCGCTTCTATAATATAAATAATATATCCTATAACGATAGGTACGCTATTAAAGGGTCGGATAATATAAAAATAACGAAAAAGGCGAAGGGGTAGACGATAAATATATATAAAATTATAATTAATAAAAAGATAACCGGATATACTAATATTAATTAAGGTTTTAATTTAAATTCGGGACTAGCTATTTCGTAATTAATAAGAAATAACTATATATTTATTATAAAAAGTAAGGTCGGTTTTAAAAAGTTATATAATAAACTATAACGAAAATTTAATTAATAACGAAGGTAAATTAAATAATATAGCCGATAAATAAAAAGGTATATATAGAGTTCTAGGTACCTATAATCTTAATATACGATTTTATACCGGGATTATTTTTTCCCCGTATTTAAAATAACTCTCCGTATAACGTTTTTATCGTCGTCGATAATAATTATAATACTAGATCGGAGGCTAGCTAGCTTAATAGGGTAGACTTTTATACTATATCTAGGCGACTTATAATAGAAGTAAAGCCTCTACTTTTTATAAATAATTTTAATAATCGAGGTTTTTATTAATTTATCTTTAATAGTAATTTAGGCCGAATTAAAGTCTATTAACTCCTTAAATAAAATAATAAAAACTAATTCAATAACGGGGATAAAAGTATTTATTATATTAAAGCGAGTTATAAAGGTAGAAATTAGTAGAGATATAATAAATCTCCTCGAGGTTTATCCTAATTTAATAAAAGCGGTACTTTAGCGAGATAAACGGTATTTAATCTACCGAAGTTCTTAATCGATTTCAAAATATATACGGATATATTTATCGAAGGTATATAACCGTTAATTATTAAATTTCCTTTAAGAGATAAAGACCTATTAAGTAATATAATTAATATTATATTTTATAATATTAATTAAGGATTTATTTTTTATTCGAGAATATTTCTTCTTTTAAAAAACGAGGTTAAAATATTTATTAAAAAATATAAAGCCTTATTTAAAGTCCCGGATATAATTCCGAGTATTCTTTTATTTAAACGGGTTACTATATACTTCTTATAATTTCTTTTATTAATCGGTAAAATTAATTAAAGTATAAAGACCCTCTTTTAGTAATAATTTATTAAATTAAAAATCTTTTTACTAATAACTAATTTAAACTCTATATAAATAATTTTATTATTATCGGTAGGGTAATAGTTATAATTTATATATATCCGCTATATTAATATTTACTCCTAAATATCTAATTTATCCTAGTCTCTTTTATATTCCGAGATATCTAGAAACTTTTCGAATCTAAAAAATATTTAAAATCGTAAAAAAATAGATTATTAAATATTTAAAAAAAAAACGAGTATAGGCCTATAATAATAGTATTATTAAAGGTATTCTTATCGAATACTTAAAGCGGAGGCTAAAGTATAATTTAAACTATAATAGGTACGACCTAGGTTATTATCTAAATAATAATATAAACTAGGGATTATATATCTAGCGTAAGAGGAGAAAGAGGTATAAATAAAGATAAAATATCTAATAAAGAATTATTCTCGACTTAAATATATAGGTAGTCGAAGGTATTAAGGAAATTAATAGAATTATTCTAAACTTCGGCGAGGAACTATCGTACGCGGTCTTCGGGGTTAAAGAGTTAATCCTTTATAATAATTATCTTAATATTAAAAAATACTAGTTAGGTAGTTAATCTTTTATAATATTAAAAAACGGGATTAATATCTAGAGGTTTATTAAATTAATAGTTAAGTTTATTAAACTATAGCCTAGTTATAATATAGGAGTAGATTAAAATAAAAAATAAAGGACGAAAATTAGAGTAAAACTAGTTATTATCTAAATAAAAACTAGTATATAGAGTATTTATTTATTTCCTATCCCGACTATACTAAGATAAAAATAGGGAAACTAGTTTAAATTTAAGTTAAATCTAAAATAAATTAAACTAGGCTAAAGTAAATAAGGCTATATTATAATAATAAGAAATAATTTAAATTTATTAATTAATATAATATAAATAACCTCTAAACCCGGTAAATATAAATATTCGTAGAATTATTAATTTATAGGATATTTAGAGCCCGTAGGAGCGTTTTTATAATAATATTAAAATTTTATTAATTATTTTATTTATTTATATTAAATCTCTATTTATTTCCGGTATAAATAGCGGTAAAATACGGTAACGCCTATAACTTTATAAGTCTTTATATAATTAAAATTAATTAAAAAACTTAATTAATAAATTTATAAACTTTATATTTTTTATATTTATTTATATAATTTAAAAGAATATTATAATATCCTAAATCTTCTTCGTTATTTAGTATAATTATAAATATATAGAGTTACTACTAGTAATAATTTAATTTTAATATTCTAGGAATCGTTATTATATTATAATTATAAAAATTATTAAAGTAAACGATTTTCGCGAATATATTAGCGCGTTCTTATATATTATTATAAATATATTCGTATAAATAGTTATTATTAAGTTTTTTAAAATTAAGAAAGTAATTAATAAAAATAATATTACTAAAGAAGATATCGATTAATTATTATTTATATATTATAATTAATTTTACTTTCTCTTCTTTAACCCCGTTATTATCTTTATTATTATTTATAACTAGTTCCGAGGATTCTTTAAATATAAATTTATTTTTTTAATTTAATTACTCGGAGGACTTTTTTAAAGATTTAAGAGATTTATAAATTCTTTTAAATAAAAACTTCTTTAAAGATTATTTCTACGGTAATAATAATATATTATTTTTATTATTATTAAAGTTTAAAAACTTTATCCGGCTCTTTAACCTTTTTATTATTAATAAATAAATTAAATTTTAATAAAAGATATTAAAAGAAGAATAATATTTTAAAATTATAAAGAAAAAAGATTAATCTCGAAATAAAGAAAACGGGAAATAATAGGTAGATACGAATATATTTTTAATATTAATTTTTATAATAACTCCTTTTTTTTTAAACTTTTTCGGGCGCGATAATAAATTTTTATTTATAATATATTAAATACCTAGAAGAAGAAAGAACGGAGGAGGAAAAAAATAAATTTAAAATTTTAATAAAAATAAATCTATCTTTTAAATTAAATTTATATTAAAGAATAAAGGATATAATTAATTAAAATTATTATTTATAATAAATTTATTTTTTATTAAATTTATACCCCGGTCCTAGAAATATTAAATATTATTTTATAAGTCTTTATCTTCTAAAATATTTATATAATATATATCCTCCTCCGTTATATAAAAAAGATAATCGAGTATTTAATTTATTATAAAATAATTTATTATTTAATATCTTTAAAGTAATATAAATTATAAATAAACTATATTAAATTCTTCGTTTAATAAATACGCGGAGATTATTAAAAAGTAGATTTTATATATAAAATTCCGTAATATAAACTAGCTTAATATATAGTCGATTTTAAAAATTTAAAAAACCGAAAAAAGGAAAGATTATAAACGATATTAATTTTTTATTTAAAAAAAGTATCGTTTAAACTAGTTACTACTATTATTTAATTTTATAAATTAAGAAATAATATATTATTAAAGTTATTTTTAATTTTAATTATCTAACTAGAGTCCTCTTAATATATAATAATATTAATATATATTTATTCGCCGAAGCCTAGATAGCTTTAAACCTCGATTTATTTCTTAAAATTAAATATTAAATATTTACCCTATTAGGTTCTTTTTATTTTAAATACGTCTTTATAATTTTATTAATATTTAAATATATCTCTTAAATAGCGATATTTATTAATAAACTTTTTAACTTATAATAATATATCGTTAATATTCGTATAATAAATTAATATAGATATTCTTTTAATATCCTAAATAATCTAATTAATTTTAAATAATTTTTTATTATATTTAAATAATACGCGCCGGGGCCGTAGCGCGATAATAGTAATATATAAATAAATTTAATAATAATTATAAAATAAAGAGGGTATAATAATTCGCGTAATTTAAATAATTAATTATAATAAGGTATTATAAATTTTATAATAAATTAAATTAGATCTAGCCTAATATACCGTAAATATCGAGCGATATTTAAATAAAATTATTAAAAAAATAAAATAATAAATAAAGAGGTCTTTAGGTTATTATATATAAATATATTTAAAAAAATCGTCTTTAAAAAGATAATTAATATTTAATATTTAAACCTATATACTAATCGTTTATACTATTATAATTTTATATAATATAGTTATTAAATCGTATTAGAAATAGCCTAGAGTACGGTTTATAATATAATTAATATTATAATTAACGAATTTCTAAATTTTATATAACGGGTTTAAATAAAAGTAAATATTAAAAAATAATAAAGAAAAGTATTTATATATATAATATATTAATATTAAGCTAGTCTTCTAGCGCCCTAAATTTAATTTAAATTTAATTTAAATTTTCCTTAAATTTTCTTTAAATTTAGACTAGATCTAGGTTAAATTCTTTATATATTATTAAATAAGGATAATTTTTTATAAATTAAAAATAAATTATATAAAGCTTTCGATATTATTTTCGCGCTTTTAATAATTAAAACTATATTTAATAATAATAAATTATCCTCCGTCCACGGCTTTAATTATAATAAAGTATTAAAAACGATAATAATTAAAATAAAAAACCTAATTAATTTTTTAGTTTTTAACGAAGATATTAAAGAAACGAAATATTCGGAGGAGGATATAATTTTACTCGATAATAATTATAACGATTTATCTAACTTTAAAGAATTATTAGAGAATATTTAACTAGTATTAAATTTAATTAATTTATTTTTATTAGACTTTATAGAGGACTCGGCCTATATTCGTTATTTTATTAATAATAATAATAATAAAAAATTAGATAAGGTTATTAAAATAATTAAGACGATAGTAATATTAAATATTAAAAATATTTATATACTCTCTTTAGAATTTAATAATTCTTTAGAATAATATTCGTTATCGCCTAATAAATTAATCTCGGCGTCGATATCTTTCTTATTTAATAATTAAGATAAAATTATTACCGTTAATATATAGAAGGAGGCTATATTTAATACCGAGGTAAATAATATAAATTTATTATTTTAAGAATAGAATATAAATAAAGTATTAAAAATAATAAAAGTATTAAATTATTTATTATTTTTAATAAATATTATTAAAAAAGCGGGAATAATCCCTAAGATTTTTAAAAAAATTATTAATATATTAATTTTATTAAGCTACGTTATTTTAGGGAGAAATATAAAATTCTTTAATTTTAAAAAATATTATTAAGTTATAAAAATTAACTAGCGAGAAATTAAAATAAAGAATTTATAATTCTTTAATTTTTTTAAATATAAAGTATACTTTACCCTTAATAATAATAAATATAATATTTATTATATCGTCCGTATTTTAGGTCTCCCCTCCGATATTATTATAATAAAATTCTTAAAGAAAATTCGAGGTAGTATAATATTTAATATAAAATTATTAAATATTAAAAATATTATTAATAATATAATTAGGCTCGTTATATTCCTTTATAAATATATAATTATAATTTATAAAGAGTATATTTAATAATATTTAATTTTCTTTAACGGTTTTATGGCCCGAATTAAAATTATATTAACTCCGATTTAATTTATCCCGATCAATTAATAAAAGGTTATTAATAATAAAATTAAATATTATTTTAAAGTATATAATTTTTTTTATATTATTATATTAATAATATTAAATAAAGAATTAACGGTCTTTTAAATAATTAAATTTAATACGGTCGAGAGTATAAATATAAATAATAATAATATTTTAGGTTTATACTTTTTTATTTATTTATACTATTAAATAAATTTCTATATTATTTAATTATATCGGTCGATATAAAAGTTATATTATTATATTTATATTAAATTTATATATTTAATCTTTAGAGTATTAAGGCTCTCCGTTTAATACTTTAATATAATATCGATAGGACCTAGGTTAATACTCGTAGAAAAAAGTATTAAGGATTAAAGGATAATAAGCTTTATATTAATATAAAATAAAACTAGATAAATTTAATAAATTTAATTAATAATTTAATAAACGTCTATATTTAGAATTTATAATTAAAAGTTTTAAAGGAAGTTAAATACGAAGCTCCTATCTATTAAGAAAGTACGTAGTATATATAAAAAAAAGAAACTATACTATTTATCCGTTTACTCGTTTATTCCTATATCGAGTAGATAAATTATTAAATATTTATTTATTTATTAACCTATATATTATATCGAGTAATAAACCGTTCTTTAATATATTAAATATACTAAGTTTATTAAGATTTTTATTAAATCTTAATTATAATATTACCCCTTCTTTCTAATTTTCTTTATCTTTAAAAATAATCTTATATTTTCTCGTTAAATAAAATAATATAATAAATTATAAGAATAAATCGCGTCTAAAGGTTTTATAATTATAATTATATATATTTATTACGCGATACGTTAAATCGAATATCGATTATCCTCGTTATCGTCGAAATATAAAAAGAATATTAAAACCGAGAAAAAATACGAGCCCTTAAAGTTTATTATTAATTTTTTAGGAATTAATAAGGCTTTAAAATATTTAGAACGTAAAAAAGAAAAAATTAAAATTATATAAAAAACGGCGAACGAAATCGTTAACTAGAAGAATACGAAGTTAAAGAGGCTTCGTTAATAAAAGAAATTCCTAAAGGAGCGTAAATAAAAGATATTTAATAAAGATTTTATAAATATAAAGGAGTTAAAGCGCCTAGAAGAATTTAAGAAATTTAATAAAATAAAGTATATAACGACCTTAGCTTTACGCTTTAATAATTTTATATTTTTAAAATCTTTTTCGCCGGGGACCCTCGACTAGCTTTTTTATATTATTATTTCTAAAACTTTTTTAAAAATTCCCGATAATTAATTAAATTCGTTAATAATTCTTAAATATTGTCCGATTCGTTATATTCTTTTTATTTAATAAGGTAGTCTTAATTTTTTTAGCCTAAAATTTCTTTTACCTCGAACTCCGTTTCTTCTTTAATTTAGAAATAAAAGGTATTTTATAAAAATATTTTAAAATTTATTAACTTTAATCTAAAGATATAGAATATTAAATATACTTAATATCGGCTAGAAGATTTAGTTTATAATTAATTAATCCTTTATTCTTCTTAATCGAAAATAATCCGATTTTAATATAATTTAGTTTTTTACTCGGTCTTTTATTTATTATATTTTTTATTAAAAAGTATATTTTATCCCTCTTTTTTAATTAAAGGTACTCTTTTTAATATTTATTTATTATTAATTTAATCCGAGTATTTATTAATTCGATCTAGGTTTATATTTCTTTATATAATATCTTTATATAATATCTTTATATTAATTATATAAACTTATACCTTATACGCGTTAGGTCCCTATTTTAGGTTTAGAAATATATTAATATATTAATTATAATTCGCGAAGAACGGTATAAGTTTCGTTATATTAGACTACGTATTATTAAATATTAATTAAATTATCGGTAGAAATCTTACCTAATCGTTCTACTTCTTATTTACGTAATATTATAAATATATTTTTATTATTTAATTTATCCGCTCTATTTATCTATCCGTCTATAAATAATATATAGTTAATATTCGTAATTTAATTCTAATAGTATTAATTAATATCTTCTAATAATTAAAGGTAAATTATTTATCTCGGTTAAAAATAATCGACCTAGGTATTTTATAATCTTTAATAAATCGATTTAATAGTATAAAGACGATTTATTCGGCTTTATAAATTTTCTTAATCGGTATTATTATTACGTATTTACTAAGTTTATTATAGATTATTATTATAAAGTTAAAGATTTCCGATATAATAGGGTCCTTTAATTTCGGTAATTTAATAATAAAATCTATTATAATATCGTCCTATAATATTTCCGGTATTAGGGCGAATTAGATTTAACCGTATTTAATATACCTTATAAACTTATTCTACTAGTATTCGATATATTTTTTAATATATTTCTCGACGTACGATTTTAATCCTAGTACGTCGTATTCTTTATAAATAAATTTTATAATTTTAATAACTCTAGGGTATCCTTAAACTAGATTATTATAATAATTACGAATAATTTCTTTAAGATATCCTTTAGGAAGATAAGTTTTTTTATTATATTTTAATAGTTTAATTTATAGTTATTAACTTCTTAATATAATAGTTAAAGTATCGTTTTCGTATTCCTTCCGGATATTATTAATAATTCCGGGAATAAAGATATATAACGTTATTATTAGTTATTATATTAGAACTAGTAATTTATCTTATTATTAAATAAGAATTAATTATATTACTATGTTTTTATTCTTTATATAATCTTCTCGTTTATTAAATATATTAATACGATCGTTATTCTTTCCTAGGGTATAAAAGATCTTAAATTTATATTATTTTAATAATTCTAATTATCTAACCTATTTTTAATTTAATTATTTTATTATTATAAAGTTAAGAAGATTTTTATAGTTTATGAAAATAGTAAGATCTAAATAACTTTCTATATATACCCTTTATTATTCTAATACGGATACTACTACTAGTAATTCCTTATTATAAATATTATAGTTTTATTTTATTAATAATATTTTCCTTAAATAATATATAATAAGGTACTATTTATTATTTCTTTATTAAAGTATATAAACGCTTATTATTAAATCTAAAATATCGGTTTCGATTCGAGCTAGTTCGTTACTTCGAAAGAAATTTAATACTAGTAGTTTCTTATAAACCTCTTTAAACGCTTTAAAAAATTATTATTATTCTTTTTTTTATTAGAAAGCGATATCTTTCTTTATAATATCCGTTAGTAGTAAGGTCTTTTTAGAGTAATCCTTAATAAACTTTTTATTAAAGTTCGTAAATCCTAAGAAACTTTATACCGTCTTAATATTATATAATATAAGTTATTCCTTAATACTCTTAATCTTTTTAAGGTTTATATAAATATCTTTAATATTAATTATAAATTTAAGAAATTCGACCGATTCTTTATAAAACTCGTATTTTTCTAGTTTAAAGAGAAGTCTAGCTAGTAATAAATAAATTAGGATATCTTATATATATTAAATATATTCTTCTTTATTAGTAGAGTAAATCAAGATATTATTAAAATATATAATTACCGTTATATTTAGGTATACTTATATAATATTATTAATTAATATTTAGTAGGTTACTAGTATATTAATAAATCCGAAGAGTATTATTAGGTATTTATAATAATTATATTTAATTTTAAAGGTAGTCTTCTACTCCTCGTTTTTTTTTATTCGAATTAGATTATACGCGCCTTAAAGATCTAGTTATATAAAGATTTTTATTATAATAAACCGATCCTATAACTCGTTAATATTTAGTAAAGAGTATTAATTCTTTACCGTAATATTATTTAACTTTTAGTAATCTATATATAGTTATAAACTTTTATCTTTTTTTACTACGAAAAGAATTAGATAATTTATTAATAATTTAGATTCTCGAATAAATCTTTTTTTTAAATTCTCGTCGATATACCCGCGAAATACTCCGAGTTCTTTTTTTAATAAAGTGTAAATAGGTCTAAATATCGGTATTTAATTAAATTCGAGTTCGATTTTATAATCCTATAATTAATATTTAGGTAATACTTTTATAATTATCTCTTCCTAAAAAAGATACTTTTATTATTAATACTTTTTAGGGATATTAAGAGGTTTATTTTTATTTTTAGAACTTTTAATTTATTCGCCCTATTAACCTCTTTAATTAATATATATCGAATCGGATTCTTTTATAAAGTTATCCTTATACGAAGATAAAGTATTATAAGTTTCGACCGGGCTACGGTTCGATTTCTTATTTATAGTTATTCTTTATAAATATATAGGTATTAAACTAACGACGTTTTTAATACGCGGAAATATAAATACTCCTCTTATTTAATTTATTATTAGATTATATTTCTTTAATTAAGGTATTCCTAGAATAATATAATAAATAGTTATTTTTATTATATTAAAGATAATTTCCTTATAATAACGTTAAATAATAACTAGTAACGGGAATATCTCTTTATTTATTCTTTTTATTAATAACTTCGACCCGTCGGTTAATTAAAGTTTATATTTTTTTTTCTCGAGTTAATAATTTAATTACTTAAATTATTATTTAAGATATAAAATTACTAGTTACTCCCAAATCTATTATTATAACGACTTTATATCCGTTAACTTTTACCGGTATCTGTATATATATACTATATTAAATTAAATATAAATATTATTCTAAAATTAATATATTAATCTCCTTATATTTTCTTTTAATATAAGGGACTAGTCTTTTCCCGACGAAGATAAAAATCTATAATATTCTTTAAATTCGAAGTACCTTTTATAATCTTCGGCTAAATAATAATATTATTCGTTTTAGTTATAATATTTCGTTTCTTTACTACTTTTTATCTAGTTTCGTAATTATAATTATTATTCTTTATCGTAGCCTAGGAAGATTTAGTTCTCCCTTTTCTTAATTAAATACTACGGATAATTATTTTTTAAATAGTTATTCTATTAATTATAATTATATTTTGATTTTACGATATACTTTCGCTCCCCTAAACTATTATAATAGTATTTATAATATTCGTTTATATATATTAACTAGTATATCTCCCTATATCGTAGGTAATATTTATTATAAATATAATTAATCTTAAAGGGTTATTTTTTTTCTTTTTTTTTACTTTCGGGTTTTTCTTTTAATATAATAAATTAGGTTCGGGAGTTATCGAGGTAGTCTATTATTTAAAATTATTCTTTAGAATTTATTATATTTTATTCTTATTTTTATCCTTCCTTTAAATCCTTCTTTAAAGTTTTATTATTATTATTATCTAGTTCTTCGAGCTCTCGAATTCTTTAGGCGATCTTTTCTTTAATCTCCCTTTATTTCTTAAATAAATTATTAAATATAATATCGTTTTATATTAAATCTTTAAGGGACCCGGCTATATTATCTAATATCTCTTTCTTAAATATATTTAATTATTATTAATTTATTATATTTTTCGAACGATAATTCCTAGCGATATAACCCGGTTTATTATAATTATAATAATTTATTATTTTTTTACCTTTTTATTATTATTTACTTTTTTTTTAAAATTCTTTTATAGGTCTCTTTTTAATAAAATCGAGTTTTATTAAAATATAATTATACGGGTTAGACTTTTTATAACGGTAACGGCTAGCCGAATTATATCCGTTATTATAAACTCCTAAATATCCTTATTCGTTAACTCCTCCGTTATAGCGTTTCTTTATTATATATTTATATAGTTTATTATCGACTTTAATTATTTATTTTATAAGTATATCGAGGTTCTTTATAGTAACTCTTATTTATATAAATTCGTCTTTTATATTATTTTTTAGTCTTTATCGATATATCGTTATAAAAGTAGTATCGTCCTAGTCCGTTAATATTATATAATATTAAAACTATACCGAATAATCGGACGTAGATCTCCGTTATATTAAATATTAAATAACGCGGACTATTATATTACTCTCGTTAGATAATTTAAATATATAACGAATTTTAATTTTAAATTTAGAGAAACTCTTTATTTAAAACTTTATTAATAAATTATTATTATTATCTACTACCTTTATATAATACTTTAAGAATAATTTAACCTATTTTTAAATATTACCTTTTATATAAGTTATTATAAAGATTATCTATTTAATAACTAGTATAATATTCTTATTAAAAGCGAAGAATAGTTAGAGTTATAATAATCAATCGTTAAACTTTTCGCGCTCTCTATAGTAGTAATTTAGGCGGGTAATCTTAATACGGTCCTTATTCTTTATAATATTATATCTTTTAATATTATTTAGGTACTCGGGGCTAAGGTCTTTATTAATCCTAAAATATTTATCTTAAAAATATTTAAAATATTAAGGCTCTCCGTTTAATACTTTAATATAACGTTAATAGGACCTAGGTTAGTATTTATAAAGAGAAGTATTAAGGATTAAAGAATAATAGGCTTCGTATTAATATAAAATAAAATTAAATAAAATTAATAAATTTAATTAATAATTTAATAAACGTTTATATTTAGAATTTGTAATTAAAAGTTTTAAAGAAAGTTAAATACGAAGCTTTTATCTATTAAGAAAATATATAGTCTATATAAAAAAAAGAAATTATATTATTTATCCGTTTACTCGTTTATTTTTATATCGAGTAGATAAATAGTTAAGCGCTTACCTATTTATTAACCTATATACTACGTCGAGTAGTAAACCGTCCCTTAATATATTAAATATACTAAATCTACTAAGATTCTTATTAAATCTTAATTATAACATAGAGACTCTTCTCGATAATAATAATAATTAACTCGCGGTTATTAATTATCGGTAAAATATTCCGTTTATTTTAAAATAATTAAAAGGGTAAACCCTCTCCTATACTTTTATAATTTAGAGTAATAATATAATTTAAAATTTAAATAAAGATTATACTAGCGATAATTTTTAAAATAATAAAGATAATAATAATTAAAAAGAGAATATAAATAGGGGCGAGGATAATAATAAATAAAATAAAAATAAAAACGGTAGTAATAATAATAATACTCGCTCGGTTAATAAAAAACCGTTATTTATATTATTTATAATCGTGGTTTATAAAGGCCGGACGGTTTTAATTAATAATAATCTTTAGTTATCCGCTCCGATACTTATAATATAAATATTAACTATAAATTTTTTCGGTATTAATTATAAAGAGAAAATAAAAGGGTTAAGAATAAAAATATATCTTATAAATTTATAAAAAGACTTAATAAAGATATTATTAATTTTAATATAAATAAAATTAAGATATAAAGAGTCTAAAGAGTTTAAGAGTTCTATTAATAATAAAGCCGTCGTTATTACCTACCCGCTTTAAAATATAAATAATATTTTATTATTAATAATTATTTTATTCGAATACTAAAAATATTATATATTAATTATTTAATAGAGGATCTCGAAAGGTAGGCTTTATATTAATATTATTTTAAATATTATTTACCCTATTATTATCTTCCCCTTTATTATTCTTAGAATTAAGAATCTCTAATATCTTTTATTTTTAACTAACAATATAATTTATATATTTATATTTTTAAATTAAAGGTAGTATATTCTTTAATAATTAAAAAAACGATATTTCTTTCTTTTTTATAAAAGTTATAAATATATTAAATAATATTTTCGTAGATTAATATTTTTTTTCCGTTATTATTTTAAAAGTCTTCGTTAATAATTTTTAATTTCCGAGGTTCTATATCGATCGTAAATCTAAAAAAAAATTAAGGAATATATAATTAGATACCGTATTAAATAACGGTAAATATAATTAAAATATTAAAAATATAAACCTTTAATAGCGAGTTTAAGGATTAAATAAAATCTAGGTTAAATTTAAAAAATATTTAAAGAATATTTAAATTAGATCTAGGCCTAGATTTAAACTAGATATAATACTCGGGTTTTTATTATCGTTCCTAAATATAATAAAATAAAGGATTAAAATCGTAAATAATAATAACGTATTATAGTAAATATTATTATATAAAAAATAAATATTATTATATAAAAAAATATATAAAGAGGTAATAGGTTTCCTAGCTCCTATTTAAATTTAAATATCTAGTAGTTTAGAAATATAAAAAGATTTAATTTAATTAACGGCGGTTTATTTTTATATTTATCTATTTTAACCGCTTTTCCTCTTAATATATATAATACCCTCTTAAATAATATTTTCTATATTAATAATAAACGCCGCGGTATTATTAATATTCCTAATATTATTACTCCTTTTAGTATTATTACCTCCGTCGGCGCCTTTTATACTTTTTATATTCGTTATATCGATAGTTTTAAATATATCCTCCTTAAAATTTATCTTCGATTTACGCTTTACGTCTATATACTCCTCGATTTCGGTATTAATATTTAATATATAATAAAATACTTCCTCTTTCTATTTTATTTAATACGTTTTCTTCGGTATTTACTTATATATCCCGATAGAGTAGAGGGGTTTATATAGAATAATTATAATTATATAAATTAAATTTAAGCCTACGCCTATTAAATATATAAATTTAATTAAAATATTAGGTTTATCCTTCTTTAGTAATATATTATTATTATTAATCTTATATATAAATACGTATTTAACCGCGTCCCTTTTTTTATTAGTTTTAAAGAATATTTATATTTTAAATTTAATCTCCTCTCGGATATACTATAGTAAAAGATAATTAATATAAAAAAGTTAATTAGAAAAGAGAAGGTTAAGTTTAATAAATTAAAAGAAGCGAGTTTAGGCTCTTTTATATCGGAGATTTTAAAGAAAAAAAGAATTTACCCGTTCTATTATTAGAATTATCTTAATAAATAAAAATATAATTAATATATTTACCCCTTTATATTTCTTAAAAAGGGAGGCGATAACCTTAAATTTAAAAGATATTTTTTTAAATATTATATAATTCTTACCTAGGATATAATTTTCTAGTATTCGATTATTATTTTTATTTATATACCGGTTCTCGATCTCTTTATTAGTCTACTATTAATTATATATAATTAAAGAGACGGAGAGATAGAGTAAATAATTATATAAACGGAGGAGCCGTACTACTATAAATATCTAATTAGCGTTAACGTTAGTCGGGCGGTTAAAACGATTCCGTATAAATATAATATTATATTAATTATTATCTTAATAAGTTTATCGTTTTATAAATTTCTCTATTATTAAAGCCTTCTAACGGACGATAAGAGTTACGTAATATACTTTATAATTATAAGGAAAATTAGTTTTAAAGATACTTCGGTAGAGTTTTTTAAATTTAATAAAATTATAATCTTTCTAATTACTCTTTTTATACCGCCGTATTAAGAATTTAGGAAGTAAGTTCCCGAATATATTTATTATATTATCGAATTTTTATAGTCGATTATTTAAATTTTAATATTTAGTAATAATATTAATAAAAATCTTTAAGCCGGCTAGTTTAAAGGGGTAATATTTATATTTAAAATTATCTTAAGAAATATTATATATAATATCTATTAGGGCTATAATATTTAATAAATTAAAATTAATAATTATTCTAGATATAACTATAAGCTAGAAGTAATATTTAAAGCGAGTTTTCTTTATTATTTAAAGAAGATTTTATAGACCTTTACCTAAATTCTTTACCCTATTATATTTATCTATAATCGCGAACTCGTATTAAAAACGGTAGATAATTTCCTCTTTAATTACTTTTTTTTAATTCTTTATAAAAGAGTATTTATATACTTTATTAAAGACTTTATTAGTAGTTAACTATAATTACTATAAAATAACTATAAATATAAAAGTATTTACTTCGCTCGGGAGATTATATTACGCGGCGTTAATAAATTTAATACCTTTTAATAATTTTACGTCGAAGTTATTCGGGTTATATACCGTTTATAATTCTTTTTTTATTTATATATTTATTTAATAACTAGAGTCGGCGTTATAATAAATAATTATAAACTATACTTTTAAGGCCTCGAAGTCGATTACCGATAATATTTTAATACTCTAGGTACTAAGATTAACCGGCGGGATAAAGAATAATATAAATTTATTAATTAATTTAATATAAAAAGCTTCCGAGTCTAGTTAATATAAATATTTATAGAATTATCGATTCGTAGGATATTTAGAGCCTATAGGAGTATTTTCGCGGTAGTATTAAGATTTTATTAATTACTTCTTTTACTCTCGTTAAATCTCTATTTATTTTTAATATAATTAAAAATAAAATACCGCGGAACCTATAACTTTAAAGGTTTATAAATAAATAAAATTAATCGCGAAATTTAAAAAATATATTAGGAGGCTTTATTTTATTTAAATTTATTTCGTCTCCGATAATAATATTAAAGTATCCGAAGTCGCCTTTATAGAATAATATAATTATAAATATATAGAGTTACTATTAATAATAGATTAATTTTAGTATTCTAGGAATCGCTATTTTATTATTATTATAAAAATTATTAGAGTAAGTGATTTTCGCGAATATAATAACGCGTTTCTATATCTTATTATAAATATATTTATATAGATAGTTATCACTAATTTTTTTAAAATTAAAAAGAAGGTAGTTAATAAATATAATATTATTAAAAGAGATATCGATTAATTATTATATTATAATTAACTCTACCTTCTTTTCTTTATCCGCGTTATTATTTTTATTATTATTAATAGTTAATTCCGAGGATTCTTTAATTAAGAATTTATTTTTTTAATATAATTACTCGGAGGACTCCTTTAAAGACTTAAGATTTTAATAAAGTTTTTTAATTAATAATTTCTTTAAAGTTTATTTCGGCGGTAATAATAATAAATAATCTTTATTATTATTAGGGCCTAAAAGCTTCGTTAAACGCTTTAATTTTTTTATTATTAATAGAAGAATTAGATCCTCGTTAGAGGTACTAGGAGAACGGGTATATTTCGAAATTATAAAAAAAAAAAGTTAATCTCGAAATAAAGAAAACGGGAATTAATAGGTAAATATAAATATATTTTTAATATTAGTTTTTATAATAGCTCGTTTTCTTCGGGCTCCCTTTAGCGCGATAGTAAGTTTTTATTTATAATATATTAAATACTTAAAAGAGGCTAGAATAGAGGAGGAAAAAAATAGATTTAAAATCTTAATAAAAATAAATCTATCTCTTAAATTAAATTAAATATTAAAGGATAAGAGATATAATTAATTAAAATTATTATTTATAATAACCTCGATTTTTATCGAGTTTATATCTTTATCTAAGAAATATTAAATAATACTTTATAAATTATTATTTTTTAAAATACTAGTATAATATCTCTTTATAATATAATATATAAAGTAATCGAAATTTAAATCTACTATTAAATTATAAGATACTAAATAATCTTAAAGTAGTAAAAATTATAAATAAACTATATTAAATTCTTTAAGTAGTAGATATAAAGAGTTTTTAAAAAATTAGGTCTTATATATAAACTTCTTTAATATATATTAGTTTAATATATAATCGATCTCGAAGCCTCTAAATAAACGAAGTAGAAGAGAATTAAAAATAATTCTCGGTTTTTATTTAATACGAAGATTACTCGAACTAGTTACTACTACTATTTAATTTTAAAAATCCGGAGGTAGTACGTTACTAGGTTTATATTTAATTTTTAATAATTTATTAGAGCTTCCCTAATAAATAATAATATTAATATAAATTTTTTCGCCGAAATCTATATAGTCTTAAATTTAGATTTAGTTATTAAATTTAATATTAAATATTAACCCTACTAGACTTTTTTATCTTTAAATATAATTTTAGGGTTCGGTTAATCCTTAAATATATTATTTATAAAATAATACTACTCTACGAGCTCTTTAGCTTATTAAAATACGACGATAATAATATAATAATAAATTAGTATATATACTCCTTTTATATACGTAAGAGTCTAGTTATCTTTAAATAACTTTCCGTTATAATTAAATAATAAAAGAAGTTACTATAGTACTATAACGATAATAAATAAATAAATTTAATAATAATTATATAATTAGAAGGGTATAATAGTATATATAATAATTATAATCGTTAATTCTAGTAAAGTATAATAAATTATATAATAAATATACCTAGATCTAGGCCTAGATTTAGTTAAGACCTATAAATTAAAAACTTAAGTATTAATTTTTATAGGTATAGTTCTTAAGATTTCGTCTCCTAATATAAAACTACGTGGATATTAAATTATCCGAGGTTTACCTAGTATATTTAAGGCTCTATTTTAAAAAGTAATATTTATATATTATTTAATTAAAAAAAAGTAAAAGAGTATTAGAAGAGATCGATATTAAATAATATAATACTTATATAATAAGGCCTTTAATCCAGTCGAGTTTTAAGAGATTTATATACTTTCGTATTATTAAATCCACGAATATCGTTTTTAATAAATTAAATTCCGTGAAAATTATATTAAAATAAATATTTCGAATATTAATATCCTATACCGTTTATAATTTTACGCTAAAATTAATAATTTATTTAATTATTATTTTTAGTATTAGTTATATATATTTCCCTAGCCCTTTCTACCCGTAGAACGAATATTATTTATATTAGAACTATTAAAATTATATATAGATCTATTATAGTAGAATCTTTCGGTACTATTTATTTAAGTTAAATAGTTTTATTATAGTATATATCGAGTCTATAGCCCGAATATTATCGCTGGCGTAATTATTTTAATTAAATAAGAGTTAATACTATAGACCTATAGGGTAAGAGATATTAATATTTATAAAATATTAATTTTAATATTAATTTCTTATTTAGATAGTTTAGGGTTAGAGTTTATTTAGATTTAACCTAAATTTAACCTAGATTATTAAAGTTTATCTAGATTTAACCTAGATCTAGGCTAGATCTAGGCTAGACCTAAATAAACCCTAAACGCGTCCGAGTTTAAAATAATAATAATATTTATAGATTTATAAAACCGCGTTTTTAATAGATATTCTTTTTTTAAACTTTCTACTTCTAATACTAGATAACGCGAAATACGTAATAAAATAATTATAATATAATTAATATAATTTTTTTTAAACGAAGAATTACTCGGGCCTATTATAATACTTAAATATATATAAAGGGCCTTAGTTTAAATATAAGAAATTAATAAATATCTTTAGCTCTATTAAGGATTAGACGGGCTTTATATTCGTTTAATACGAAATTTCTTAATTCTAGGAACTACCCGCGCCTAATAATAATAGATTAGATACGGATTAGTTAATAGAATTCTATATTATTTATTATAATATAAATAGACCGCCTCTTAAGTATCTAGGGACTAATAAAGATAATAATAAAAATATTACTATTTAAAAGTTTATATAAATATATTAATAATTTATCTAGGCCCTCGTCTACTTTAATAAATATATTAGAATCGGTTATAGTATTTTCCTCCGCGATTATACCGTTTATCTCCTTTAGAAATCTTCTATCTATATTTAATTCCTTTTATAGTAAATCTTTTACTAATTTTATAAGACGAGACGCCGGTATTATTATAATAATATATATAAAACCAAATCGCGCGTAATATTAAAAACGTCGACGAAATACTTTATAGTTAATAATAGTAAAAGATATATACTACCTATTCGGTAATAAAGTTAGTTAGATTATTATTTATTTATTTTCCGAATACTATATAATTAAAACGAGTATTAATATATATTTTAAATTTATAGAAATTAAGGTAAATTAGAAAAAGGAGGTAATTTTCCGTAATATAGAATAATATCGGTAACTAGTAGAATATGATATTTAGTAGAGTATATATAATAATAACTAGATAATCGATAATCTCCGTATACCTAGCGAGATTAACTATTTTAATAATTTATATTTCAAATTATATTATTATAATATTATTAAAGTTATCCGCTTTTTCCTCGGCTATAAATTATTTAAAAATAATCTAGTATATATACTTATAAAGATTACGAACGATAGTAATAATAGGGTAGTTAATAAAATATATATTAATATTTAATAATAGGAAATATAATTATAGATCTCTATTAAAGATATTATTATCTCTTTTATATTATCGTCCGATAAAATAATAATAATTTAATATTATAGCGACCTTTCCCTTTAGTTAATATATATAATTATCGGGAATCTCGATTATACGATATATAAAATTTAGAAGCGATTTAGCCTAGTTCTTTTAAATTTAATCCCTTATATTAAGAATAGAAGAAAATTCGGTAATTATATATAATTAAATATCTATTATCTCGCGCTAGGGCGTATACTCTAGTATATATATAACTATTATTATTTATTCTAATAATATACTAAAGTAATTAAAATAATTAAAGACCTAGTAGTATAAAGAATTAATATTATATACGCGGATAATTAACCCCGAAGATATTATCTAATAATTATATCGTTTATAACCGACTATTTAAAATAAATCTTAATAATAGGGGTAAAATAAAATTATTAATATTTAATATACTTGGTCCCGTCTAATAAATAAAGGGAGTTAATTAGGATATAAGAGCCGTAGAGTTACGAATATATATATCGAAGAATAAAGATATAGAGGAGAGATCCCGACCTCGCTAAAGATTTAATAATTATTTATAACGTCAAGAACTTCGCCTAGCGTTATTATCTAGTTAATATTTATATTATTTTTATTATAAATATATTATACTAGCTTCTAAAAGGAATTATTATAAAATTAATTAATTAGATTCGGGATTTGATTAAAGACTATATAATTCCTATAATTATTAAATAGATAAAAAAAGGAGTAACTAAACCGAAGAAATCTTTAAAATAATTAATAATAAAGATTAAATTAAATTACCGTTTTTATTAAATACTAGGTTTCGTAGGGTTAAAATTATTTAAGAATTTTAATAAAATAAAATAATAGAGTAGTAAGGAATAAAAAGCGATATTATAATAATTAATAACCGTTATTATTTCTTTATTTATTAAGCGTGTACCGGCTACCCTATATTACGCGCGGGCTATATTTAACTTTATTATATTTACCTAATATACGTTTTATAACGGCGATACTTTATAATTTATATAATACGCGCTCTATTATATTTATAAATTAAAAATAATCTTTTATAAATACCGGCCGAATAATAATTCGGACCTAGATTTAGAAAACCCTATTAATCGGTATTTTAATATATTAAAATTATACGCGATAACTTATTATACTAAATATATTCGAAGATATAGGAGTACCTAGAACTTCGATATTTATTATAAAAAGGCGGTTTATAGATTTCTTCTTAAAAAACCCTTTTTACGGATAAATAAAACTAATAAATTTAAGACGTAATTACTACGGTATAATATTATATATTATAATATAAGGGTTATATAGGAAGTTATAGTAATATTTTCTATTAAATCTACTATTATTCCTAATAATAAAATAGAATAGTAGAATACCCGGTCGTATCGAGAGAAATTAGAAATAAATAAATATATACTTATTCTTAATAAAGATACGCCGTTATACTATAGTATATAGGTATTAAATATTAATTATTATTACCTAGTAATTACGATAGCGAGGGCTTTTTACTTTAATACTAAAAATCTTATTAATATTATAACGGTATTCGTACGGGAGAGCCGTAAAAAATAGGATAAAAATCCAGGCTCTATTAAAGATTAACGGAGATAAAAAACGGATCCTAATTAAACGGGAGATATATATATTTTTATATATTAATTATTAATATATTAGGTTCGTAATAATAAAGAGAGTTAGAATTTAAAATAATTTATAAAAAGATTAATTTATTATACCCTTAATTTTCGTTCTACCGGTAAACCTTATAATAATTATATCTAGATTAATAACGAAGCGACTCGTTTATAAAATTAAAGCGAGACCGAGTAGGAGGCCCTTTATATAATAATCGGCCGGTTTAAATTAATTATTAATATTTATAACTATAAGCGACTAAACGATAAGGGTAAATATAAAGTATATATTAATATATTAATTACTCTATATCGACTAAAGAATAATAGGAGAGTCGACGATATATATAGAATATTCGAAGTAAAGTATATCTTAACTAGTAAAATAAAAAGACTCTAAGAATTATATAATTATCGCCTCTTCGAAATATATAATATTATCCGGAGTATATATATAGTACCTATTAAATAAAGAGAATATTATTATATAAATAATTTTATCGACTAGGATTAATATAATATTATTTATAATTTTAACTTTATAATAAAAAGTACTAGGGTAGTAGATTAATTTATAAAATAAATATAATAATTATATATCTATAAATTATAATTATCCGCGATAATATATTTATTATACCGCCTAATAATATATATACCCCGGGCTCTTATTTAATAGTAATACTATAACCGTATAGCGGTTAATAATAATAACGAGAGTAATGGGTATAATATAAAGATAAATTATAATTAAGGTATAAACTCGATCGATAATAATTAATAAGAAAAGAATTAGAGATTCTAAACTAGGTAAAAGATTTATTAAATAAAAGTTCTTAAGATACTACTCTTATAAAATTAAATAAAAAAAGGAGTAAACTCCTAAATTAACCTTTATTATCTAGCGCTCCTTCGGTATATATTTTACTAATAAAAATAAAAGTATTTAGTTTATAAATAAAGATATTATAATTTATTTTTTATAGGATCTATCTCGGTCTACCCTCTATTAAATTTATTTTAATAAACGGCCGTTATTTCTAATTATATTTATAACGCCTTTATACTCTTATAATTTATAATATTATATAACCCGAATTCGGTGTTCGGATTAATCTTAGTTTAGATCTAGGTTAGATTTAATTTAAATTTAACCTAGATCTAGGCTAGAGTTAATCCGGTATATATTTATTTATTATTATTATATATATAATTCTACCCTTTTTTCTATATATTAAAATAAACCTATTCTATATCTCGACTAGTTAGTATACTCTATATTACCGAATAATATTTAAATCTATATATATACGACCTAGTAGTATATTAAACGGTAAAATTAAACTAAATTATACCTCCTACGTATCGTAATACGGCCTTAATTAATTAAAGAATTTATAATAATAACTCCTTCGATAAAGCTAAAGGTTAATTTTAATAATAAACTATATTAATACTTTTAAAATAAATCTCGGTTATAAATAATTTACCTATTCCGATATACGAGTAATAGTATATATTAGGAATACGTTAATTATAAATCCTTCTAGTATATATTAATTAATATTAATTATTAATAAAGACGAAGAAAATATATATAAAAGTAAGGAGGTCGATACCGAGGCCGATAATAATAATATTAGGCTTCCTACCCCGAAGCGACGGAAAATAAATAATATATCTCGATTAAACGGATCAGGTAGGGCCACGCTATATATATATATATATATATTTTATATAGGAGTTAGTGATATAACTAATCTTTCTATAATCCTTATCGTTTATCGGCCGTTATATATCCTCGTCCTCGTTTTATCCTAATTTTTATATATATAAACTAGGAGATATAAGGTCTTTTAGTAATATATTATATAAATCTTTAAAAAAACACTACCGTAATTACGACGCGTTATAATTAAGAAATAAATCGTTACTACTATAAGCGGGCGTAGGACGTTATATTAAATCGGCGTTATATATTTAAAGCTATAAGATCGTTCTCTAGTATATAAAATAAATAATATTAATAACCCTCGTTATAATATATAAGGACTCGGGATATAATTTATAAATAAACTTTAATAAAAAAAACGAAGTTAGCCCTTTAATCTAGAAACTTTAACGGAATATTATTAATAAATATAATAAGGCCCTCGGGCTAAAGGATAAAATAGTAAAAAAAACTTTAAATCTAATAAAGGCCCGAGAGATATTAATCTATCGTATTTAAACTAAAGATATATTAATCGAAATTAATTATTTAATTATATCGGTAATTACCGCGCCCTAATAATAATAAGGGTTCGATAGATTATAGTAGTATATTATACTTTTTCTATAATAAAACGAAGTATTAAAGAAATAATTACTACTAAAATAAAGAATAGAAGATAAATATATAATTATAATAATAATATAAGTCTTAATATTTCTTTATTAAGATTTAATATTAATTATTAATAAACCTAAATTATTTTACCGCTTTTTTAGAGATCTAGTAATAAAAACTATAATTTTATTATTCTTTTAATCGGACCTAGGTTAACTAGGAATTTATAATAATACTAAATATATATTTAAACTCTTAACGGGAATTATAATAATTATAATCTATATTATAATTCATTATACTATTAAAGAATATAAAATAGGGAAGTAAATACGGATTAAATTTAAAGGCGAATATATTAAAAATAAATTAAACTCGACTCTTTTCTTTATATCTCTTAATATTAATAAGAAATAATATAAAGTTATAGATTTAAATAAAGGAGACGTAAAAAGAATAAATATCTATATAATAAAATATAATAGTAGAGGCCCTATCGGGTAGGATTAACTAAGAAATAAAAAAGAAAGAGATACTAGTAGATAATATAAACGATTTCGTCTATAAATAGAAAAATAGAATTAATAATTTAGTCGGTTATAAAGGCTTCCGTACTATATTTAACTATCTCTTAATTATTAATAAAACTACTATAGATTCGCCGGCTCCTCGATAATATAATATATAAAAGAACGAGATAAATATTATAAAAAAAATTAAAATAAAAGAAAGAAGTACTAATAAATCTCGGAAAAATAAGTTATTTATCTTTATAAGGGTAAATATTTCTCCTATTTTAATAAAACTAAACTAGCGGACGAGGTATTAATAAAAACTCTAATTTATTAAATAATATTTAATAAGATATAAAAAGAGGTAGAGTTTTTTATAATTTATTATTATTCCTCGAATATTAATATAGTTATCTAGGCGGATATTTAAATAACTTTATTTAATAAATCGGTAAAAGACCGGGGTAGTAATATATATAACGTAAAAAACTTTATAAATCGCGAAATAATATAATATTATAATATTATATTTATTATATATATATATTAATACTATATATTAAATAGTAACTACCGGTATTTATTATATAAATATTTATAGATATTAAACCTAACGAATAAATTAGTTACTTTAATATTAATAAAGATTTTAAGGAGCCTACGCTATATATATTTAAACTCTTTATTATATATAAAGATTTCCGAAAGAAGTTAAAACTTAAAAAGAAAGAAAAGAAAATAATATAATAAAAAAACGGGGTTAAGATTATATAGTAGACGATACGCGTATATAGAATATAGTACTCGAGACTATAAAGAAGGAGAGGTATATTATTTTAATATAAACTACCTAGGTTAATAACCCGGACGATAAATAAAAAATAGATTATATATATAATAGATTATTCTTATAACTAAAGATAATAACGGCCTAGATCTAGTTTAGATTTAATTTATATCTAGGCTAGATCTAGGCTAGATCTAGGTATAAATTAATTTATAAAAATAAATAATAGCGGTTTCTTAATAAATAGATTTTAGAATATTTATAACTCCTCTATAATATAACGAGTAGATAAAGTAGAATATATATTAATTAATTAATATATATATAAAGATCTAAATATAATAACGATATTAAAGGCGCTAGCGGTAATAATTATAATAATAATATTAAGAATTATCCATTTATTATTATTTACCCGTTGAGTATTAATTATACTAGAATTAGTTATACAAGTATATTTTAGGTACTAAATATACTAAAATTAACTATATAATTATATTTTAGTTATATAATATATTTAGAATACTCGATATAAGTAGATACGTATTTCTAGTATTTTATATAATTTCGGTATAAAATACGCAAAAATCGGGGTTTCCCAAGTTACTAATAACACTTAACTATTTAACTACTTAATAAAAGAATAAGTAAATAAATATATAAATAGTATAATTTTATTTATTTATATTAACTATATATTTTCTTAATAGATAAAAGCTTCGTATTTAATTTCCCTTAAAACTTTTAATTATAAATTTTAAATATAAATATTTATTAAATTATTAATTAAATTAATTAAACTTATTTAATATTATATTATACTAAGACTAACTTTATAGTAGTTACTAAATATAGTATATAGATTTTATATAGAGAGTATACGGCGTAATTACGTTATTTATATTATAATTTCCGGTACTCCGGAGTTCTTTTTAGAATTAGAAGACTCGGAGCCCTCGCTTTAACTCTTTAAAAATTAATTTTATTATTTAAACCTAAAGATTATTTTCCTACTAAGACTTTATACTTATTTTTATATTATTATAAATATTTTAAGTATTATAACTTAATAGTTTTAATCTCTCTTAATTTTCTTAAATAATAATTCGTTAAAAATATAAAAAACCTCTTTAGAAATAGTTATCCCGAAGGCGAGACGTATAAGATTAATACTTTAGACGAAAATATAGGAGATTTATTAAAAAATATTAATTTTATAGTAAATTAATAATTTATAAAATTAAAACGTAAATAGAAAGCCCTTAAGAAAGAGGCCTTTATTATTATAATTTAAAAGAATATCGAAAATTTACGATATACTATTATAGGTAAAGGAGATAATGAAATTAAAAATAATCCTTAAAAACTAAATATAAAAGACGAAAACGACTTAATAATAAATCGTAATTAAATCGGTCTTAATATAAATTAAGGTAATTTATAATTATCGAAACTATAGGATTTTTATACGAAGAATCCGTAAAATTATCGAGAATAAATCTATAATATAGAGACTACGTTCCGCTTAATACCTATAAACTTTCGAATAAATAAAAAGAAGATTTTATATATAATACCCTACTTAGAGAGGTAAATTAAGAAATTATAAAATAAATATAAAGAACTTTATCTAGTAGATATATTAATATAAAAATTCTTTTCGGATTATTTATTTAAAATAATCGAGGACCCTTTAAATTAAGTTATAAATACGAATCTTAAATATTAATATATATGTTAAAGGAATAATTAATTAATACGAGATTTCGATACCTATTTTAATATCTTAAAAACCGAATTAATTTTTTATAATAAAGAGCAATAAATAATTTATTTAATAACCCGCTTAAAACCCGATATTTTAAAAGAAATTAACCGAGCCTAAAGTATTCCTATTAAGCGAACCGAATTTATATTATTTATAATATATTATAAACGTAATCTTAATCGGGACTTTAAGATATAAAATAATAATTAAAATAATTAATTAAGACCTTAGAAAAGGTATAAAAAAGAATTAAAAAGCGGAGATAATAAAAATAAATCTAATATAAAGAGATAAGGTTCTAATAGTAGTAATTATAAAAATATAAATAAAATATATATAATTTACGGGAGCGATAAGAATCTTAAGGATATTAAATATTTTAATTATTATAAATTCGGCTACTACTCTAATCAATATTTAAAGAAAAAAATAAAGATTATTAACTATATCGGCGATTATATTATAAAGTTAAAAAATAATAAATCTTTAAGAAAATCTTTATCTCAAGGGAATAAAAAGAAATAAGAACCCGACCGAGTATAAATATTAATAACGAAGTTATTACGAACCTAATTAATATCGATATAAAAATTATTTATATTAAAATAAATAAAGATCTAGGAGCGGAGATAAATACTATTAATAAGATATTTATATAATAATATAATTTAAAGCGTTTTAAAAACGAGCCGTTATTAACTCTTAAATAAATAAGCGGGTAATTTATTTATTATTATAATATTTATAATATCGTCTACCGGTTAACTAATTTATAGGGATTAATTAAAGAGTATAATAATATCTTTTATTTTATTAATAAGAAAGGCTCGCTTATTATTATAAATATATTAATTATAAAAAAGGAAAAGATCTAAACCGATTATAATATATATAATTAACGGTTCGGTATCGCGCTAAATACGTATATATTAAAATTATTTAAAGATTTTACGAAATTATTAAAGACGTAACTAGTTATTTATATATTAATTTATATTAAGGTTAATCCCTTTAATTAAAATCCTATTAATAAAAACGAGGCTAGGAAAAACGATACTATTATTAATATAATATTTTTTAATAATTCCGTTATCGTACCGCCTACGCTTCTAGACGAATTTATAAATTTTAATAATATCTTTTTAAATAAAAAAATAAGTCGATTACCGTTATATAAAGACGGCGATTATATAATTAATATAAAGAGTAACCCGTTATACGGGCCTCTTTATAATTTATCGAATTTAAAATTAATAAAATTAAAAAGCTACCTAGACGACGCCCTAACGAAGGGTTAAATTAAATACTCCGTAAACTCTACCGGGGCTCCTATCCTTTTTATTTTAAAAAAGAATAATAAATTATAATTATATATTAATTACGGAGGTTTTAATAAGATTATTATTAAGAATCGCTATTTATTACCCTTAATTAATAAGACGCTAGATCGTTTAAATAACGTTATATACTTTACGAAGCTTAATTTAAAAAATATTTATTATTAAATAAGAATTAAAGAAGGCGATAAATAGAAGATAATATTTCGTATATAATATAATCTTTTTAAATATATAATAGTACTTTTTAGTTTAATGAATATACTTATTATTTTTTGAGCCTATATTAATAAATCGTTAACGGGCTTAATAAATATATTTTATATTATTTATTTAAATTATATCCTAATTTATTCAAATTTAAAAGAGGAGTATATCAATTATATATAATAAATACTCGAACGCCTATAAAAATATTCTTTATTCGCGAGTTTTAAGAAATATAAATTCTTTACTCGGTTAATTAAATTTCTAGGGTTTATTATAAATACCGAAGGTATATTAATAAACGAATATAAAATTAATATAATTTAGTCCTAACTAAAACTAAAGTCCTTTTATAATATATAAATATTTTTAGGCTTCGTTAATTTTTATTATTAATTTATTTATTATTATTCGTAGATAATAAACCTATTAACGAGTTTATTAAAAAGTAGTTAAGATAATAAAAAGTTTAGTTTATTTAAATAATTTAAAAAGGCGGAGTAAACGTTTTATTTACTTCGTAATTTATTCTCGTATATATTTATTCTTATATATTTTAATCTAGAATTAAAAATTCGGATTAAAATAAACACTTCTAATTTTATTATAACCGCGATTTTAACGTAGTTATAAAATAATAATAAATAATATCCGGTCGCTTTCTAGTCCCGTAAGATATAAGGTTTAAAAATTCGATATAAAATTTATAATAAAGAGCTCCTTATAATCGTTATAATATTTAAATAATAGTAATACTACCTCGAGAGTAATTTATATAAAATAAAAATCTTAATTAACTATAATAATCTAAGGAGTTTTATAAATATTAAATAATTAAATAATTATTAAGCGCGTTAGGTAATAAGATTTTAATTTTTTAATTTCTTAATTTCGTATTATTTTAGGAAGAGTAATTTAGTCGATAACTCTTTACGTCGTTTTAATTATAAAGACTAAAATAATCTTTTAAATAATATATTATTTATATTATAATAAAAATTATTAAATTTAGAAAATACTAGTTAAGGCCCTATTTTTACTATAATACGAGATATATTCGTAGATATAGAAGATTTAGATATAGATAGTATTTCGCCGGCGTTAAATAATATATCCGTAAATATTATATAAAATTTAATACGCGTAAAATTTACGTTATTAGGGTCTTTAAGGTTTATTATAAAAAAAATATATTCTTTAATAGTATATTTATCTAGGCCTAAGGAGTTAATACTTAAATAAATTTTTTTAAAAAGTTTAAACGAGACGTTTATTTAAATCGATTATAATATAATAAAGGAATTATTTAATTTTATTACTAGAATTATAAATTATAGACTACTCGTTCTATATATTATTATTAAATTAATAATACTCTACGAAATAATTTATAATGTTAGAAATTTTATTAATAATCGAGATAATTCGCGCTTTATAAAAGGATAATTCTTACTCGTAAATAAAAATCGCCGAGATTATATAGGCGGATTACTAACGTTCCTTCGAGGTATAAATTTTAAATTTTATATTGATTCTTAAATATAATAATAAGATTTATATATTTAAGGAAGGATTAATCCGCGAAGAGTTATTAAAATAATATTATAATAATATCTTAAGAGGATACTTTAGTATTAAAAAGATAACGGAGTTATTTATTAAAAAATATTTCTAAAATACTCTAAAAGCCGATAAATAAGAATATATTAATATATACGATATATACTAGCGGATTAAGGTATATCGATATTATTTTTATAACGAGATTAATTCTTTATTATATTTTACGAGGCCGTAAAAGGAAATTATAATAAATTTTATTATTAATTTACCTTTAAATAAATAGTACGAACGCGTTTATAATACGGTCCTTATAGTTATAAATAAATATATAAAGATATTATAATATATTTTAACTACTAAAACGATTGATTTTACGAGATTAATAAAATTAAAATTCAAAAAAATTATCCTAAAGTTTAGAGTTTCTAATAAGATTACTTCTAATAAAGATTCTATCTTTATAAATATATTATTTTAATAAAAGGTATATTATTTAATAAAAATTAAAAAGCGCCTAAATACCGTTTTTTATTTATAAACGGATAATTAAATAAAACGCTAGAATTAAATCTTAAAATATTATTTAAGAACCTTCTATTTAAATAAATAAAATAAATATATTATAGTACGTAATATACGATAATAAAATAAATATTATTTATAATTATATATAATTATAATTTATCTCTTAAACCGCGTCTCGAGAGCGAGACGTATAAAGGAGAAATATTATCGGTATAAAAAAGAATTAAAAAATTAGATATTTTAAAAGAGTATCTAATAAAAGTATAAATTATCGCGGTCGAGGCGTAGAAATATAACTATAATAAAAGGTATAAACCGAAATCATTTAATATAAATAACTTTATACTATTATTAATTAAAAATTTAATATAATAATAACTAAATAAAAAGCTCTCTTATAAAGTAATTAAACTATTTAAGATTTTAGATATTATCGGAAGATAAGTATACCGCCTAATATTACTAATTAATTACCGAATTTATAATATTTTTTATATATCGCTTTTAAAGCCGTATTATTAATAATAAAGTAATATTTCGATTCCTAATATATCTTTACTGAAATTAATAAATAATATAAACGAATAAAAATTAAAAAAAGTACTAAAGAAGAAGAAAATAAAGGGCGAGGTATTTTATTCTATAAAATAATTAAAAGAATTGAAGATCTTTAATAAATAGGTTAATATAAATATTTTAAATAATATACTAGAATTATAAAAAGTATTCGAGGAGAATATACGGGTAGAAAAGATATAAAAAATAAAAAATAAGAAAAGAAAATATTATTAATTATTAATCACTATTAACTACTTTTTACTAATAAACTTCGAGCGAGATATATCTTTACGATTAATATAATATTTACGAGTAGATTTATATCTAGAGCGGCTAGTTTTCTTAATATAAAAACTCGGCTATTTATAAATAAAGGCGCGGCCGGGGAGTCGAGTAAAAAAACGAGGGCTAAAAATGAAATTAAGATTAAAATTATTAACTTTATTTTTAACTTCTTTTTTAGAAGCTTTACGAGAAGATATTATTTCTTTTAATATATAACGAATCGTATCTTTTATACCGCTATATTAAAAGCGACTTTTAAAAAGATTAAAGCGAGTAACGGCGTTTTTAATTAAAAAAACTTTATATTTAGATATTATAACTCGTTATATACTATTAAAAAAAAGGGTAGGATTAATAATAAAACGATCGTAAAGAATAATTATATTAAATTAATTAGTAACGGGATTAGAGCCGAGAGGAGAGTTATATTTAAAAATATCTCGTATACGACGCGTATAAACTTCGTTTTTAACTTCGTTTTTATTATTAATTTTATCTTCGTCCGTCGATTTAAATAAATTATTAGGTTAATATTATATAATTCTATTTTAAAATATATTTATATCCCGGGTAATAATCCCTCCCTAAAAAATTATTAATATATAAATTATATCTAAATTATATTAATTTATTAAAGTATAAAAGATATTATTTATACCCTCGACGTTTATAATAAATCGAGATATTAATTATAATATATCTTTACCTCTTTTAATATTATTATTTTTAAACTTAATCTCCCGAAGGAAAGCTACGATATCTTTCGTATATTTAATGATATACTCGCGAAGACGTTTATTAGGGCCTCGACGTTCTAAATAATTAAAAAGAAAATTTATAAAAGTATAAAATTTAAAAGAAATCCAGATATATTAATACGATTTAGTTTTAAAATATAAATAATATATAAAATTATATAGGTATTTATTCTTTATATAATAAATATACTTTATATATAGTATTTTATTATATAGGACGTAATTATCTAGGCCTATCCGCTTAAAGTAACGGAGGTATAAAAATATAAATAAAGACGGGGTAAAAATAAAGCGAGCGGTTATTTTATAAAAAATAAAAGTCGGGGACATATTAAATATCTAAATACTATCGTTAATATTATATACCGTAGAGATTAAATTAATATATTAAGTATTAAAATAATCTAGTTATATACGTATTATTAATAAAATAAAATTTAGAACTAATAATTTAAAAATAAAATAAATATTATAATAATATAAATTCTTTTAAAATATAAATAAGTATTTTATTTAAAAATAGAATAAACTATTTATTTATTTTAATAATTACAAAATTAAAAAAAGAATTTAAAAGAAGAAAAGAAAGATTTATTTAAATTATAATATATTAACTCTAGCCTTATTTATAAAATATATATATAATATTTATAACCTCGAAAAAAGAGATTAGAGATATAACCGAGGTTATTATAAATTAATAAAAATCTAAATATAATATAATTATTAATAATAATATATAGGAGTTTATATATATAGAAGATAATAGGATATTATAGAAAAAGAAAAGTTAAAAAGTCGGCGAAGATTTTATACCTACGTTAAGACCGTTATTTATACGTATTTACTCCTATAACTAAAGTTCTTCCTAAATAATAGAGTAGAATAATTTACTCTACCGCCGATATTATTAAAACTCTATTAATAGTAAAGATTTATAATTTTTAATAATAATTATAATATTCTTTCTCTTATTTTTCCCTTTAGATTTTAAGATTTTTATCGAATACCTAGTATAATCTACGATTATATAATTACGCTAGTATACGAGGCGTATATAATATTTTGTTAATTTTAAAATATAATTTATTTCCCTCTCTTTTTTCCTATTAAATTTAAAGGTTTTTTATTAATATATTACTACTAGAAAAATAAAAAATTAATAGAATTAAATAAAAGGCGTAGGCGTTACGCGTATACCTTATTTAATTTAAACTCTCTTATATTATACTCTTTCGTTAGAAATATCGAAGCGTTAAATTAATATTTATTAATTTCGAGGGCGAAACCTCTAGAAGGGGAGGTAATTATTATATTATATTAAAACTAACTTTATAATAATTATTAAATATAGTATATAAAGAGTATATAAAGAGTATATAACGTGATTACGTTATTTATATTATAATTTCCGGTACTCTAGAGCGCTCTTTAGAAATAGGAGGCTCGGAGCCCTCGCTTTAACTCTTTAGAAATTAATTCTATTATCTAAACCTAAAGATTATTTTCTTATTAAGGCTTTATATTTACTTTCAAATTACTATAAATACCCTAGGTACTATAATTTAATATTTAGTTATATTTAATTATTTATACGAAACCTATTATTTATTAATTCTTAATATACTTTTTAAAAAGTTTTAATTTAGGTTCTATCGATATTATATTAAAATATTGAATGAGAGCCTTATTACTATCAAGGTTCTCTCTAAATTTTAATATATTTAATATATTTAGTAAACTAAGAGATTACTTACTACTCGACGTAATATATAAATTAATAAATAGGTAAGCGCTTAACCGTTTAATTAATTAATATAGGAATAAGTGAGTAAATAAATAAATAATATAGTTTCCTTCTTTTATATAGATTATATATTTTCTTAATATATAAAAGCTTCGTATTTAACTTCCTTTAAAACTTTTAATTATAAATTCTAAATATAAAAGTTTATTAAATTATCGACTATATCGGTAAAGCGGTGAGCCCGTATTCTACCGAAAAAGGCGGAAAAGGCGCTTAGATCTGTTTAGCTTATGTGCTAGCCCTAGAGATCGATTTAATACCTACTTTCGTCTAAAGTATCTAAATACGCATTTAGTACCTCGACTTATTTTGAATAAATTTAAATAAATAGGAATAAGCTAGTCTAAGTAGTACCGGTAGATAATTAGATATATATAATTATAAGTGAATTATATAGTTTATAATACCGCGCTAGCTTAGGGGGTATTACGCGCGTATATAATTTTCGTAAATCGACGTAATTTAAAATCTAAATTAAATTAGTATAGTTATAGCGCTCTATATAGCCTTAGCGAGCTACCCGGTACTAGTAGAAAATCACGGATTTAAAATCTTAAATCCGAAGTTACTATTTTTAGGTTTTTTATTAAAAATTTTTTTTTTTTTTTTTTAAATATTATCTTTTCGTTATTTTTCCGCCTAAAGCCGGTAAAATACGTATTTAGTACCTCGACTCTTCTCGTACGGTCTCCCGCTTTACCGATGTAAGTTTATTAAATTTATCTAGTTATATTTAACTACTAGTATAAAATCTATTATTTATTAATTCTTAATACTTCTCTTTAAAAGAATTAACCTAGGTTTTATTAATATTATATTAAAGTATTAAACGGAGAGCTTTAATATTTTAAATATTTTTAAAATAAATATTTAAAAATTATAAAGAACCCTAGCCCTAAATATCTAAAATAATACTAGAAAATATAATATTATAAAAGATAGAGACCGTATTAAGATCTCCTATTTAAACTAGTATTATAAAGAGTATAAAAAACTTAGTAATTAAATAATTTAACTTTAGTTATTCTTCGCCTTTAATAAGAAGATAATACTAGTTAATAAATAAACGACTTTTACTATTATTTATATAAGAGGCGATACGTAGAAATAAATTAAACTATTTTTTGAATATTATATCAAAGTATTAAACGACTCCGATAATTTAAATATAAAATTATAAATAGAGAACTTCTCTCGCTTCTAAATTAAGATTTATTATATATTTAGACTTTCTAATAAAAGTAATATAATAGTTTATATTATTTAATATTTAATATAGCGGAAATCGGTATCCGATTATTCGGTACGATTCTAGCGCTATATAGTATTAACGGACTAGGACGATACTATTTTTATAATAATATATCGACGAGGATTTAAAGATAATATTAAAAATAAATTTATATAAATAAAAATTAGTATTAAAGACCTCGATATATTTATAGAATAAATAATTAAAATCGATAATAAATTATATAAATATATAATAAAGAAATATTATAACGGAGGAATTAACGGATAAGAATATTTAGGAGTTTATAATAATAAATATAATTCGGCTAGTCGTTACTACTATAAGAAATTTAACCTATATAATTATATATTAATAAAACTCGATTTTATTAAAAAAGAATTTACGAAAGAATTTTAAAAAGGAGGTAGATAATAATATAAAGGAAAAATAATAATAAATTATTATAATTATAATAAGCCGGGCTATATTACTAAGAATTATTATTCGAAAAATATAATAAATCGATAATAATTAAATATATTTAAGAAGAAGATACCGGATAATATAACTAGATCCTCTAAAGATTTAATATAAGATAATACTCGATTTAACGGTTTATTAAAAAAGTAAAAAAATATCGAAGAAAAAATCGCCTTAAGAATTCGAGGACTCGAAGAATTAAATAATAATAATAATAAAACTTTAGAGGAGAATTTAAAGAAAGGATAAAAATAAAAATAAAATATATTAAATTCTAAAGAATAACTTTAGTTAATAAATTACCTCGATAATTTTATAATCTAGTTTATTATATTAGAAGAAAAACCCGAGGACGAGAAAAAGGAAAAAAGATAACTCTTTAAAATTAATTATATCTATAACGAGTATTACCTATAATATAAGGAGATATATTAATTAATATATATAAACGAATATTATAAATATTATTACGATAATTTAGGAGAGCGAAAATATATCGCGAAACTAAAATATAATTATAATTAGTAGAATAACTATATAAAAATAATTATTTATAATATCTAGTTAAGAAAAGAGAAAACTAGATCTTCCTAGATTATAATAAAAACTAGTAATTATAATTATAAAACTAAATAGGATATAATAAAAAACGAAAATACTATAATTAAAATAAATAATATTATTATTTAATCGAAGAATATAAGAGATACTTCGAATCTAAAGAATATTACGGATTTTTATCCTCGTTAGGAAAAGACTAGTCCTTTATATTAAAGAGAAATATAAAGAGATTAATATTTTAACCCTAGAATAATATCTATATTTAGTTTAATACGGTATATATATACGAATACCGGTAAAGATTAACGAATATAAAATCGTTATAATAATAAATTTAGGAGTAACTAATAACTTTATATTTTAAATAATAATTTAAGCGATTAATTTACTAACTCGAGAAAAAAAGGAATAATATAAACTTTAATTAACTAACGAGTTAAAGTTATTAATAAGAAGAGTAAATAAAGAAATATTCCCGCTATTAATTATTATTTAATACTATTATAAGGAAATTACCTTCGATATAATAAAAATAATTATTTATTATATTATTCTAGGGATACCTTAGTTAAAGAAATATAATTTAATAATTAATTAAAAGAGAGGAGTATTCATATTTATATATATTAAAGATATTATTAATATAATATTTATATATTTATAAAGGATAACTATAGATAAGAAAACGAACCGTAGCTCGTTCGAAATTTATAATATTTTATCTTCGAAGAAGGATAACCTTATATAAGAATCTAATTTAATATATATTAATTAAAGAGGTTAATAGGGCGAATGAATTAACATTTCTAAAAATAAAAACGAACCTCCTAATATTTTCAAAGAATATTAATAATAAAAGTATCTTTTTTAGGAAAAGATAATTATAAAAATATTATTTAAATATTAATTATAAAATTATAAAATCGAACTCGAATTAAATAAATAACTAATATTTAGACCTATTCATACTTTATTAGAAAAAGAACTCGGAGTACTTTACGGGTATATCGACGAGAATTTTAAAAAAGAATTTATTCGAGAATCCAAATTATTAGAAGGTTATTTAATTCTCTTTATAATAAAAAAGAATAAGAGTTTATAATTATATATAAACTATCGAAAATTAAATAATATTATAGTAAAGAACCGGTACCCTTTACTAAATATTAATAAACTATAGGATTAGTTTATAATAATAAAAATCTTTACGCGACTAGACCTTCGAGGCGCGTATAATCTAATTCGAATAAAAAAAAGTAAGGAATAAAAAACTATCTTTAGAACTAAATTTAATTATTACGAATATTTAATAATACTCTTTAGATTTACTAATATACTAGTGACCTACTAAATATTAATTAATAATATTATACGAGTATATCTAAATATAACGGTAATTATATATTTTAATAATATTTTAATCTACTCTATTAATGAAGAAGAATATATTTAATATATATAGGATATCCTAATTTATTTATTATTAAATAGACTTCTCTTTAAACTAAAAAAGTATAAATTTTATAAAGAATTAATCGAATTCCTTAGATTATAATTAATACTAGAGGTATTTATATAAACCCTGAAAGAATCAAGAGTATTAAAGAATAATTTATATTATATAATATTAAAACGATATAGAGCTTCCTAAGGTTTACGAATTTTAATAGAAAATTTATTAAAGATTATTCTAAAAAGACTCTACCGTTAATAAATATTATAAAGAAAGATACTATTTTTTTATAAAGAAAAGAATAATAATAGTTCTTTAATACATTTAAGGAGGTATATAAGAAATCGCCGATATTATATTTCTTTTAGATTAATAAACTAGCTCGAATTAAAACTAATATTTCAGACTTTATACTAGGAGTTTATATACTTTAATAAAAAGATAATAAATAATACTCTATTATATATTATTCACGAAAGATATTATCGGCGAAATAGAATTATAATATTTATAATCAAGAATTACTAGTAGTAGTATCCGTATTAAAATAATAAAAAGTATATATAGAAAGTTATTTAAACTTTATTATTCTTATAGACTATAAAAATATTCTTAACTTTACTACTACGAAGTAGTTAAATCGAAGATAAATTAAATAATCAGAATTATTAGAATAATATAAATTCAAAATCTTCTATACTCTAGGAAAAGATAATAGTCGCGCCGACGTATTTAATAAACGAGAAGATTATATAGAAAATAAAGACGTAGTAATATAACTTATTCTTATTTAATAATAAGATAGATCGCTAGCCCTAATAAAATAATTAGTAGCGATTTTATATATCTTTATTCCTAGAATTATTAATAATATCTAGAAGGGATATAAAAACGATATTTTAATTATAATATTAAAAAGTTAATAATTATAAACTAAATTTTTAAAATATTATAAAACCTATATCCTTAAAGGATATTTTAAGGAGATTATTCGCGATTATTATAATAATTTAATTTAAGGATACCCCGGAGTTATTAAAATTATAAAATTAATTTATAAAGAGTATAACGTACTAGGACTATAATTATACGTCGAGAAATATATTAAAGAATATATTAAATACTAGTAGAATAAATTTATAAAGTATATTAAATATAGATAAATTTAATTCGCCCTAGTATTAAATATATAATAAGACGATATTATTATAAATTTCGTTATTAAACTACCGAAGTCAAAGAACTCTATTATAAGAGGAATATTTATTAAGGAACGGGATTAGTATTAAGATATTTATTAAATTTAAAATTAGGTTCATTAAATTATAACCTAGTTATAGTATAAAAATAGGTTAAAATAAAAGATAAAGGACGAAAACTAGAGTAGGGCTAGCTACTATCTAAATAAAAACTAGTATATAAAATACTTATTTATTTCCTATCTCGACTATATTAGGATAGAAATAGGGAAACTAGTTTAAATTTAAATTAAATTTAAAATAGATTAGACTAGGTTAAGTTAAATAAAATTATATTATAATAATAACCCCTCTTTAAGGTCGAGCTCCTATAAGATAAATAACGAGTTAAGACTAGATATACTATTTATCGGTATAGTTATACGAAGTATTAATTAAGGTTAATACGGAATATTTAACTATAACGATAGTAATAAATAAAGAATAAGACGGGAAATAACGATAGTATATAAATAAAACTAGGCGTTAGCGTTATTATTTATAAATAATAATAACGGGGCTAAGTTATAGGCTACTATTTATTTATATAATTATATAAAGTATCGATCGAAGCCGATATAGAATAATAATCGAGGTAATAATAATAGATAAAAAAGAGACTAGGGTATAAACGAGGGTTAACTTTTTAAAAATTAGATTAAAATAAAAATAATAAAGGTTCTTCCTATTAATACTTTTAAATAATATATAATAGTTCGTAGAGGCTAGCGGCGCTAGGATTCGAGATATAATATCTATTAATAAATTATTAGTAATAAATAAAATATTAAAAGAGTTTTTATATAATAATATAACCTTTTTAATTAATATAATATTTTAATAAAAGTAGACTATAACGGCGATTATATTTAGAATTTAAAATATCGTTAATATATTATTTATATTAACTATTTTTAGTAATTATAAATTCTCGGCTAAACTAGATTTATCTAGATAAAGAGTTATTAACTATTAATTATAATAAACTAGCGTAGAAAATAAAATAAATTTTTATAAAATACGGAAAGTTTAACTAAATTATAAAAGAATTATTAAAAATCTTAAAGACTCGGAAAGAGCCGATATTATAATTATCGAGTTTAATTAAAAAGTATATAATATTAAGATTCTTAATATTCAATTATATTTAGTTATCTATTAAATATATCGGATATAAACGCCTTTATTAATTAACCGAGGATTTAAAGATAATTTAGACGATAAATATCTTATTATAAAAATAATTATTTAAAACTTCTATTTATATCGCGAATTTATTAATAGCGATTAAATAAATACGGGTTTAGGCGGTAAAATCTTAAAATAAAGATTTAATAAACTCGAAGCCGATATATAAATATTAATTATAATTAATTAAGAAGGGCGAGGCTAGAGTATTAGAAAAATTAATATTATTATTAGAAAACTCCGCTCTAGGGAGCTATTTTACCTATTTATCCTATATATAAATAATATATATACGAAGGTAGTATTTTATTATAATATTAAATTACTCGGTTTAATTATCCCTCTAAGGATAGTACTTTATAAATATATATTAATTAAATTTAAAACGTTTATATAAGGTCTTTTAGAAATCCGATATAAATTAAAATTCTTTATTCAAAATAAGGATATCTAGTAATTTATAAAGCGTTTATATATTCTAGTAAAAAGCGTTATAAATTTCGTCTACTTCTATTAATATAATTAATACTAGGTACTATATCTTAGTTAAATAATCTACGAAAATTAAAATATACCGATAAATAATTCTTATAAAGATATAAAATAATAGGGGACCTATATAACCTATCGAGAAATCTCTTTAATATCGTTATAAGGGTAGTAATAAATATAATTATTCTTAAATATATTAACGGGAAGATTTAATTTTTCGGTATATATAATTATTCCTAACGAATTATTAAATAATAGTATAAATATTAGGCTACTAATAGGCCCGACTAATTAATTCGTAATATTTAATATAATTTAGGTAATTACTCGCGATATTATTATAAATTAATTAGATTAGACGAAGGCGTAATTTACTAGAATTCGGAATATATCTTTTTCCTCGGAAATAAAGAACTCTATCCCTATTTTTATATTTAGCGAGAGGAATTCCGTTCTAATAATATATTTTAAAATATAGTATTTCTAGGACTTTAAAGGCGAATTAATCGATTTAATTAACTATATCCTATAACTAATAAATTAGGGTATTTTATAAATCTTTATTTAAATTAATAAATTAATCTTTATCTAGCTCGGGCTCGTAAAATATAGGCGGGGTCTATAATTCCGAATTAATATTCATATCGAGGTTTATCGGGGTCGTATAAATTAATATAAAATATAATTAAAAAAACTAGATAAGAATCTTTTAATTTATTATTAATATAACTAAAGTAATTAAAACTAAGACTAAGGTTATTATATTTAGCGATATATTATAAATATAGTCTTTAAGGACTTTTAGAGCTAGATTTTCTCTTTTTAATATTATTTAATATTAATATTAATATTTAAAATATAATTTATCCCCCTCTTTAAAGAAGTCTCTTAATTAATATATTAATATATTAGATTTACCGCCTTCTTTATTAGGTTAGTAAATGATATTATAATATTAACGGGATAAAAACTCGCTCTATTTTATTTAACGACGAGATAATACTTTAAATAAAATAAAAAATTTAAGAACTTGATAATCGGATATTATTTTAATAAAGAGAATAGATTTCTTTAGTTTAAAATACTATTCCTTAAATATACGGACGATTACTATAAACTTTTTACTATAAACTTTTTATTATAATATAAATTTTATAATTATACTCTATAAAGTTATACTTCTTTAAAAAGTAAATTATAAAATAAAGAATATTTTAATTCTTATATTAAGATAAGACTCTCTTAGATATATAATTAAACGTATTTATTTCTACTATAATTTTACGGTCGGGGTCGAAATAAATGAAAATAATATCGAAGGTAAAAACCTTCTTTAAAGTATTAAAAATTATTTAATATTAAATACTCTACTCGAAGATAATATCTTTTTTAATTAGGGCTATAAATAATATAACGAGTTTACTAAATTTATAAATAAAGCGCCGATAGAAGTTAATAAATCCTAGGAAATTTTAAATATTTTTAATATTAACTAGTTATAGCTAATTTAAGATAATATCGATTTTCTTTAAATTAATCTTAATCTCTTTAATAATAATAATTAGTCCTAGGTATATAACTTCCGTAATATAGAAATTATATTTAATAATATTTATTTAGAGCCCCGCTTTACGGAGCTTCTAAAGAATATATTTAATATAAATTTTATACTCTTCCTTAATATCGCTATAGATTAGAATATCGTCGAGATAAACGGTATAAATCTCGTTAAGAAATTTATAAAGAGTATTATTAATATAGTATTAAAACGAGGTAGGGTTATTATATAATTTAAATAATATAATAAAGTATTTAAATAGGCCGAATCGGGTACGAAATATTATAAATTCTTTATTACTCTCCCTAACGCGGAGGCGATTAAAAATAAAAATTTAATTTAATTTAAAAAATATCTTAGTATATTTTAATCGATCTAAAATTTCTAAAATTAAAGGTAAAGAATATTTATTCTTTATAATAATAATATTTAGCCCTTAGTAATTAATATAGAAATATAGGCCTTCGATAAGTTTCTTTATAAATAAAATAAAAAATATAATATAAGAATAATTAGCCCGAATAAATTTTTATTAAAACTTCTATCTAGGTAACGACGGAGTTCTATAATCTTATTATAATTTATATTATATAAATTAAATAACGGAGGTTATAACCCTTCTATAAATTTAATAATATAATTATATAACTAATATAGGGGTAAGATATTAGCGTATTTTTTTAAAAAAATATCTAAGAATTTATAATACCGCGTAGATAGAATTATAATTATAATTAATATTCTTATTATTTTAATAAACTTAAAACTCTTCCTAAATAATAGTAAAGATAAAAATAAAACTCGGTTTTAGGTTTAATTATAAATATTTAATTTAAAATTTTAATTAAGATAAGGTTTAAATTTATAATATCTAGATTCTTAATAAAATTATATATTTAGGGTCGAGATTTCTTCTAGAATATTTAAAAATCGATCGATTTTTATAAATAATAAATTAAATACGATTTACTCGTTAGGTCTAACGAGACGAGTAAATAATCAAGATTTTATCTTATATATATTAAGAGTATCTAGGTATTAGATTCGTTATTTTTAATATTAAAATTCAAAACGAAGCGAGGCTAAATTATAATATTTAATCTTAAATATCTTTCCTTATTTAATAATAATAATAATATAATTATATTCGTTATTATAGTTAGTTCTCGTAGGAATACGTAATTAGGACTAGGATAAAAAAAACTCCTTTTAAATCTATATTTATTATTAATAAATCTAGAATTTAAATAACTCTTCTTAAATCCTAAATTACTTTATATAAATATTAGATTAAACTAGGAGTTAGATTTATCTCTAGTAAATTTAAAACTAGGTTTATTTATCTTGAATTAAAATTTACTTCTTATAAACTTAGGAAAAAATATATTACTAATAAATCTAAAGTTAAAGTAATTTTTCTCGAGTCGGAATTAATTATTTAATAGTAACGTTATTATCTATAAATAATAACGACTCTTTATATACTAGTAACTTTTTTTAAATCGGAGTTTACCCTATATAAATATTAAATAAAATTAAAGATTAAGATTCTTAGGTTTAAAAACTTTTTTAAAATATAAAAAAGAGTTTATTTTTTACGAAGATTTTTATAAAACTAGAGATATAGTTTCTTAAATAAAAATATAAAACTAAGATTAAAGAATTATCGGAGAAATTAGTAATAATTTTATAATAATAAAAATATAGTAGGCCGATTACGACGGGGTATTAACTAAATTTAATAATAAAGAAAATTATTCGTTCCTAATAATTATAAATATATAAAATCGTTTCTACGATATAAATAATATATTTTATAACGGTAGGTATATTATTAAAGAGTTAGATAATATAAAAATAACGAAGAAAACGAAGGAGTAGATACTAGGTATATATAGAATTATAATTAATAAAAAAATAACTTTATATACTAATATTAATTAAGGCTTTAATTTAAATTCGAGACTAGTTATTCCGTAATTAATAAGAAATAATTATATATTTATTATAAAACGTAGGGTCGGATTTAAAGAGTTATATAATAAATTAAAACGAAAACTTAATTAGTAAATTAAATAATATAGCCGATAAATAAAAAGGTATATATAGGGTTTTAGATACCTATAATTCTAATATATAATTTTATACCGGGATTATTCTTTTTCCGTATTTAGAGTAACTCCTCCTATAATACTTTTATCGTCGTCGATTATAATTATAATACTAGATCGGAGGCTAGTTAGTTTAATTAAATAAACCCTTATATTATACCTAAATAATTTATAATAGAAATAAAGTCTTTATTTCTCGTAGATAATTTTAATAATCGGGGTTCTCGTTAATTTATCTTTAATAATAATTTAAATTATGTTAAAGTTTATTAACTCTTTAAATAAAAAAGTAGAAACTAGTATAATAATAAAAATATTTATATTTATAATATTAAAGCGAGTTATAGGGGTAGAGATTAGTAGAGGTATAACTAGGCTCTTTAAAATTTATTCTAATATAGTAAGAATAGTACTTTAGCGAGATAGATAATACTTAATTTATTAAAGTTCTTAATCGATTTCGGAGTATATACGGACGTATTTATCGAAGGTATATAATCGTTAATTATTAACTTTCTTTTAAGAGATAAAGGCCTATTAGGTAGTATAATTAATATTAATTAAAAATTCGTTCTTTATTCGATAATATTCCTTCTTCTAAGAGATAAGATTAAAATATTTATTAAAAAATATAAAGTCTTATTTAAATTCCCGGATATAATTCCGAATTTTTTCTTATTTAAACGAGTTATTATATACTTTTTATAATTTCTTTTACTAATCGGTAAAGTTAATTAAAATATAAAAATTATTCTTTTAATAATAATTTATTAAATTAGAGACCTTTTTACCGATAGTTAATTTAAACTCTATATAAACGATTTTATTACTATCAATAAAATAACGGTTATAATTTATATATATTTATTATATTAATATTTACTCTTAAATATTTAATTTATTTTAGTTCTTTTTATATTTCGAGATATCTAGGAGTTTTTCGAACCTAAAAGGTATTCGAGATCGCGAGAGGGTAGGTTATTAGATATTTAAAAAAGAAAATAAATATAAACTTATAATAATAATATTATTAAGGGTATTTTTATCGAATACCTAGAGCGGGGGTTAAAGTATAATTTAGGTTATAATAAATACGGCCTAGATTATTATCTAAATAATAATATAAACTAGGAATTATATATTTAATATAGGAGGAGAGAGAGAAGATATTATAAATAAAGATAAAATATCGAATAAAGAGTTACTCTCGATTTAAATATATAAATAATCGAAGGTATTAAGGAAACTAATAAAGTTATTCTAAACTTCGGCGAGGAATTATCGTATATAGTCTTCGGGGTTAAAAGATTAATCCTTTATAATAATTATCCTAATATTAAAGAGTACTAGCTAGATAATTAATCTTTTATAATATTAAAGAGTAGGATTAATATTAAGATATTTATTAAACTTAAAATTAGATTTATTAAATTATAATTTAACTATAATATAGGAGTAAGTTAAAATAAAATAAAAAGGACGAAAATTAAGGTAGAGTTAACTATTATCTAAATAAGAGTTTATATACGAAATATTTATTTATTTTCTATCCCGACTATATTAAGATAGAAATAGGGAAACTAGTTTAAATTTAAATTAAATCTAAAATAAATCAAGCTAGGCTAGGTTAAGTAAGGCTATATTATAATAATATTTAATTTCGTTATAATTATTTATAATAAATTTAGTAAATATACTATAATAATATTAATAAAGAAAATATATAAAATAGAATAAATTATCTTCGTATTTCTAGATTATTTAATTCGAGATTAAAATATCCTAAAGTCGATTATCTTTAACCGAGATAAATGATTTATTTCTAATTACTAGAAAATACTCGTTAGAGTTATTAGGATTAAATTATAAATATTAACTACCTATTACCCTTAAATAAACGGATAAATAAAGCGAATAAACTAGACGATAAATATATATTTACGATATTATATTAATAAAAAGTAAAACGATTAGGTAAGACTTCTATTAATAATTTAATTAATATTTAATAACGACTAGTTTAATATAGTAAAACTTACGTTATTTTTTATTAATTACGGGAAATATACGAATATATTCCTAAAACCTAGAAACGAACTAAATATTTAAAAGACTTTAATTTATATAATTAATATAAAAACTTAAATTAAATTAATAAATACTCGGATTAAATTAAAAGTCGATAAATATCGAAAAAAGTATCTTTAATTAAAATAGAGGAATAAAGTATATTTTTTAATTAAAAATATAAAAGGTAAAAGACTAAATAAGAAACTAAACTATATTAAAATCGGATTATTTTCGATTAAGAAGAATAAAAAACTAGTCGATTATAAACTAAACCTTCTAACCGATATTAAAATGTATTTAATATTTTATATCTCTTTACTAGAGCTAGTAAACTCTTTAATACTCTTATAAAATACTTTTTATTTTTAAATTAAAAAAGAAATAGAATTCGAAATTAAAAGAATTTTAGAATAACGAGATTAGAATTATCTCGCTAAATAAAAAGAATATAACGAATTAGAAAATATTTAAGAACTATTTATTAATTTTATTAATTATTAGGAATTTTTACGAGAGTTTTGAAAGTAATAATTTAACTAATTTAATCGAGGGTCTTAAAGGAGAAAGTATTTATTAAGATATAATTACTTTAATAGTAAAAATATTAATAGTATAAAAGATATTAATTATTTATAGAGAATTTGACTCTAATATATTAGAATCTATTTAAGGCGCTAGTCCTAATATAGAAGTATTAAGATTTAATTTAATAATACTATACTTAAGTCTACCCCGTAATAAATCGTTTTTTCTAAAAGAAGACGTTAACGCCCTCGTTAATACGCGGATATAGGGTATTGTAATTAATAACGTAAATAGTATTTATATATAGTAAATTACTAAAGTAAATAAATATACTAGTATATCCCTAACTTTTAAGTAATTAGTATAGAGTAATTATAAAAATACCGTAGAGTTTTAAAGTTTAGCGTAGAGTCGTAAATTAAAATCGCGACGACGAGGTAAAATAATAAAGAGGTATAAAGATAGTATAAATAACTAGCGATAGTAACTATAATATTAATAAAATAGAGGAGTAAATATTTAGTATTATTAAAGTATTAATAAAGAGATATTTAATAATCGACTTTTTTATATATAAAAGGAAAGTTTTAATATAGTTTTTAAATAACTAATAATTTTTGAAAATAGTCGTTTACTATATATTTAAAAATTAAAACTATTTTAGTATAAAGTTAGTCCGAACCGAGCTAATATTCTACTTTCAAGGAATATTAATATAAATTTTCATCTTTAAAAATAGGGTTAACTAGGTATATTATATTATATAATTTTTTCGCTTACTACTATCGTTATAGTTTTTAGTATTCTAGATCGTTTTCTTTCTTTTAAATAACGGGGTTTATTATATAAACGACTAGCTAGTTATTATAATTATAAAGATTATAAAACTTATTAGATTTATTATTAAACGACTTATTATTAAATAATTTATTATTAATTTACTTCTATTAAAGTTAAAAGTAAAGTAGTTTTTAAAGAAATATAGAGCCGCGTATTATAAGTTCTTTTTGAATTAATAATTCATTATCTATATCTTCTAGGAATTATTTTAAAATTATATTTACTTTAAGTTTAAAGATTCCGGATATATATTTATATAGAATATATTCTAAATAATTAAAATCTAGGAGTATATTAAAGTAATATTTATAAATTTAATAAAGTAGAGTATATTCCAAATAAATATACGAGGATAAATACCTATTCGGATATCTTGGGGTATATATATAAAAGTAGCGATCTTAGTTATTATTATTAATATTCTAATTTTGAATCGGTTAATAAGAAGAGTAGTATATTATTATAAATTAAAAGTAATATTATATAAAAGTTTCTTTTTAAGCTCTATTAACTCGATTAAATATTATATTAAAACTAAACTACGAAGGTACGCGGGAATAAGATTTTTAACGGCGGTATAAATATTAAACTTTATATTTATTATATTTTTGAATTTATTTATAAAAACGTAAATATTTTAGTAGTATATATATTTACCGGTATTTAAAATTAGGGCGTTATTTCTAGGTTTATATTAAGAGTTAAAGGAACTAATATCTTTAATTTTTAATTTATTATTTTTATTATTAATATTAGAGTTAGGTTAAGGTTTAAGTATTTTTTATATTTTTTATACTAACGACCGAGATAGAGGTAAAATAGATCGTTATTAAAATTATTATTTAATCTAGTTAAGACGATTTATAATTTATAAATTATAAATTATTCTTTTATATAAATTACTTTATTATATTAAATAGGCTATTTATTTAAATATTAGAAAAATCGAGGTTTTCTAGTATTAGGGTATTCTTCTAAAAGCGAGTACCTAATATATTAATAATTTAGTATTAATAAGTAGTACTAGGGTCGAAGTATTATATTTAGGGATTTTTACTAATAAATAAATAAAATAGTAAAGTAAAATAACTAGCGAAGTAAATATTAATAATATCGAAATATTAAGCGGATAAGGGTCTTAATAAATAACGTATTAAATAATTATATATAATAGGTATATTAAGAAGTTAATTTCTTCTAGGGTAGAGTTTCTAAAAGGGTTTTTTTTAATAATTTAATAAATAATTATAGTACTATTTTAAGACCCTAGTAAAAGATTCGAATAATTTATTAAAAAGAAAGAACCTAAATAAATAGCGTATTTAATATTATATATAAATAGTTTTTATAGTAGAGGTATTAAGCTAGTATTAAGACTTTAAAATAAAACTAAAAAACTAGTATATAAACGAAATCGTTTTATAAGGATAAAAGATATTCGATATATATTATTACTATTATTTATTAAAGTATAATTACTTTAATAGTATTAATATTAATAATATTAATAATATAAAAGATATTAATTATTTATAGAGAATTCGGCCCTATTATACTAGAATCTAGTTAAGACGCTAATTTCGATATAGAAGTACCGAGGTTTAATTGAATAATACTATATTTAAATCTACCTCGTAATAGTATTAATATTTAAAAAATTATTAATATCGGAGGTATTAATAATAATATACTCGATCTCCGCGAATTTATCGAGCTCCTTTAAATATTTTAATTTCTTTATATTTGAAAGATCTTTATTAAATATCTTTTATTTATATTCCTTTAGGAATTTTTTTAATTAGCGAAGCCTTTTTAACTTCGTATTTATTTAACGAATAATTCTATTTACTATAACGACGGCCTTATTAATTATTTTTTATATAATTTTAATTATTTCTTCCTCGCGCTTTTAGCGCTCTAGAGCTTTATTAGTTTCTAAGAAATTAGTAATATATTCTAAAGGCTCGTATTTTTTCCTAGTTTTAATATACTCTTTATATTTCTTCGATAAAGAGGATAGTTAATATTCTATTTAATATATTACGTAGTATATATAAATAACTATAGTTATTAAACTTTTAAGAATAATTTATTCCTATAAATTATTATATTACTTTATTTAATAGGAAGATATTAAATTATTTTTAAAAATAAAGAAGGTTAGAAGAGAAATGTAGTATTATAATTAAAATTCTCTTCGAATTTTAATATATTTAGTATATTTAATAGGCTAAAGAATTATATATTACTCGATATAATATATAAAGTAATAAATAAAATAAGTATTTAACTATTTAACTATTTAATAAAGAAAGAAAGAAATAAATAAATAAATATATAAATTATTTTATTTTATTTATTTATATAAACTATATATTATTTAAATAAATAAAAAAATTTCGTTTAATTTCCCTTAAGACTTTTAATTATAAATTATAAATATAGATATTTATTAAATTATTAATTAATTCTATTAAACTTATCTAGTTATATTTAATTATTAATACGAAACTTATTATTTACTAATCCTTAATACTTCTCTTTAAAAGTAATAACCTAGTATCGGTAAAATAGTAAGACTATATAGACGAAAAATATAAAGAACTATTATAATAGTTATTATAATATAGTAAAAAGATGATTTATTAGTTTTATTAGGAATAATTTTAAATATTTATAATCTATTAAAGCCCTAAAGAGTTAACTTATAATAATATTAATAAAAGAAGAAAAGTAAACGTCCTCGCTAATATAAATATAATAACTATTAGATAGTAACGCCGGAGTAAATATCAATAATAAAAGTAGTAAATATCGAAATTAAATAACTCTAGTAAAAGGTTTCTGTAGCGCCCCTCTAGGTCTTCTATACCGTAGTATAATAAAAGTCTTCGGTAGTTACTTCCGCAATTTATCGTAAATCCTTATTTTATATTTCTAAATAAACTCTAAAGTATCCTCGAGATTTATTATATTATATTAAAAATTATACTAATAACTTTAACTCTTTCATTTAATTAAATACTAGATATTATAAATACCGCGTTTATTTATTAATACTTCGATCTCGAGTAGATCTCTTTCCTTATTATTTTTATTATCGTCCTCGATAATCGGCGGCGGTTTACTATTATTAGTATAGTTATATAAATTATTAGTATTTACCGGTTTTAACTAAACTATTAATACTATAAAGTAAATATATATAAGAAGTAGAAGTTTAAGTCGATATACTAGTAAATTAATAAATTTAATAACTCTAAAAGGGCTAAATCTCTAAATATATAATATTATATTAATAATCTCTAGTATTTAATAGTTATAGTTGAGGCGAAAGTAGATCTTATCCCCTTCGAAGAAACTAATAAGTTTATATTTCTTATTATAACGTAATTTAGTAGAAGTATTAGCGAATATAATAAACTCCTCTATTTAGTTATATTTAAACTAGTATAGTTTATTAAAGTCTTCCGTAGAGAGCTTTGATAATAAATTTAAAATATCTCGTATTTTAAAATTATAAATAATCTCGTTAAGTATTATATTAATAGATTAATTCTTCGAGTTATTAAGAAATCTCTAAAGATATAGTAATATAATAGTTACGCTTCGGATTAGTGTAGGAATTCTTAGAGAGAATATTAAAATAGAGTAAAATAAAGTAAAGTATAGGGTAGAGATCGCGGCTCGATTACTACTCTAAATTAAAATAGAGTAAAGTAGAGATTTATTAAGAAATCTTTACTATATTAAAACGGATTTCTAGTAATTATTATAATAACCCTAGGAACGTATTATAGCTATTACCGCCTCTATAAATATATATATTTATAATTACTACTACTACTACTACTACTACTACTACCTCTATAGATACGTATATTTATAGCTACTATTATTACTACCTCTATAAATATAAATATTTATAACTACTACCGCCTCTATAGATATATATATTTATAACTACTACCGCCTCTATAAAAATACGTATTTATAACTACTACCGTCTTTATAAATATATATATTTATAGTTACTACTATTACTACCTTTATAAATATATATATTTATAATTACTACCGCCTCTATAGATATATATATTTATAGTTACTATCGTTTTTATAAATATATATATTTATAGTTATTATTATTACTACCTCTATAAATATAAATATTTATAACTACTATTACTATTACTACTACTATTTTTATAAATATAAATACCTATAACTACTACTATCTCTATAGATATATATATTTATGACTACTATTATTTTTATAAATATATATATTTATAGCTACTACTAGCCTTATAAATATATATATTTATAGTTACTACTATTTACGCTTCGAATTAGCGTGGGGTAGAGTAGAGATCGAGGTATAATCTCTACTCTAGCCTAGCGTAAGAATCTATTAATATAGAGCGTAGAGTAAAGTAGGGTAGGGTAAGGTTTTACCGAGGGATCCCTATTATATTAAAACGGATTTTTAATAATTATTATAATAACCCTAAGAATACATTATAATTACTACTACCTCTATAAATATATATACTCATGACTACTACTACCCCTATAGATATACGTATTTATAACTACTACTATCTTTATAAATATATATACTTATAGCTACTACTACTTTTATAGATATATATACTCATGGCTACTACTACTTCTATAGATATATATACTCATGACTACTACTACCCCTATAGATATACGCACTCATGGCCTCTATAGATATATATATTTATAGCTACTACTACCCTTATAGATATATATATTTATAGTTACTACTATTTCTATAGAAGGGTTTACCCTCTAATTACTTGTACCCTTTAATTATTTAGCCTTATAGGGCTACTAGCCTATTTATATTTTTTTTATAATGGATTTTAACTCTTTTAATTTATTAATATACTAGGTATCTTTTATTAACGTTTATTTATAGTCTATATTATAACTATAACTCCTAATAATAATATATTACCCTCTCTACCTCCTATATATACTCCTAGCCCGAGGGACGAAGAGATTCCCTACTAGAAAAAACTAGATTTTATTTACTAAGTTTAGAAAATTATAATTAATATTAATTAACCTCTCGAGATTAATTCGATTATTAAAGTATATAAAGTTAACCCTTCTATATTTAGGGGGCGCTATAATAAAGTAATTTCTATAAATAATAAATATATAAATATATAGAAACTTAACTTTAAGGAAGAATAGACTCTAGTTAAATAAATCGTCTATTTATAAAATTAAGGCTAGTTACTATATATTAATCTAATATACTTTATAGCTAAGGATCTACTATATATAAAAAATAATATAGAATTATTAAGAGTTAACTAGCCCTAAAAATTCCTAGTATATTATTTTTAATTTAAGACGCGGTATATCCTACCCCTCGATAAAGAGCGCGCTTTAACCGAAGATTTTATAATTCTAATTTATTAATTTAATTTATTTAGCTTTATTAATACCGACTATAATATATAAAAGGAGGATATATATAATATAAATAAAAAGGGCTTTATATAAAGTATAATTATTAAATTTAAGATTATTTATTTAAGATACGAGAAAAAAAATATATAACGTAGTATAGTAACCGAGAATAGGTATCGTTAATTAAATATATTTCTATAAATAGTAGGAAACTTCGTTTATAGATTATATTTAAAATAAAACTTTAGTAAAAGGCCTAGCTCTAGGCCTATCTAGAAATTTATATTATAACTAACGAGAACGAGTAGATAAATAATAAAATCGGGCTATAATAAATATAACGGTACTTTAATATAGAAATAGCGCTAACGTAGAAAGAGGAGTATCGAATACTTCTTATTAACGGGTATACTTCGTATATTACTATTATTATAGTCGAGTATTATATTTTAAAAAAAATCATCCTATTTTATTTCCCTACGTATACTATTTACTTTCTATAATCTTTAAATATTAGTATTTTCGCTCCTTTAATAAATATATATGAGAATAATATTTATATAATTACTCGTTATAATATTAGTTATTTAATTAATAAAGTCGATTTTCTAGAGTAATATCGCCTAGCGCGTAACGAGGTAATTACGCCTATTAATATTTAAAAAGTATAGAAAGTAACTAACTTTCTATCCTTCGACTTTTAATTTATATTTAAAGACTTCCCGCTTTATAAAGCTTTAGAAATTCCTCTACTTTAGTATTATAATATTACTATTCGCCCTATTACTCTATTTAAAGTATACGTTAACTATAATAACCCGAGTAGTATTTACGAAGTAATTCTAATACCTACGAATATAAAAGAGGTATAATTCTTAATAAAAAAAGGTTTATAATATTAATAACTAGAGTAAAACTAAGATTATTCTTAAAAAAATAAGTAAATCCGCGATATTTACTATAATAGAATCTATTATATAAAATCGTATTAACGAAGAATTTATAAAATATAATAAACGGAAAGAAAATAAAAAGAAACGTAAAAAGAGTAACTATAAATACGCGCGATATATAAACTAGGAGGTAATAAATAAAAGGAAAAAGAACTAGAACTAGGATAATAAAATAAAAAAACTAGAGTCGATTTATAAAAATATCTTTTAGGGTAAAACTACTAGTAAAACTATATATAAAAAAGTTACGACGCCTTAACTCGGTAATTAAAACGTTAAAGTAAAGAGACTAGGGACGATTTATAAAGATATCTTCGGTAACTAAATTATATATAAGAAAACTATAGTATTTTAATAATAATACTTAAAGTTTATAATTAAGTTAGGAATTAAAATAACTATAAAAGAACTAGAGTAAAAGTAGTAAACTATTATAACGAGTCGGTAGTAGTAATACGGGGGCTAAATAGAGTAACTAAAGGGGGTGTTAATAAATAGAGGGTACTATATTAAGAAACCTTATAAAACTAGAGGGTAAATAATATCCTAGGAAACTTATAGGATTATAAATAATTCAAAACTACTATAAAAGATAAAAATAAAAATAGTATACACTAGTAGCCCTGTAAGGCTGAGCGGTTAGAGGGTATAAATAGTTAGGGGGTAAACCCTTCTAGATATATATATTTATAACTACTACTACCTCTATAGATATATATACTTATAGCTACTACTACCTCTATAGATACGCGTATTTATGAAATAAACACTCGGACCTATAATTATTTAATTTAGTATTAAAATTAAAATTATTATTAACCTAAAGTTAGATATAACTTAAGATTTTATTAAAAATATAATTTAATTCGTTTATTTTAAAATTAAGGAGACGCTAAAATAATAATTTAACTTTAAATTTAAAACTAAACCTTTTTAAATATTTATTAATGTATTTTAATATTAGTATTTTCCCTTAAACTTATTATTTTATTCCGAAGAATATTTCGATTTAAAATCGGTGAGGAAAGAATAATAGTAGATATTAATAATAATAATTATTATAATAATCGTCTCTCTATAGTATAATCTATAATATATCTTATTATTAATCTATAATAGGAGTAGTAGTAGTTATAAGTACGTATATCTATAGGGGTAGTAATAGTTATGAGTATATATATTTATAAAGATCATGAGTATATATATCTATAGAAGTAGTAATAATTATGAGTATATATATCTATAAAAGTAGTAGTAGTTATGAGTATATATATCTATAGAGATTATAAATACGTATATTTATAGAGGTAGTAGTAGTCATGAGTATATATATCTATAGAGGTAGTAGTAACTATAAATATATATATCTATAAAGATAGTAGTAGCTATAAATATATATATTTATAAAAGTAATAGTAGTTATAATACGTTCTTAGAGTTATTGTTTTAGTATAGTAAAAATTCCTTAATAAATTCCTACTCTACTCTACTCTAATTTAGAGTAGAGATCGAACCGCGATCTTTACTCTATATTTTATTTTATTTTACTTTATATTAATATTCCCTTTAAAGATCCCTACGCTAATCCGAAGCGTACTACTATTTCTATAAATACGCGCATTTATAGCTACTACTACCTCTATAAATATATATATTTATAATTACTACTACCTTTATAAATTTATATATTTATAACTACTACTACCTTTATAAAGTAATAGCGATAGGGTTAATATTAAAAATAGGCGCTATAATTATAAATAAAGATTATAAATATAAATAAGAATTATAACTTTGAATAAATACTCGGATTTATAATTATTAAAACTAATATTAAAATTAAAACTATTAATTAATTAATTTATATATTTACTCTAGTAAAATTATTTTACTAATAAAGAAGTTCCGTGAATATTATTTTAATAGAGTTACTAGCGGCGTTTACTAGTCGTTAAAGAAACCTCGTCGATTAAAAACTCTAATTTATTAATAATTTATTACCTCTTTCTACTAATTAATAACCGATAGTTATAATTATTCTAAAATATTATTTATTCTTCCTTTTATTTCTCATTTATTTTAATTTCTTTAATTTTATTTATTTATCTCGTAGGCCTATAGGCCGCTTTATTATAAATTTATTAAATAATCGATATTTACGGCCCTCCGGCTAGTAGTTTCTTCTTTTTCTTTTTTATATATATATTTTAATATATCCCTAGATCCTAATAGTAGTTTAGATTATATAGTCTATTATATAATTATATATATATTTTAGACCTATGTTAATATCTTCTTAAAATTATATATATTTATTTATTCTACTAGCTCCGCTTTATTCCTAGCTAGTTCTAGGTAAAATAATAATATATAATTTATACTCTATTTCCTTTATTTATACTAGTAGTTAATACTACGGACTATAAGTACTTTTATTCGGTATAAAAATTTATTTAATTCGATTTTACTATATTTTAATTATACCGCTATAAAGCTTTTAACCTTCTTTAGTTAATTATAGTAATTAAACTAATCCCCGAATAAATCTTTTTTTAAGCCGGGTTAATAGTTTATAGAAAAATCGTTTTTTTATAACTCTCTTATTTATCTAGTTATTATTAGCGAGCCTAATCTTTTACTCTCTAGTTAATTACTTTAATATCCTAGTATTCTTTAACGTCGTTAATTAGATTTATTTAATCTTTTCTCCTCTTTATAGTTATAGTATTAAAACTATTATTAATTTAATATTAAATATAATCGAAGATTTTATTAAAAACGTAGTTTAATTCGTTTATTTTAAATTTAAGAGGATATTTAAATAATAATTTAATTTAAAATTTAAAACTAACCCTATTTAAATATTTACTAATATATTTTAATATTAATATTTTCCCTTAAACTTATTACTTTATTCTTAAGAATATTTCGATTCAAAATTAATTGCTAGATTAAGAGTGAAGAAGAATAATTGTTATTAATTATTATAATTATTATAATAATCGTCTCTCTATAGTATAATCTATAATATATTTTATTATTAATCTATAATAGGGGTAGTAGTAGTTATAAATATATATATTTATAGAGGTAGTAATAGTTATAAGTATATATATCTATAGAGGCGGTAGTAACTATAAATATATATTTATATAAAGGCGGTAATAGCTATAAATATATATATCTATAAAGATAGTAGTAATTATGAGTATATATATCTATAGAGGTAGTAGCTATAAATATATAAATCTATAGAGGCGGTAGTAGTTATAATTATATATATCTATAAAGGTAGTAGTTATGAGTATATAAATCTATAAAGACGATAGTAGCTATAAATACACGTATCTATAAAAGTAGTAATAGTTATAAATATATATATCTATAAAGACGGTAGTAGTTATAAATATATATATTTATAAAGATAATAGTAGCTATAAATACGCGTATTTATAAAAGTAGTAGTAGTTATAAATATATATATCTATAGAGTTAGTAGTAGTTATAAATATATATATTTATAAGGCTAGTAATAGTTATAAATATATATATTTATAGAGGTAGTAGTAGTTATAAATATATAAATTTATTAAAGTAATAATAATTATAATATATCTCTAGGGTTATTATCTTAGCGTAGTAGAGATTCTTTAATAAATCTTTACTCTACTCTACTCTACCCTCGGCTCTATATTAATAGATCTCTATATTAAATTAGAGTAGAGATTATACCTCGATCCCTACCCTACCCTATACTAATCCGAAGTATAATAATAATTTAATCGACCGCGTCGATATAGGATTATTCGGAGATATAGAATTTAATAATAATCTCGATAGTTTAATTAATTCTTTTAGACTACTCGTCGGTTTAGGAATAATAAATCGTTAAGGTAAATATATTATACCCTAATTTCTAGAAAATAACTCTCTAGAAAGACGATATAGATTTTAAATTATAATTATTTATAATAATATAGAGGACTCCCTAATTATATATTATTAAAATAGCGAGGACTATATTAAACCTATTAAATAACTTTTTAGGTCGATTAATTAAATAATAATAAAACTATTTTAAAAACTTATATATTATAGTAAATAAATAATCGAAGTCGTTAATAGGTTTAGTAAAAAGTAGAGTAACTACGAAGTTTATTATTATAATATAAAACGAAATACTAGGCCTATTAATAGGTAGTAAACTACTATAAAATTTATAAAACTTCGTTTAATTAAACTAGTACGCCTACGCTTCGGATTGGCGTGGGGTGGGGTAGGGATCGAGGTATAATCCCTACCCTAGCCTAGCGTGGGGATCTATTGGCGTGGGGCCTAGGGTGGGGTGGGGTGGGGTAGGGTTTTACCAAGGGATCCCCACTGCGCCAAGACGGATTTCTAGTAATCATTGTAATAACCCTATACGCGCACTCATGGCTACTGCTGCCCCTATAAATACGCGTATTCATGGCTGCTGCTGCTGCTACTGCCCCCATAGATATGCGCACTCATGGCTGCTGCTGCCCCCATAGATATGCGTACTCATGGCGCGCACTCATGGCTACTACTGCCCCCATAGATATGCGCACTCATGGCTGCTGCTGCTGCTGCTGCCCCCATAGATATGCGCACTCATGGCTACTACTGCCCCCATAGATATGCGCACTCATGGCTACTACTGCCCCCATAGATATGCGCACTCATGGCTGCTGCTGCTGCTGCTGCCCCTATAGATGCGCGCACTTATGGCTGCTGCTGCCCCCATAGATATACGCACTCATGGCTACTACTGCCCCTATAGATACGCGCACTCATGGAATAAACACTCGGACCTAATAATTATTCAAGTTAATATTAAAATTAAGACTATTATCAGCCTAAAGTTAGATATAACCGAAAGTTTTATTAAAGACGTAGTTTAATTCGTTTATTTTAAAATTAAGGGGACGCTTAAATAATAGTCTAATTTTAAATCTAAAATTGACCCTTTTTAAATATTTATTAATACGTTTTAATATTAGCGTTTTTCCTTAAACTTAATATTTTATTCTAAAGAATATTTCGATTTAAAATCGGTTGAAAGGTAAAGAGTAAAGAATAATAATAAATATTAATTATAATAATCATTATAATAATCGTCTCTCTATAGTATAATATATAATATATCTTATTATTAATCTATAATGGGGGCAGTAGTAGTTATGAGTACGTATATCTATAGGGGCAGTAGCAGCCATGAGTGCGTATATCTATGGGGGCAGTAGTAGCCATGAGTGCGCGCCATAAGTGCGCATATCTATGGGGGCAGTAGTAGCCATGAGTGCGCGCCATGAGTACGCATATCTATGGGGGCAGCAGCAGCCATGAGTGCGCATATCTATGGGGGCAGTAGTAGCCATGAGTGCGCGCCATAAGTGCGCATATCTATGGGGGCAGCAGCAGCAGCAGCAGCCATGAGTGCGCATATCTATGGGGGCAGCAGCAGCCATGAGTGCGTATATCTATGGGGGCAGTAGTAGCCATGAGTGCGCGCCATAAGTGCGCATATCTATGGGGGCAGCAGCAGCCATAAGTGCGCATATCTATGGGGGCAGTAGTAGCCATGAGTGCGCGCCATAAGTGCGCATATCTATGGGGGCAGCAGCAGCAGCAGCAGCCATGAATGCGCATATCTATGGGGGCAGTAGTAGCCATGAGTGCGCATATCTATGGGGGCAGCAGCAGCCATGAGTGCGCATATCTATGGGGCAGCAGCGTTATTAGAATTATTATTAGAAATCCGCCTTGGCGCAGTGGGGATCCCCAAGGGATCCCCACCCCACCCCACCCCAGCTTGGAGTGGGGATCGAACCGCGATCCCTACCCCACGCCCCACCCCACCCCACCCCACGCCAGCATTCCCTCTAGGGATCCCCACGCCAATCCGAAGCGTAAGTACGCCGGGTAGTATTCGATATAAATTCGTAAATACTAAACTAAATACCTTATATAGATCGATACTACGACTCGGTTATAAACGCGGTAATAGTCTTTATAATATTAACGATTATACGTAAACTCGAAGATATCTTTTTCGAGTAAATAAAACATATAGAGGCGTTCGCGGTCGTCGTTAAAATTAGTATAATAAATTAATATATCGCGAAATCGAAATCTTAGACTTATTTTATAAATCTAATTAGGTGCTTCGGTACTAGTATTATTTATTGAATAAAGTAAATAAGAGGTTTCGGTAATAATCTTATTTATTTAATATAATACTTCGATAGTAATTTTAGTAGCTATTTTCGCGGTTATTATAATATTTACTAAAACTTTTTATAATAGATTTAAGAGTTTCTTTTATTACTCGTTATTCTAGTATATTTTAATAAACCGAGTTTTGAAATTATTAAATATCTTTATAAGAGTAATATAGTAAATATTAATAAATTTATAATTACTAAAAATTTTATCGGAGGCTTTAGTAAATAGAATATTAAATATTCTAGATACTTTAAATACTAGGGTTCTCTACTTATTTTAAAATCGTAATAAGATATTGGGGACGATATTAAATTTCTTAAATTTATATTTTACTATTAATTTAAATTATTAAAATTATTATAATACTTTAACGAGGCGTAAATTAAATTTATTAATAAATAAAGATAAAAGACTAGTCTAGCGCGAGATCGGTATTATAATAAAATAGTTAATATATAGGACTACCGGAGGCTTCTTAAATAATTTAATTATATATCGCGTTTTCTTAACGACCTAGACGATATCTATTATTTTAAACTCGGTAGGCTAGTAGTTCTACTTAATTTAATTAAATATTTTATTTAAGAATATAATAAGCTAGATTAATATTCTAAAGAAACCTTCTATAATATTATTTCTAATATAGTAAATTATAGTAGTAAAACCCTAGACTTTAGAGGTATCTAGATTTATAAATAAAATCCTTTTAAAATTAAAATAAACTAGGAATAATAATTATAAAAAAATAAATCTAGAATCTCGGAAAGAATTAAATTCTATTTATATAGAGTTATAATATAGTTTATTAGACTATACCTTCCGAGTATAACCGGACTAAATATATTCTAACGAAACCTTCGATAGTTTTTTAATACGGGTTATTTTATACTATTGAAGTACCTCTACGCGTTAAATATATTTTAATATTAAAGATCGTAGTTAATTAGTAAAATTTAAAAAGATCTCTAACTCCTATAAAGACCGCGAGAAGTTTAATATATTAATAATTTCTAATTTTTCGTCGGATATAAATAAATTAAGCGAATTAACTCGCTAGGTTAATAAAATAATCGACGGGTAATCTAAAAAGATTTTCTTTAAATTAAAACTAACGCGGTATTACTAGAAGAGTATAAAAAGTTACTATAAATAAACTAGGTACTTTAGTAAAATTTTAGAGAAGATAATTATATCGTTAATATAGATTTTAATAAAACTTCTAAAAGGCTAGAGTATTTTATTAATTTATTATTAAATATATAGCGGGGAAATCTTATATCTTATTAAAATAATATTATACTACTTTTATCCACGATATAAAACGATAATTAGTTTATAATAGTCGTTTTCTTTAATATTAAATTAATAAAAGTAACCGACGCCGTTTATTATAGAGATATAAGAATATCCTATTATTATAAACGTAATATCGGATTATAGAGATAGAGAATAGTTATTAGACTCTATAATCTTATTAAGACCCCGTATATTTAATTATAACACGGCCTTTCCTATATACTAGGGTATTATACTATATTATAAAAATAAAATAATTAAAAGGGGTCGGATAATTAACTTAAATTATTTTACTTTATTAATAAAGTTTATTAAAGATTTTATTAATTACTTTTTTATCTTTCTAGTTAATAAAGTAGATCTTAAATAACTTTAATAATATATTAAATTTAAATTATATCAGTATTTATTCTTTTTTAAAAATAAGTATTATAGTATTTAAATTAATCTATATCTCTAGGAACTCCTCTACTACTATAGTAATCTACTATACTACGTTAAGACTATTATAAATCGTGATATTATTAAATATAACGTACTCTAGTTTAGAATTAATACTAATATAAAAGATCTAGGCTAGTATTATAGAAGGTTTCTATACTAGCCTAGTATAAACTATAATAAAAATAACGAGGCCTTTAGTAAATTTAGTTTTCTATAATATAAATTTCTATAAACTAGTATTACCCGCGGCGAGGTTAATTTAATCTAACGAGACTATATAAACTCTATATTATTTATATTTTATAAGAAATTTAAATCTAGTATTACGAGGTATTTATATCGATATATTAAAAATATTATATATTTACACGAAGAATATTATAGAGTTAATAATATAAATAAAAATACCGCCCTCTAGTTTAAAGTTTATAGTATATTTTAATTTAAATAGAAAGTACTTCGCCTTTATAAATTACTACGACTTATTATATTATATAAACTAGAATAATTATAGTAGATTTTATTTTAATAATATACTTAGTATATATCTACGGGTATATATATACGTCGATAAAAATAATAAAACCCTAATAAGTTATAATATTTATAGTCTTTATACCGAAGTTAATAATTATACTCTAAAGTTTTAGGGTATTATTACTAATTAATAAATTAATTTTTAAATTATCGACGATATATATTTCTATAATAAAGGAGCCTATAATATATTAACCGTTAATAATATCGTCTACGAATATTTTAATTAAAATATACTCGTCGATTCGAACGATTTTGTTCTTAATACTATATATAGATATTAGCGACGGTATTTTCTTAATATTAATATCGGGTAAAATTAATTTTAAATAAACTTTATCGATTAAAATAATAGAATAATTATTATTTAAATATACTTTAATCTACTCGCTAGAGGTATAGGAGTATATTAAACCGGACTAGTAAATTTTAATTATAATATATTTTTATTCTCGGAAACCGTAGCTAGGCTCTTTAATTTAATCCGATATAATATTTAACTTTACTAAAATTAGGCCGGTATAAAGAGATTAAATTAATATCGCGTCGAGTAGTATTTTATAATTAACTTTAATAATAGTACCTACGAAAAGTTTCGATAAGGTATTAAACCGAGTTATAGAAATTCTTATTAAAGAGAAAGTTTTATAATTTAACAGAAAACTTCGGCTAGATTATTTTTATTTAAGATATTAGAATAACTTATTCTTTAATAAAAAACTAATAGTATAATTAAAATATTTATAGTACGAGTCTTTAGGTAATAATATAAAGTTAATATTTATTAAATTCTATTATAGCTCGTCGAAATTATAATAAAAATTATAGAAAACTTCGGGGTTCTTTAATTAATAAATATTATTACTCTAAATATAATATTACTAGAATTTTATAAATTAATTATATTTATTATCGAAGCCTTCGGTAACCTCTTTAGTAATAATTTAATAAATATATTATAATAAAACCCGAGGCTATCTATTATCCTAGGGTCTAATAAATCTATAAAATCTAGTAGATTTATTATTTATATAAGACTTATTAATAGGTAGAGGTTATTAAAGTATTAAATTTAATTTATTTATAAAGCCCGCGGTAATCTAAAGTTTTTATATAATAAATATAATTTAAAGAATATTTAAATATTACTCGTTTTATTATTATTATTATTAAAGTTTATTAATATAATTACTCTCGTAATTATTATACCTCTACTAGTAATCTTAATAAAGTAATTACTAGTTATATTAAAAAAAGAATAATAAAATAGAGGGTCTACTTTAACGATTAAATTATATATATTAACCGAGTCTTAACGACTTCTTATTATTATATTATAATTAGGGAACTCGGTTATTATAGTATATTAATTTATACTAGATACTAGCCTTAGAATCGATTTAATCTAGGAATTAAAATAGTATAATTATCGAGGTAGATTTAAATATATTATAATAGAACTTTAGAACTAGATTATTTTATACTACGAATAACTAGTTATATATTAAGGTAAACTCGATTATTTTAATATAATATAGTATTAACTAAATATAAATACGCGGTAATTTACTATTATAAATATTTAATATATTATATCGTTCTACCTAAACGCGTTAAATAATTCTTATAATTTTTATTTTAAATTATTTAATTATTATATTAAACTAGATATTTAATATAATTAACCTTAATAGGTTCTTTTCGAGGTCGGTAAATTTAATTAAATACTATAATAAAACTTCGTTATAAAGATAAATAAATAGAGTTTTACGATTTTTATTTTTATTTTTAATAATAACTATATCTCGTAGCCTATTAACGAAGGCGTAGATATTATAATAAAATAAATAACGGCCTAAATTAATAATAAGATCTTTATCTTCGAAACTCGGGTCGAAAAATCTAATATTATTTATTTTAAATTAAATATTTTTATTATTTATCCCGTTTATTTTACTATAGTTTATTAAATTTATTAAATTAACCGAGCCTTAAATTAACGAATTCTCCTAGATATACTATACTATAATAGTAGTTATAATAAACTATATAGTTATTTATATAATAGGGTCTATTAATATTAAATTTATTCTAAAGTCCGAATAATTAAATATAAATAATCTTTTTAATTAATATAGTTTTTATTATAAATCTAGTACCTTCCATAGACGGCGGATTATTTAATAAAATATAAAAGATTATTTCTATAAAAGGCGGGTTTTATAATCGTTATAAAACTCGTATACTTTATTAGAATATTTTTAATATAGCGCGGAGATTAAATATATTATAAACCTAGTTCGAAAACTAGCGAGGTATTTTAATAAAATTAAATCTAACTCTAATATGATTATCTCTTATTAAGTTAATATCGTGAGGTATTTATACCGGCCTAAGATTACTTCGAATAATTTAACTAATTAACTAATATATATTATAGTCGATTAGGTTCGTATAAATATAATTATTATTAAAGAATTCGGATAATAAAAAGATAAATATAATAGTATCTTTTATAAAGAAATTTAGTAACGAAGCTAGTTTACTAGTTACTAGTAATTACTTAGTTAGTTTATAATAACGTCGGATAAGGTTACGCTGCGGAACAGGGTAGGGATTACCTTCCCTTCCCTGCTGTTCCCTTCCTCCCTGCTCTCCCTATAGGGCTGCCCCATATATGGCCATGTATGCGCGCATGCATGCCCCATTGCTGCTCCCATGTGGCCCATGTATGCCCCCATATATGGCCATGTATGCGCGCATGCATACCCCATTGCTGCTCCCATGTGACCTATGTGTGCCCCCATATATGGCCATATATGCGCGCATGCATGCCCCATTTGCTGCTCCCATGTGGCCCATGTATGCCCCCATATATGGCCATGTATGAGCCTATTACTGCTTCAAAATATGGCCCGTTCTTGCCTGCATATCGCCTATTGCTCCGCGTATGCATGGGCTATTACTGCGCTAGTCCAAATTAGGTATAAGGCTTGGCGTTTTAACCGCTTTCCTAATTGTCCTAATCTTTGTACCACTTAATGGAGCATATATGCGCGTATATATAGGCCATATATGGGGGCAGCAATGGGGCATGGGAGCAGCAACGGGGTATGTATACGCGCATACATGGCCATATATAGGAGCATGCATGGTCATATATGGGGGTATACATGGGCCACATGGGAGCAGCAATGGGGCATGTATGCGCGCATACATGGCCATATATGGGGGCATACATGGGCCACATGGGAGCAGCAATAGGGCAGCCCTATAGGGAGAGCAGGGAGGAAGGGAACAGTAGGTAATCCCTTCCCTTCCCTGGTAATCCTTACTCCTTCCCTTCCGCTCCCTTCCCTACTAGAAGGGAAGGAAGCGGGGGTTATTCCCTTCTCTTTCCTTCCCTATTCCGTAGCGTAGATAAGGTATTATAAAAAACTTTAATAAAAACAAATAATATAACGAAAGTATTAATATAATTATAATAGACTTTAACGAAGAAGTACTACGTTAAATTAATATTAATACTAGAGAATAATATTAATACTTTAGTAAAATAAAGAATAATATTTTATAAAGTCTTTAATAATATTATTATTACTATTATTATTATAATAATTATTATAATATAATAGAAAGATAATTTATTAATTCTATTAAGAATAATTTTAAATATTTATAATTTATTAAGGCCTTAAAGAGTTAACCTATAATAAGAATATGAGATTTATATAATAAATATATATAAAGTATATTTTTCGGTATTATTCTAATTTCTAACTCTACGAGTATTAACCTAAATCTTAAACTTTATATATATAAAATATAGCGCTAGCTTAGCGCTGTATTTTATACGTATTAGTTTATTAATATTTAATAAATACTAGTTATACGGAGTTTATACAAGAAGAGTCGAAGTACTAAATACGTATTTTCCGTATAAATTTTATATTCGTTATATTTTTCTATTTAAATAGTCTCTCGCTTTACCGATAAAGTCCTATCGACGTTATATTAAAATATTGAACGGAGAGCCTTAATATAGAGCTCGATCCTCTATTATAAGTTTCTCCTCGGCTAGAGATTTTCCTAATAACGCGGCGTTGATAATAACGGTTTATATAAGGCTTCGGGCTATATATAGGTTAACGAGAATTATCTTCCTTTCTTGGAGCTCTTTTTGATAAGTCGCTATAACGAGATTAGTATTCGATAATTCACTATCTCGACCTTTACCTTTACTAGTATCTAGTAGTTCTTTAATATCTCTATTATATAATTACAAAATCAAGCTAGCTATCGCGTCGTCAACACGATCAAGCTCGTCGAGACGAGGCGCGTCAACCCTCATAAGGATGTTTGATATATAAATGAGAATCCATGAAAGCACTTATAGAACGTAAACGGGTCGGAGGAGTCAGGGTCTCTGTTTCACTACTTGTGGAGGTGATATTAAGGGACCTCACAGGTCTACTGAGAGGTAGAGTACGGGGTGGCTACATGCGGCCGAGGGCGTATGACACTATTCCCCGCCAAGTAAAATCTACTCTTTACCTCCTCTCACCCAAATCATATAATAAAAATCCGAAGAAATCTAAAGATTTAGATTAAAGCCTAAAGAGAGTACTCGCCTAATCTTAAAATCTAAGTCCTACTATATGGTAAGGAACATATTATTGAAAGATTGTACTTTTAGTAGTTTAGGCGTCGATCATCCTTTTTGCTTGGCGGGGAATAGTGTCATGCGCCCTCAGGCGTTGGGTAATTGATCGTCGCCAAGCCTTAGCGTATCAATAGGGCTGGTTGACCCCGCCATTGTCCGACCGCGACGTTCGATTCGAAATATCACTCAACCAGGAGCTCTTGGACTCAACCCTTCCGTAGACGATGATCAAAAGGCAAGCCTGTACGGAAAGTAAATCAGTGTACCTGCACTGCCGAAATGTTTTCACTAGAATGAATGCTCGTGTTCGAAAGACCAAGAGCATCGGAAAACTACTGGAGAAGAACAAGCATGCGTTTGCGGCTCTCATCGATGTGCGATAATCTGCAACGTCACAAAAGAGCTTCTCGACGCCGGTTTCTTCGAGTCAACGTCGAAAGCCCAGGCCCAATTTCCCGAGCTGTTCCAATCCTCCGATGGTCGTTGTGAAGAGAGCGAGCCTTCTGATTTTGAAGCTACCATGTCTAGCAGTGCTTTCTTCAGAGGAAGTGAACATCAAGACACCGGGCGTTCCAGATCCGAAGATTCCGCCATGCGGTAAGAGCAACCTGAGACAGCCAAGGCCGGTATTGAGATGAGCCTGAAGTGACTGACAATAGGTTCCTGCACTTCGAACTTACCTCCTGCGGCGCCTACGACACCGGCCCTTCATCCTCTTACCTTGCCCTACAAAACGCAGCATCTTCTTTTCACTATGATTCAAGCCATACTCGAAGAGTGCTGCTTCGAATTTGGGCGCCTCTGGCTGCCAGAAGTCCTGAAGGCGAGGTTATGTGAATGTACGGAATCCATGGAGCTCACTCGGTGGACCAGACTTCTGGTCAGGTATTATAAAGACCTTCCGTTGAGGGCGACAGCCGAGATATCAGTTGTATGTTTTCGTGATGCGCTCTTCCAAACTCACCAGATACGACACGTAGCGGTTCATCGACGATTAATAAGCGTTTGCGAGGTTGAGAAGATGATTGAAAGTACGGTATCATTTACGACAGTCCTGAAAGATGCTTTGCGAACTATGAAAATTCGACTGATACAAAGGGAAGCGGGGACTAACTTAGAAGAGCTGAAACGAGTGCAGGATGGATTAGAAACGAGGATGTTAAAAGAGCTCATAGCGATTGGTTAAAGAAGAGCGTTGTTAGATGAACTTGAGAAAACAGAAGTCGAGCTCATGCTCACCGGGGCACATCAAAATCGAGTACGTATTGGATCAGCACTGGATGAAATTCTCATGCATGGCCACATATGCACCGGTTCGACCTTGCGTCCCCCTGAAGAGATGAGCCGTACAGAAGGGGACGATGCTGCCCTTGAACCATATCTAGCTTGAAAATACGTATCACCGTATTGCCACGCGAACAAATGACTTCCTGCGGTGGAACGCCAATTAAAAATCCGTGATCTGATCATGTGAGTTGATAACAGCGCCGACGGCCAACATGGAAACGCAGGCGAAGGCGCATGTGGCTAGTACGCAGCAGAAGTGTTCGCTCAGAGAGCCGGCAGTTGAGGAATCATATAAGATCAAAGCTGACGATGGCTTGGAAGAATGTGATGCAGTTAATCTAGCGCAATGAGATCAAGACCATATCTCAAATCAGGAAGCCTCGGAATGATACGGGCTCAATATGTGTGAGACGAGCAGTATCCGCTCATCAATCCCGCCTAAGGGCAAAATTGAGCAACAGAATACTCCCAGTAACGTGGGTACCGGCCCATCTGCTCCCACTTGCAGCCCGTCCAAGCCCCTTCGAAAGTATTGATGACGATACCACAGAATGACTTTATATACAAGGCACTTTCTTGATGTTGATGTTCTTTTATTTGGGAAAATAATGATCGGTTTTCGGAAGAGTGTAACTCTTCTCTGAATGACATCTTATGATGCGTTGAAGGGGTTTACCGGGTTGAAAGGAAGAATAAAGCGTAGAACTTCTGGCGAAATCTATCAAAATGAGGCACAGCCATCAGAGATGGAGGCTGAATGAAAGTCCATCTGTAGCTGGCTGTTCTTGGACATATAACCCCTATCTTTTGTACTAATACTAGATCAAAGTAACCAGGCTGCTGACTGCGTTGAAGTATGCCAGGCACAGCAAAAAGCGCTGGACTTGGATAATGAAAAATTCGGTGACATCTTGAATCGTTTCAAGTAATCAAGGTCTCTTACATATGAACCAGTTTCCACTCAATAGTTTAACGCGCGGCAGCAGGGCTCGTGCCTTCTTTCTCCACAGTACAGAACCTGGGAACGATGTTAAGATCACTCAGTTGATTCCTATTTATACGGCCCTACTTGCCGTAAGATATTTATTCAGGGCAAATGCGCCGTGTTGAATAGACGGTTGCCGGTGTCGGTGGTGCCACTGCCTGTGAATTTGGTGTCGGAAAGGCGAAGTGCAATAAGGTGGAGTTTTGGGTGACGTGCGAGTGTCTGGTTGAGACTGCCCCCGGAAACGCACTGGGCCTGGACGACACCGGCGACTACCACGATGCGAATAATGGCGTGAAGCTTGCGAACGTGCTGCACGAACTCAACAATCGTTTTGCCGGTATTGACTACCGAATCTACCAGTATTACGGTGAGCTGTCCTTGCAGATGATGGAGCTTGAGATCGTCAGCATCGCTGGCATGGACGAACATGGCAAGCGGGAAGCCGTCGTTGACGCCAGAAGCCATGGGTTCACCGCCGCGCATTAGCGGATGACTGCAGATATTTTTATTGTTCTTAGTGCTCGAGCTCACACGATTCCGGCAGGCAGGCTCCGGCCACCAACGTCATCAATGCGGAGAACATGAGGGCCAGCTGCGTTGAAGGCCTTCAGCCTAGCGATCCCAGCAATTGAAATGAATGGTTCTGTTGAAAATACGGCACGACCATGAGCAGCAGCACCCAAGATACATGCAGGCATTGTTCTCATGGGCTCTGTATCTTTTGCTTCACACATTAGCACATTAAACAGCCCTCGACACGACTCTATGGCCTTCTATTCCATGACTGTGTTGAACGGTGGTAGGTACCTCAAAGCAATTGCCCAAAATGTAGCTAGAAGTTTGTGAGGGCCACGATTGCGAGGCTGAACTGATCAAAGGCCGGGGGCACATGAACGTGGACGAAAGGCTAATTGTACGGAAGAAGAATTGTCAATAGCCAAGACCATCTACAGTGTCTTTCTAGGAAGTCCTGTGCTTCAGAATCGTGAGAACGTCACGTTTGAGTATTTGTTAAATAAGTTCTTCGTATGTGTAGACCTCGCTTCGTCTCCCATGATTGAAATTCCGTTCGATGAGTGCATTTAGACTTTCTCTACCGGACCATTTCTGCTGTTAGAGCTCGATTATGTACCAGATATTCGCGGAAAAGGCAGCTGCCTCGTAGAGGAGAGGGGATTATTGAGTCTTCCAAAATGATATTTGAAAACCCTCTTCTTAGCTCAATACCTACTTATAACCCTGCCTTTGCAGGTAGAATAGAGATTACGCCTGAAACGTCATAAGCAATATGATTTGTCAAAGCTGTCTTGCTAATGCCGGAATCAATAATCTCAATTAGTCTTCATCGTGATATTGCGTCAATGGAACCTACGATGAAAAGATGTTTTGTGCGGAACGTACCCTTCGTACACCCACACGGCATCACGGTCATTGACGTAGAGATACTATTAATGCCGCTCTCTCTCTCTCTCTCTTTCTCTCTCTCTCTCTCGCTTTTAATTTTGGAAGGGCAAGGTATCAAAGTTTTTCGCAAATGGCGCGAGAATGATTGTATTGACAATGATGTCACGAGTGGTGATGTCAATGTCACAAGCGCCCATTCGCAACTCCTCTCCCCCCAAAGTAATTCACTTCTATCCAGAACCACATATCACCTCTAATACACTTAGACTTAATCTTCTCACTTCGAAACAAAAAATTCTCGATCAGCACAACGAATATGCCCCGCTCAATGGCACCGCCTCCCTCCGGCGAATTCTCCATCAGACTCACCAAGAGTTTCGGCCAAACACCAACCGAGAAGACCGAAATCATCGGTGAGCCCAAACGCACAGCAAACATCAAAATCACAAAGCACGTCGGAAAGGACAACCAGACGATCACGACGAAGGAAGGCTCTATTCAAAGTGATGATGTCAACGAACTCCTTTCAATAGTAAGGCCTTTAGAAGGTCTTCCCACCAACCCGAATGAAGACATCTATGGTTTGGACACTCGCATCATCTTGACGACATTTGAGGTTCAATGGGACAACGGTGAAGAAATTGAGGGTGCCGAGGCTGATACGAACCCGACCGAGGAGAATAAGCAGACTTTCAAGGATGTGCTGGATAGCATTACGGCGCTGGCGAGGCAGAGTGCGAAGTAGAGCACTACTGAGGGAGCCTTGGTACAGAGGCTTTCGCCGTGGATGCGAAGCCTTTGAGGCAATCTGGCTTTACTTCTGCCGTGTTAGAGTCTAAGGCTATGTATCGGTACGAGAGCCAGACTGCGTTTCAAGGCACTAACTAACACCATTGAAACTCAGTGGTCATTAAAGAGGCCGTTCATACAGTGTTTGCGCTACGAATAAAATATACTGACTGTCACACTCCAGACGAAGTGAATCGGAGTACTCAAAGTAAAGGGCGCGGCAGTCACAGGAAAAAGAACCCAGCCCTGCCTCTTTGTTTAGATCTCTCTTGCCCGTAGTCTTTCCACTGCGTGTCAAACGAAGTATGTGTCGCCTTTTTGATTTCAGTATCCTATCTTCTGAGAGAGGTTTCGAATTTCAACTTCTTATGCCGAGGCCATTTCAAGATTGATCTTCGTGCCTTGCCTCAGCAATACTCGACATCCTCGATCGCCCTCTTCGGCAAACTTAAAGCCTCGCCATCCATCATCCCATGCATATACGTTTTGCCCAAAAGTTGGAACCTCCCCGAGTCTCATTTAGCGCGCACCACAAACGGCACCTGCCCTCCAAACAGGATGCAAATCTGATCTCCCTTCTTCGCGCCCAGTGGTGCCCAGCCAATATTTCCATTCTTTGTGAGGCAAAAGACGCCATTTCGTGCAACCCGCAGTATATCGTACCAAAAGGCAGACGCGGCACGCCGCCGCGTCTTCTCCTGAAATGATACCGAGGGTACGGTTTCTTGCCCGGCGGCCGACGCTAATGGCGATGAGTACTGAGGCAGCTGCTTGACTTCGGAGGCCGTCAGATCTGTGGGAGGGTCAATTTCCTCTACAAAGTTGCTGCCAGCATCTTATGTGGACGCAGTCGATATCGTCCGTTCCTTATTGCCTGACGTTAATGCTCCAGAAGCTGGCATATCCCTCAACATCTTTACTTTCAAGCCTTCCGCAAGCTCTTTGTCCCGCTCTTTATTTTCTATTTCTTGAAAGAATTCTTCCAAATGCTCAGGCACAGGTGTGCTATTTAGCTCCTCTCCTCGCATTGGAAGGGTTCCGGCAAGCGTAGCCACACCCTCCCTCAATATCGGTCTCTTCCCTCTTAGCACGCGAGGAAGGACCTCTTCCTGTTTCCACAGCACTTCACGCGATATATGAAAACCGTCGCGCACTTCCTCTGGCGGACGATGGACGGCTCCCGACTTATCTTGCCGCGCATTACTCATCAGGGTTCGCCAATAAACTTCCTCGCGAGCTGGTTGACGACCGCCGCGTCTGTCTGCAAGTTGTCTCCATTCGGTTTCAAGCCCTGATCTCATATAAACATGGTTGCTGGCGTTCGTTGGGCCAAGAAGGAAGGATACCCGTTGTGGACGGGTCTCTTTGAAAAATGTAGAGAAGACAATGAGGGAACGTTTGAGTAGCAATTTCCTGCGTTGTTCTTCATCCATGGGTAGATTAGATAGCAGTGTCGCCACCCGAAATGCGGTGCGGAGCGGTCCTTGTGGTATGGACTGAAGGTGAGACTCGGAATCTGGAGTGTCTGATGCCTCGGAGAGAGCTTTTTGTCTTTTGTCGAGGATGTCTTTCACTACAGGGAATTTCCGCTTCACTATGTTGTAGGCGAGCCGAACACCTGCCGATGTTTGCAAGGCCGCACGCCAGCGACGATGGAAAGTCCGTTCCGAGTAGCAGGCCTGTAAGACCGGCCTTGGCTTACGACGTGCAATTTGCAGCAGTCGCCCTGTCCATGCTTCAAGAAGGTGTTTGCGTCGGCTTGCAGTCGTTCCAGGCTGCCTTGATCAGGTTTGGGGGTGTTTCCAAATTCTGGGACTCTTCAGATTCGACTGCTTTCGCCTGTTGCCCATATCATGTGATCACTGTAAATAGCAAATTCCAGCTTTTCGTTCCACGACGCCATCAAAGTAGACCGCCGCTAAAGATTAGAAGGAGTGTATTTCTGAGTTCTCGAAGATAACCTGCTCGCCTGCGTCGATGACTGGGTCTATCCTGACCGGAAAATTGGGAAACAGCGCCTAGAACATTGTCGGCGTCCAGGGACTCGCTGCGACGACGAGCTTGTTGAGGTTTAGGATAGTGACTTTCTTTTTATCGTGGACCAGCTTCAGCGACAGCAGCTGATTAATGCGAGATAAATGGGCTGAGACATCTTGAATGTTCTTGTGTGTTCATCCTAAAGTCAACTCCATGGAGCAGACACTGCTCGTAGCCAGCGACCTTGGGCAATAGGATTACTGTAGGAGAATGATGCAAGGTGTCAATAGATCATTGTGAGAGCTGCGCCGTACATTGTTGCCATCTTTCCATGCTCTGGCACTTTTGCCACATCCCATGTTGATTAGATGCGAACCCAATCTGGAATCTAGGCTGGCCCAACGCCGGAGCCCGGCTTAATACTATAGTTCACTCCTTCTCTGTAGCCATACTCCGTCCTGAACCGTATGTCGTTTCCTAGACTTTCCTACTGCTGGTACGAATAAACTGCCAAGGCTAGAAGGTCCTCTTCAAACCCGGTATCCGACGGGATACCTGGATCTGTGCTAGACGTGGCCACGAAAACTTTATGAGCGGCCTCGAAATCGATCACCCTGTGCGAAGTGCCGCGTCCTTGGTCTGTTTTCGCTAAATGATAAGCAGTGCAGAGCCCGATGACGCCAGCACCTACAATCGCTGTAATGGTCTCATGGAGATGGAAAGTTTCAGTCAGGCCAAGTAAGCTGAACTCCTCCTGATACTTACGAGTCCGCATTCTCCTACGAATCGTTGAGAGAAGGGCTGTCGTAATAAACAGCACCATGAAGACGAAGCAGATGCACAAGGTTACGAGCATCGTTTTAGTAGTAGTCATGAGGATAGGCCGACAGGGAAGATGAGCGATGTCTGGCCGGTTTCGAGAGTACTATGTCACTTGTGACTTGTCGAACATGCAGCAATATGTTGATGTTCATCGACTGACGACTGGATAGTGATGGGGGAAAAGACGTAGAGTGAATTGAGGAAGACCTAAGTCATTGAACACTCGCAGCGCTAACCTGAATACACTGATGGCATCTGCTAAACGGTGTTCCATAGATGCGCGTGTACTAGGTGATGTCCGAGCTTGATAACTAGTGAGAACGATTGCAAGTCTGATGCTATTACTGCAACATTGGATTAAGACTCTCCCCTAAGATCCCCTCGATGCTCACCACGAAAGACTGCACCGCCTTCTCAACCTCCTCGTCGTCGTCTTCTAGGGCTTCACTGATAAATGGTAGCATCTCTGGTAGCAGCGCCAACCACTCTTCGCCCAGTTTTTGAGTCAGTGCTATCTCGCACTGTATTGCTGCCAGCCGTACTTGTGAGCTATCCGAACGCATATACTTTAGTATTGTCGCATTCATCTCCTTGTGGTGAGCAGGAGAATCAGCTGCGGCTGCAAGCCCAGCAATGGTAGGAATGAGCTCTGGAAGCAGCGGTACTTGAGCGGCATGGGCAAGCTGTTTGAGTAGAACAGCAGAGATGGAATCGAAATGAGCAGGGCTTTGAAAGAAGTCTGCTGCAGCGTCAGCTTTGTACTTACTCAGAATATGCAAGGCGGATTCCCACCGTCCTGGTCATGCTCAAGGGTTTTGCGCAGCGTGAGAACTACTCGGCGCCATAAGTTCATTGACTCGCTGTCTGCTGGAGATGTAGCATTGAGAACCCTGACAGAGTCTTCGATGATGAACCCAGCGTAGCTCGTCACGATTGACTAAGGTAAAGCAATTAGCATCGGAGAGACCTTGAGGACACTGCCCAGAGCTACCTTTAGCATATCGAAGAATTTCAATAGGAACGCAAACCAGGTTGTTTGCCTGTGTAACGTCCCCTTATCGCCTTTCGTGGTCGGCGTAGTAGCCCATTCTAAGATTCGCAGGAAAAGAGGCCGGAAATTGGAATCATTGAGCTTATATACCATGGCAATCGCACAGTCATTGACAGCGTCCTCGACCTCGTCGATCTCGCTCAGGTCATAGCTATCTTCTGTGGGAGGAGACAGTTGGATCCGCCGCAGGTCGAAGACGTGGAGCAACAGATCGCCCAAGGTCTCGCGTTGTTTGATGATCGTTGATTTAGGCTGACGATCAATTGCCAGTCGAAGAATATCAAGATACTCCTTAACAGCCTGCACTGGCGTTAGCGGCCTTTTTTCATATTGGGTGATCTGCAGAGTGCTCACCGGAGGGCCCTCAACCATTGCGGCTGTCCAAGTTCTGTCTAAGACGGCGAAGTACTCCTTCGCTTCCACCTGTTTAGCTACCAAGCTAAGTACCTCTGCACGACTTCGATCACATTTCTCTCCCATTATGGCATTAGCCGACTCGTATGAGACAGTCAACAACCGATCGAGGTCGGCACCTGTGACCGCCCACGGCACATAGAGTAAGATGGCGCCAATCAAAGAGTAGACCGCATTGTGCAAAGATGGATCCTCGGTGTCTTCTCCAATACTGGTCTCCAAATGACTAATTGCGATTGGTAAAGCTTTAGGGATGACCGAAATGAATGCGTCGCCAGTTGCCTCGACCATGGTAGCCAGACACTGCAGAGAGATGATGCGCAAGCTTCCCTCAGCTGCTCCGAGACAGCTTTCACCAGCAATGATCTTTGCGGTGTCCACCACTGCGGCAGCGTCCTTCTTTCCGAACTTCTCTGTGATACGATCCAAACATGCAATGGCCGTGTGCTTCAATGGCACTTCAACGGTTGTCTCAATGATAGACACAAGCTGGGGTAGGAGGGTTAGATATGCTGTTTGTGAGGATCTCTGGTCTAGATTCCTGTCATTGAGACGGTATTGGAATGATCGAAGCACCTGCCGACGTATCTATATATTATTAGCCTTAACGTCGGCAATAGAGATCTGGTATACTGACATTGTCCTCGCTACGACCAAGCAGGCGCTGAAGGGTACCGACAAACTCTGATAAGGGCAGTAAGCCGAGCGAGGCATCTAAGACTTGCATGCATAAGACGCTCACTACAACATGTTAACGAAGTGAATTACCTGGAGGTGGGAAGGGCTGCTGACATCTCTTGCTGCTCTTGCAAAGCTCTGAAAGGACGAAAACCTGCTCGAGGATCTGGGCATAAGAGGTCCGCGCATCATCGACAATATCACCCTCGTACCGGAGAGTCTTGGACACCTTGTGTACCAAGTCAACATCACTCAGCATTGCACAGGCTAATGGAAGTAAATTTGCAACGACGTCTTCTACACTGTGTCTATCGTCGATGGTCACTAGGGCTGAGGCCTGTGCGGGTTTTGATTTTCTGGTGTCGATTATCGTCTGCACGTATCTTTGTATTGTCTGCCACACGTCAGAGTTGATGATTTACTCACATTCAGGGAAGTCAAAACCTACCTGAAGACTCGTGTTCACGTCATAGCGGCGTGCAAGCTCGACCGCAAACTGCACTACCCGTTGATTACTGGGATACTTATCCATCAAAATAACGAATAGGGCAAACAGATAGTCTTCAGATCCGACTTTATCAGCTAGGGAGGTAAAGAGATCGAGACGTCTTTGGCTTGGTATGTGCTCAAATGCAGCAGCAAAACTCAAGAGCAGTTCCGAGACTCCAACAAATGCGCCGTCTTTTCGTTTGTGTAGCGACTGCACAAGACGTGGGATGACCGATTCCATAGTCTGCAAAGGATACAAGTTAGCCCAACGGTCACGAATCAGAGGACTTTATGCTTACCTGCTTCACCACGTATGCTGAGAAATCGTCATCCCGATGCAGGACGTCTGCACCCATGAACGTGAAAATGGGCATGACACTGTGCAGAATCAATTCGGGCACGACCGCTGCAAGCGCAGATACAAGCAACAACGCAGTATTCCGCACTTGGGGGCTCTCGGTGGTCCCGATACAATCGACAAGGACACCGGCGCGAATAAGAGACCGGTCAATAGGAAAGCCGGAAGGGCCCTGCTTGAAGTCAGCGTCTGCATCGAGTAATCATAAGTCAGAGGACTGGAGCGCGAACCTCAAGCTTCCTTACAATAGTAAGCATGCTGTCCATAGTCAAGACCTGAAGGTAGCCAGTTTTTGTTTTGTGATGGCTAGTTGAATGCTGTAAATCTGACATGACTTGAAACAATCCTTTCAGAAGCTCCGGATGCCTCCCCACCTTGGCATCTTCGACCAATTCGAGGACAAGTGTGATCTGCCCAACAGCATAGGAAATCTCCTTCGGGCTGAGGACGGCAGGGTCCGTTGACTGTCCATGGCTGGTACAACGGCGTTTCGATGCCGGCGGCTTTTCCTGGAGATTAGAAGATATAGTAGGTAGACTTTCAACAAAGTATTGCAGAATGGCGCTTGATAAAGGCAGCGCTCGTAGAGTCTCCATTGCCTCCGTCGCTTGAGTCTCGCCCGAATCGCTTTCCGATGGCCCTATAGCTTGCTCTAGCAAGGCTTTTGCGAAGGAGTATTGCATATCTGGATTCATGGAGGGCCACATTATTTGTAAGCGGCGCAAAGCTGCCGACCGAAGACTCGGTGACGACGGATAATCTTCTGGCTGGATGATGGTCCTCAACTTCTGCAGGCCCTCCCGGTCCGATGTAGTAACGATTCCGACTACCTGATCCAGAAATTCCGAGAGCGTGTTGTGGCCCACCCGTTCCAAGTCTTCCTGGCTTTTGCTAGCACAAGCTGACAGCAAAGGTAATAAGAGCTTTGTGCGAGAAACAATTCCAACTTTAGGGATACGATTCAGTATCTGAAGTAGGCGAACTTTGACCTCATGAAGAGGAGTGCTGACAACGTGGCTGCAAAGAGACGTGAAGATGGAAAGCCGCAGAGACGTCTTCAGCTCCTTGTGTACAGAATTTGAGGCTGTTCTATATTTGGAGCTATTAAGGTTATCTGATAGAAGCTGAGATACGTGAGTTTGATCGAGTAGGCACTCTTCCAGACCGGGGACCAATGAATCTACCAAAAAATGGTAAAAGTCGTTCAAAGAAAGCCAGGAGAGCTCCTTGGTCTCATTGCCTTGTCCATAGATGTTTTCCTGACCTAGAATTGGTAATTCCATATTTTTATCCCCACCTTCAATTGCCTTTGCGTAGGTACTGAGCAACGCCAAGGCCAAGTCTTTCGCTGCAAGACGGACCTTTGAGGACTGGTCACCTAGGCCATAGACCAGATAAGGCAGTAGTATCTGTACGTCAGACGAAAGCTCCTTTTGCAGGAGATAGTCGGAGGCTGTTCGAAATGCTGCTGCTCGGGCGGTTGCTGGGCTACTGCCACACCATATGCGAATGAAAAATGACAGGAATAGTGGCTCACTCATTGCTAACGACTTTCGAAGAACTGGCAGATCGGAGAACATCTTGACGTTGGTAGAGGAGGGGGAGATGGCCAAGAAAGCATTCTCCAAACTACCAAATACATAAGAGTTAGAATGTGAAAGAAATGATATTTCGTATGCTGTCCGTGTCGGAATTCGACTGGTAATACTATCGAACTGGTCTCCGGCTGGGTTTTCGGTTGCAGTTTCTATATCCACTGCCGTATCCTCGATCATCTGAAGGGATTTTGTATCAATCTGAATCACCCTTTGAAGCCTTGCTTCTATCTCTCCCACATCGAAATCAGAGGTCTGCAGAATGTTTTCAACGCATGCTCCGACGGTTTTGGAGTCAGCAAGGCGGAGTATCAGGTCTGTTAATGATGCCTGGACATCAAATTCGAGGCTTGTTTCTGGTGTCAAAGTCTGAGCTGCTGACAGAATAGCTCTGATCGCTTGCGCAATGGATGTTTCGTTCATAAGGCCAGCTTCGATCAAAGTCCTCAACAGACGCAGCTGCCTCGCATCTCGAGCTCTCTTCAGTCCACTGACTATGCCCAATACTACACCAAGGGTAAGCTTTTCAACCTTGTATTGTCTTTGAAGGGTCATAAGGTCATCTTCTAGCGTTTCAAGGGCTATGACAGCTTTGAAAACCCTTTTATGTAACTTTGGGTTCTGCCTTTGCTGTGCCAAGACAGAAAGGCAGATCAGCCCTGCATGGGAAGTCTGTGTCCAGTCAGACGTGACTGCTTCCATGAATGCGGTTATGACTCCATCCTCAAGGTCTGCTTTGGAGGCTAAAACAGTCAAAACCATGTAGCAACCCACCCGGAGCTCAGACACACGCTCGAGAGAAAGTCCATCGTTTAGGACTGGTAAGACGAAATGAACAACATCTTCCTGATTTTTCTTTTGCGATTCACGTCTGGCAGAGCGAGCTTGATCGAGCATGGCAGCGGTGGCTTCAGTAGCAACTGAGGACCAGAAAGATATCAGTGTCGAGTATTGATAGCTCAAGCGACAGCACTTCAATACGTAGGCATTTAGAGCAGCAAAGAAAGGCCGATTGCTGGAAGCGGTGTAGACAACTGCATGACGAGGTGGGCTGACTAGTGATTGGACATAAGGATGGAGGAATTTGAGGGTCTGCGGCATCTGTTGAGGTAGAATTGAAAGTAGGGTTGGAAATACTGGCGCTGCATGGTATGGAAGGAATGATAACACGAGATGTTCCGTGTTTTTCTCATGAACTCTGTCAAACGGAGATCTCAGCATCGGCAGACTTTTCTATCCATGGCATCAGCGTACGAGACTTCACTGACCTAAATCTTCGTACAAGCCATTCTACCGCTTTCAACGCCGGTCTTAGAAGCAGCTTGCTACCTATCAAGCTCAGAAATTCTTCAAGGACGGTATCGAGTTGTTTGTTCTGGACAGTGGTCATTTGTGTCCTGTCTTCCTGCTTGCTCTGCTCGCTGAATAAATTGTTGGCGAAGCTCGTGAACCTCGAGTCTAACCGGCATAGCTCTTCAAACCCTTCGTAGCATAATTGGTATACCGAATCGAAGTCTTGGGTTACGGCGACACGTGGTTCGAAAAGAAGTGATTGCGAGTGTGCTTTTTTCTGCGCTTTGAGATCCAGGGAATTCGTAGATTGGGCGCGTATTTGGGCCAACTGAGCTGCAAGAGCTGTGGCCATGGTCACCCGAGCGGTTCGAAAAGGCAAGCTCGTCCCTTGACCAGCGGTTTCGCGAGGCTCGCAGCGTAGGAAGTCGAAGGTCCAAATTTGCAGCCTGGTACAGCAACATTCAATTTTCATGCTGCAAGCGCCAAGTGATATTCGACGCCTTTTCCCCGCTACGGCATTCCATCTTGACCAACCCGCTCTTCAAGAGCAGGGGTGGGGGGATAAGTTATAACCTTTCACTTCGTGTACGATACATCAGTTGCATCAATTTTGTTTGCAATGAGAAGGAAACACGACTGCCTTCCAGAAGGAACGGTGAGCATAGATGGAGGATAGCGCCACAGAAGTACGTCAGTATGCCTCCCGAAGCACCCAGAGATTCTCAAGACCCTCATGGTAACCTTGGGGACAAGAGGGCCATACCCAAATTTGCAAGCTTCTGTCCTAAGGCAACTCCCAAGTATTCAAGCTATGAAGAACGAGCTTCGAAAGCTTTCAATTCGCACCTTTCCGACCAAAGTGATTCAGCGGAAAAATCCGTCGTGAAGCGACCACAGCACACGCACGCCTCTGACAGAGATCGCTCTCCTGGCTGTCACGGGCAAGGTGAGAAGGTCGAAAGAAAAGACCGAACCCGGTCAGAGAAACCGGATGTAACGTTTAAGCACTCTAAGGATATTACGGAACCATTTGTGGTCGACAGGTTGGGGGATCCCAGGAATCTTACGTTTGGCGCTCTCGATCGATATTCGACCCCAGCCTATTTCCGCGTTGGTGCGGGGACTGTGGTGGGGACATCTGTAGGTCAAACGATTGATCGCAACGTTAGCAGTGAGAAGGGCCTGGTGCTCTCGCACTGCGCCTCACCAAAGAAGGCAGGCAGGCGTTCGCTTTGGCGAGTCGACGACTATGGGTCACGAGAGCTAAAAATTAAGCCTCAAGCGAATCAACGGCTTGGTGTTGACGTCGCAGTGGACTTCATTCCCTTGACAACGGTCCACAGAAAAAAGAGGAAGAGAGGCGGTGGAGGGTCGGGCTCAGAATTTCCTTCGTCCTCGGGTGAAGAACATACACACTATAGATCAATAGAGGGGAAGGCCAAGCCAGAGGACAGGCCTGTTGACCCAGATCTTATCTACGGTAGCGATGCATTCCCTTCGGATGACCAAGAGGAAGGCCGATCGTCTACATTGGATGAGACCGTTCAAGAAAGAAGGATCGAATTATCGAAGAAGCTAGAAGCAGAGCCGGCCAACTGCGACGCTTGGATGAGCCTAATCAACAATCAAGACAAGGTCCTTGGATTAAGTAAAACTTCTAAAAGGACTGCCCTCACTGATGCGGAAAAACGAAGCAGTGCTCACGTCAAGTTGTCGATGTACGAGAAAGCTTTGGAGAAGATGACGCACCTACAAGACCGTGAAATCTTGCTACTTGGTATGATGGACGAGGCTACCAAAGTTTGGGGAAACCAGAAGCTGTCCTCTCGGTGGAAAAGCGTACTCGAAAGCAACCCTGCATCTCTAAGGTTGTGGACAAGATTCCTAGATTTCAAGCAATCATCATTTTCCTCGTTCAGATATGAGGAGGTTCGGAATCTTTACCTCCAATGCTTGAGCATACTCGAACGTGCCACCGGTGCCAAGAATGCCTCTGGAAAACGCGTTTCTGAGCAAGAAGAGACCTTTGAGATCCAAGTCTACGTCTTGCTTCGCATGAGTCTCTTCATGAGAGAAAGTGGCTTCTCAGAGCACGCAATTGCAGCGTGGCAAGCGGTACTGGAATACGAATTCTGCAGACCTGATCACATCCAAGGATCCAAGCACAACCACGATACTTCCTCTCGCCAGAAAGCGATATCATCATTCGAAGAGTTCTGGGATAGCGAAGTTCCCCGAGTAGGTGAGAACGGCTCTGGAGGCTGGAGGAGATTCTACGCGCAACAAGGGCAACCCCCTGATCCGAAGACAGAAATGGCAGGTTCCCTGGAAGATGGTCCAAATCTTTGGACGTCATGGCTTGGCTTGGAACGAAAGCATGGTCTGCTAGCCCGGGATCCCGCACGAACCATCGATGATGTAGAAGAGAATGATCCCTACAGAGTCATTTTGTTCTCTGATATCCGGCCCTTTCTAATCGACCCGCCAACCATTAGCAGTCGATCAATGCTCCTGGATGCTTTTATATTGTTTTGCCATCTTCCACCTCGTTCAGAAGAAGAATTAGATGCTCACGCAAAGATCAAAAGGAGAGATGGATTCTTGCGGAACGAGGCTCTGAACCTATCAGGAACCATGTCAGGTCATTGGGCTCTCCGGTGCCATGTGCAGTCAGAGAAACTACATGACTTTGTTGGTAGTCAGGAAGACATTCCTGATAGGACGTCGACTAAGGCGAATCTGTTCAGTTTCCATACGGCAGACTACCAAGTCTCTTCAGACTGTCTGTTTTCCTCTACGGGATCGTGGTTCTCGGCTTTTGATGCTTGGCAGAATTTATATGTGGGAGACCTGGGCCCTCTGAGAGCGGCGTTCGTACTTCAAGTCCTCAAAGCGCTTGTTATGCTCGGTGTCGGGGGCGACGGCCTCGCCGAGTACTCTCTGGCGTTGGAATTACGCATTTCTCCAGAGACTGTCAAGAAGGCTGCCAGGGCTCTCTTGAAGAAGCAGCCGTCCAATCTCCGACTCTACAATGCATATGCGCTCATCGAGTATCGTTTAGGCAATCCAAGTAAAGGCGAGAATATCCTGATTACCTCGATCAACATGAGCAAGAAGCTTGAAGAGCTTGTGCAACAAGACTCTATACTTCTATGGCGAACCTGGATATGGGAGTTGTTGAGTGCTGGGAAGACCAAAGAGGCCTTAGAGCGACTATTAGCTTATGGAGACGAGCAGTTTCTAGTTGCTTTACCAAATATGGATCAGTCAGAAAACCAAGCCTTGACGCCGGCTTTGCTACTCCGAACAGAAAGCGCTCTTACGTCTACCCGCGACCACCTGCTCTCTCTGCGCAAATACAGCCACGCCTGCCTTGCCATGGAATGCCTGACTATGTTCACTTATCTCAGAAACTCCCTATCTCTCTCAGCAGCAACCCTGACATTTAAATCGAACCTTGCTCTCCTCTCTCAACCTACCCAATCCACAAACCACGAGTATCTCCACCAATCCTTCGCCCGCCTCCTCTACCACCACTCCACCCATACGCACCTCGTCAAGCCCTCCGACATCCGCTCACTCCTTGCAGAAAGCATAGCCGAGTTCCCACATAACGCTCTCTTCCTTTCCCTCTACAGCTGGAACGAAGCGCGCTTCCGTATCGACGACCGCGTAAGGTCAATTGTCAGAGATGTAATCCTCGCCAACGAAGACTTCAGAGATAAGCAGCAGGGGAGTGTCATTCCGCACTTCTTTGCCATTTACACCGAGCTCCACCGCAGCGTCACATTTGGCAGTAATACATCGACTATCCGTAGCACCTTCGAGCGCGCTGTGGACAGTACTAGTGGCATGCACTGTGCAGGATTGTGGAAATTGTACTTCCTGTTTGAGAAATCAAGAGGAGAAATTGCCGGTGCAAAAGCTGTGTTCTGGAGGGGTGTAAGGGCTTGTCCGTGGGCCAAAGCATTGTATCTATTGGCATTCGAGCATTTGAGAGGCGTGCTGGGGGATGCAGATCTTCGGGGCATATACGAGCTTTTAGGAGAGAGGGAATTGAGGGTGCATGTAGGCCTTGAAGACATCCTTGAGGAGATGGATGAGAGAAAGAGGACACGATAGGCTGGGAACATGAAACAACGCTGCCGGCGAACTCCATCTATGTCTAGAATCCTAATCATCACAAGGGGATTATCAAGTTTTGAGAGTGAATCTGTCGTATAATCCATTAAGCAGCCAAGTCCCGCCAGCTGGTCTGGCGCAGTGGCAGGAGTGATTGCCCAAGAGCCTTAATACCTGTATTCTATTCAATGTTGGAAATTTCCCGAGTTGTGTGTTTCCATACCGACACTGTTTAGTGAAATGAAAACCACGAAGGCAAGGCTTTCGTAGGATGCTTCAACCCGTGATGGACAGTGGGCATGGACGGTCAATTGACACGGACGAAAGTAATCTGAGCTTTTTGCTGTTTTTTGGGCATTTTTGATACGTATGGACAGCCATGTCAAAGCTATGTACGTCTCCGTAGTCCGATCCATGAGGTCCAATGAAAACCAAGTGTGACCATTTGCTTCGTCCTGTCACACCAAAATCACGAGAATATGCCGTCTAGTAGTCTATGCTCGAGCGCTATCAATGCAACGCGATGCCATGACACATTGGTACGAAGCCCAAGCCAATCTCCAAAACACCATGCTAAAGCGCAAAGTTCATCCCGAAGTCTTCGCAAAAACAAATGTTACCCGATTGCCTTCATCCTTTAACACCTTCATCAGCACTTCATCGTGGATCATAGCCTCCATATCTTCATCATCGTCCGTTGCGAATTTGGACGTATCAACATGCGAGTAGGCCATAAGCGACTCGATCTTCGCCCCTTCCTTCTTCGATGGCGAAGACCTTTCGCGCTCCTTGATCTTCCGTTCCTGCTCCTCCATATTGACCTTGTTCGCTTGCATCAATTTTGGCATATCCGGCAGATCGTCGTCCTCGGCCTCTTCGTTGGTGTCGAAGACCTCAATGGGGGTAAAGTCATCAACAGCTGAGTCAGGTAGACCCCGTCCTCCGCATGCACATCCGAGTAGGTCGTGTGTTTGACACGACAGGCCTTCGTCAAGTCTGAACAGATCCTTCAGCTCATCTTTCGTGAAGCTACTCGTGCCTCCTTTCTGGTCCATGATGTTACTGGCAAGACCCAGCTTCGTGACCTGTCTCTGCCAGATCTTCTCGTCGATGCCGCCCGCCATCACGAATCGGTAAATGACACAAGGCCGCTTCTGACCATCTCGGTGGATGCGTGCCATAGCTTGCAAATCAGTGGCTGGGTTCCAGTCCACGTCGAAAAGCACGAGACGAGATGCACCAATCAGATTGAGACCTACGCCACCGGATTTGGCGGAGAGCAAAAAGGCAAAGCATTGGGATGCTGGAGAACGGTTGAAGGTGTCCACGATGTCTTGGCGCTTCGAAGATGGAGTAGAGCCATCAAGGCGGACATAGGGGTGGGCGAGAGAGGCGAGCAGAGTTTGCAGAAGGTCAAGAGTTGAGGTATAATTCGAGACTAGGATAACCTTCTCCTCCGTGGTCGTCCTTAGAGTGTGTAAAAGTTGATCGAGAGCGCGCAGCTTGGTGCTACCAGCACTGGTACGAAGAAGCTGAGGGGGAATACTGGCAAGCAGAGAGGCTGTCGCTGAACTCACTGGCGCCGATGGGTCTGTTAGTGCTTTGCCGTGCAGCAACGAAGGACTGTTGCAGACTTTTTTGAGGACAGTGATCAGCTGAAGAGAGGCTTCTGAATTGCCCAAAGCTGCTTGGAATGCTGGACAAGCAAGAACATGCTGATATGTCGATGCTTGAGTAGCAGTTGGACGGCAAAGAAGCACATACTCCGTCTTTGGAGGCAGGTATTTTGAGAGGATGTCGGCAGTACGACGGAGAATGAACATGGCGGTCAGTGAACCAAGCTCCTCACTCCTCGCTTCACCTTTCTCAATGTCCTTTTTCAGAGCGCCAGGCTGCCGGCTTCTGACAATTGGTGTTTCGAATTCCTTGGTAAACGTTTTAAAAGAGCCTAGTAGATCCGGATTGACAAAGTCCACCATCATGAAGAACTCACTCAGGTCATTTTGAATGGGAGTCCCCGAAAGAATGACTCTCCTAGAAGTGTTCAGGGACTTGATAGCCTGTGCACTCTTGTTTTTAGCAGTCTTGAGACGATGACCCTCATCAGCGATCACAATGTCGATACCATGCCCCTGCTTCAGCTCTTCAGCGACAGTCCTAAGCTTCTCATACCCGATGATCATGACATGATAAGATTTGCCCTTGGTGAAATCGGTAATGCGTTTCTTGTTGTCGTCGAATACGTAGACACCAAGTCTATCTGCACCCAGCCATTTGCGAAATTCCTTACGCCAGTTGTTGATCAGCGTAACGGGACAGACGATCAAAGCTTTTTTGATGACAGGTGGTGCATCGTGCGGACCCTCATAGATTGGGTTCTGCTTTAGGAGCGTCCATATAAGAGCAATAGTCTGTAACGTTTTCCCGAGACCCATCTCATCAGCCAATATAGCGCCCTGGCCATCGAAGCCACGCAGTCCCATGACACACTCGTACAAGAACTTGACCCCCTCACGTTGATGTTCTCGTAGATGCTGAGTGAGGAGGGGGTCGACAACAACGTCGACGATCTGTTTACCTTTCGGTGCGCTTTTCGCACGCTTCATGACGATTGCATTCGGTGCTTTGGGATCATGTCGGGGTGTTGGCTCCTTACTCTCCTTCTTGGGCAGGACAGTGCTTGCTAGCAGCGGACCCTTGAAGGGAGTCTGTGAAGCAGTACTTCTTGGAGCCTGCACATTGAGTGTCTTCTTAGCCGCTTCCTTCTTGAGCAAGAAGCCCGCTTTGGTATCTGGTCTTGCTTGTGGCTGTGGTAAAGCTACTTGTTTGACCTCTGTATCAGGCTTCAGCCTGCTTGTCTTCAGGAACGGTCGACCGGCTAGGAAGTCCGCTTTGGAGATGACACAGTCCACTTCCACCTCTTTTCCACCGACCGATAGTTCAGAGCCTGGAAGGAGCGGTGAATTGCATGTCGTTCTGCCCATATCACGTCCTGAGATATCTTGTAGATAGGCGTACCCACCCGTGATATGAAGCACGCCATCCCCGCCCCAGGTCTTGTGCTGCTTCGTGGTATGCTTGCGCCTGTCATGAAACATCGGCAATTAGTCAAGGCTGAAAGATCGAGCAGCACTGAGTACGTACCAGAGAACATTATAGTAGCCTTCGACCCCACCATCAAGAGGCTTCGTGGCTTGGGCTGCTACTGCAGAATTCTTGACTGCTAAAAGAGGCTTTCGGGGTAGTGATGATATGCCAGGCATTTTGAAAACCAGTTGAGGCCCAGTCGGCTTTGCATTGTCTTCTTGGTCATTATTGATCCGCCTCTTCTTTGCCTGAGGCTCATCGATGTCAGGAACTGCTGCTGACACGACGGGCTTCTCGACCTTCCTCAGAATGGGTGGTCGGAAGGGTTTTCCCGACATATCTAGAGATAATGGGCAAGACCTGGTTTGCTGAAGGGGACGCGTCACGTAAATTGATTGTGTGAGAAATGAAGTCACGATAAGCGCGCAGGTCTGTTTCAACGCCAATTCACGTGACTACTGATGTTAAACATCGAATAGCTACGGCTGCAACTATTGACTATGAGTGCACGATTTATCTAGCTGCTTCTGGGACATTCAAATCGAAACGCCAGGGATTTGGTGAACGTTGCTAGGAGATACGCTCCTGTTTTGACCGCTTTGGCTCCCATCCAGCAACCCACAGAGGAGGAAGCCTGGACTCCTCCCGGCAGCTTACCCCGATGCCATTGCCCGAGGTGGCTAACAATTCTAACGCTATCCACTTTCATATGGAAAATTGAATCCTCCTAAGAGTCCTTCCTCGTCGAACTTTTAGTCTTATTTCCTGCCCAAGAGATGGTGACAAAACGCCCGTCTAATGCAAAGACAGGCTCATGTGTGCTTCCAACTATTAAACTGAAGAAGATGAAACGGCTTGCTGGAATACATGTGTCGAAGAGATCGTAGTCCGCTATAAGCTCTCGGCTGACAAATTAGATCCAAAAGTAGCTCCCTGCATCAGGCACTCAGTGCTCCTTGCCACCAGTGTCTTGTGGGTGGTCCGAGTCATCTTGCCCCGGATTGGCCTCCTCGTAGTTGTTGAACTTGACAAATCTGTAGTATCCACCTGATATCAGAGCACCAAGGAAAGGTCCAACCCAGTAGATCCAATGGTATCCTGGAAATTGTCTGTTTGCCACGCAAGGGCCGAAAGATCGAGTGGGGTTGAGGGAGCCGCCCGTGAAAAACACGCCTATCCAACGAATGAGTAAAAAATGTAGATTATACCTAGCCGAGACACATACCGGCAAGTTCAGCCACGAACAATGCGAGACCAATCCCAACGGGAGCGATAAAGGTAGCTTTGGTTTTCTCCGCGGCCAACATCAATACTGTAAAGACAAGCTCTGCAGTAAGGAACATCTCGATGAATACGCCCTGCGCAACTGATGTTCCTGCCGTCAAGGTCGTCTGAACAGCTAGTGGACCAGGAAACATGCACGAAACAAGCGCAGCAGCGACCATTCCTCCGAGCATCTGAGGAGGGAAGAGCAATGCACCACGAAGAGCTGGGAGGGCACCAGTGATCACCATGCCCAGAGTGACCTGTGACAAGTGTCAGTCATATCTTGCTAGGCATCATCAAGGAAGAGTGAGGTGCATACCGCAGGATTGAACAGGCCGCCGCTTATTCTGTAGAAGACCCAAGCTGTGACTGCGAGAGAGAAGCCAAAAGCTAAACTGATGAAAAGAAGCTGGTCGAGGGATGGCGCAGTAGGAGGCGTAATGGTGTTTGCAATCTGGGTAGCAGCAAAGGCGAAGAACAAAAACATAAACGTTCCGACGAATTCGCCAGTCATGGCGACCAAATGGCCTCTGACATCCTTTGCGAGATAGCCACCGTCATCGTTCTTGTTACGCTCTACATCTCGAGGTCTAGGTGGAGGTGCAGCGTTGCCGGTTGGGCGACGAAGAGGGTTCTGCATGACACCTGATCGAAACACAGCGGGAGAATGGGATGAATGGCTTGAATGAAGACGCTGAAGATGAAAGATTCACATAGGTGAAGAAACGTTGAACGGTGAAAGAAGTAAAATAAAGAGCACAAAGCAGATGAAGCAGATGGAACGGGATTTTGCTTTGGGTACGTCAGGCATTCGACGATGGAAAATAATAGAATGTTAAATGTTGGGAAATGGTTAGCAGGCTGGACTGACTGTCTGGACGATCCCTTAGTCCAGAACAGGCTGGTCGGGGAAAGGCGTTTCAAGCTTTTGTCTCGTAGGAAATGCTCTTGATGCTAATTTGTCTGATGTGTCTAATTGGTTCTTTGACAGGGGGAGATGTGACCGAAAGGGGTGCAAGTATGGCCGGTAAGGCAGGCTAAATTACGACACCTCATTATGGGCATTTCTTGATTCGTTCAAACACGGCACGGCCAGCTCATGACGATCCACACCAAGTACTTTAATCCTGCTTTGAAAACTTTTTCAAGCCACCGTCTGTGCCGTCATTGGAAATAGCCCGAACCCTACATCTACTTGCTATCTTGCATTGATCAAGTTCTGCTTTTTCATAGGAATTACTTCGTAGTGATTGATATATCCAAACCGACATGGGGAAGCTGCCGTAGATGACAAAACATGGAAGTGGTAATTTTGGCGAGGTGAATTGGACGACATCAAGGAGCATGATGACTGCTTGGGGATGGTCGCCTTGCTCCCAGCGGCGAATTTCCCTCCGAGCCCCTCTAAAGTAAGAAGATCGACCACAAGGCCTGATTGGCTGCGAACTTAGTCAGCAAATTTTCGCTCTAACTCACTAGAGCCATAAATCCACAACCATCGGTTTTGACATTACAATTCCGCGTATAAAATTGTAGTGATTATTCATGGCTATAGCTTTCATAACAAACGTTTTGCTCATACTAGTCTGGTCCTTAGGTTATGATAATGTGATTGTCTTCCTCTTGGAGAACCCTAGTGCTAGACCCCGGAGTAAGAAACCAGAATTCCCTGGGTACTCAGCCCTACAGGGTGGTCGACTCAGGGTGGTGCCCGGGGGTGAATCATTCCAAGTCCCGCGCCCTCACAATTTTCAGTATTAAGCGACCCCCTGTGGACTTCGCACCTAAAGCCAACACCAAAGTACCGCTGTGTTCTCTGTGGCGGGCCTCACTAGGCATTCAACCCCGAATACCCCATTAGAGAACAGGAAATTCTAAGGATAGGAGAGGCCAAAAGGAATAGACTAGCCCGATACTATATTACTAGAGCCTAGACCGGAAAGGAGTCTACCCTAATTCTCGAAGACGTCGCCTAGGCCTAGGATAAAGAACGCCCTCCTAGACTTAAATCGGAACCGGATAGATTTCTAGAAAATCTAGAGACCTAGTTTAACCCTGAAAAATTAAGGGGTAAAACGCGCTAATCTAAAAACAAAAAGAACGTGATCTAAATATTAATAAACGCGCCTAAATAATTAATAAACACGTTTTAATAAATAATAAACTAAGACTCTTTAATAAATAAATTATTAATTATAATTAACGGGCCTTTAGAGGAATCGGCGATATTTTAAATAACGCCTAAAATACCTATTATAATTAATACGCTAGGGATTTTAATATTAGTTTATATTAATTTAGAAAATAGTACTCCGTTATAAGATCCTACGTCCACGTCCGACGATATAATAAATATATCGACGAATACGAAGTCCTTATAAACTCGCGCTCGAGGTATTAAAAATTAAATATTATTAATAAAAATTATTAATTTATATAAAGACTCTAAATAAGTTAAAGAGAATTAATTAAAAATAAAGATACCTCCTAGTCTAATACCGAGACTAAAATCGATATTAAAATTAACGCGATTTATATTAAAGTCGATATTAAAGTTAATATTATAAATACTAAAATTAATATTAAAGTTAGTATTTATATTAAAATCGATATTAAAATTAATATTATAAATATTTAAAATACCTAAGTCGATAGTAATATTAATAATAAAGTTAATAATAAAATTAATAAAGAGTTTAAAAAGAAAGAGATTTACTAAAAATAATAACTTCTTTATAATTATTAGGATCTCCGGGCGAGTAGTAAAAAAATTAAAGATATTAATAAAGAAACTCGGTAGTAAAGCGCGCTATTAAATAAAGCGAGAATTAAATATATAAGACCGTATTAGTAAAAAATCGGATATAAAGTTATTATCTTCGGGAGGTAATTTAAATAATTAAGTTTTAATATTAAATAAAACGTTTAATACCTATTATAATATCGTAGAGAGGAGGATTTAAATACGCGATATTAAAAATAAATAATCTAGAATAAAGACCTTAACTCTTTATCCTCTAATATAATATTATTAACTCGAGATTTATTATTAACGAATTCTTTAGGTTACCCTCCGCCCGCGAAAAAAATATTATCGCGGTATAAAAACCCTGTTAGAATAAATTTAATAAATTAATATATAACTCTTTTAAAATTAAAGTGTATTTCGATTTAATATATAATATAATTAAAGCCGCCGCTTAGAAATTACGGGTATTGATATATATTAATAAATATATCCCGCGAAGTAAATTAAAGTTTATATATTTAATTTAATATTTATATACTACCCGAATTAAAATCGGTAAAATCTTTTTATTTATCTATAATATATATAACCCGCCGGATAACGATAAAAAAATAGAGGATATAACGGAGGTATTAAATAAAATTATTATTAAAAAACCGGATATAGAATATTTACTCGTAAATAACTTTAATACCTATAACTTTAAATAAAGAGAGATTACTACCGCGGTATTATTATAATATAGAATTAAAAAGTTATATAATATATTTAATAAATATAACCTCCGGCTCTTATTTAAAAAGGGGACGATAATATAAAAAAACCTCGATAAAAGATATAAACCTAATATTATTAACTTTATATTTAATATAAATTTAATTAAATCGTGATTATTTTATTATCTCGCCTACCCGCTAAGTAAAGATTTAAATAAAGAATTAAATTATATCTCTATTAAAACTAATCTCGACTTTATATAATAAATATAGGAGGAGTTAAAGAGAAAAAATTAAATAAAGATTAATATTAATATATTTAAGAAGAGTATTTATAATTACTTTTTTAATATACTCGCTATAACCTACCCGTTAAGATTTATAATAAACTACTTTATATAATTATTTATAATAATACTTTATATCGTTATTAATAAAATAGTACCCTAGAATATACTATCGAAATATATATATATTAGATTCGAGGACTCTACGAAAGAGGTTATTAACCTAAAAAACTACCTTAAAGAGGTAGTTTATTTATAGAGATAAAGAATTTATAAATTTACCCGAAGAGATAAAAGGGACTATAAGGTCGCTAGGAAAAAAATAAAAACTTTTATATAATAAACTCTAACGAAGGAATATCGTAATAAAGTTATTAAAGTTACCGATAATATAAATAAAATACAAAAACTAGTAAAATAGATTAAGAATCGAAATATATTATTATTAATTTTTACTCCTCTAATCCGAAGGCCGGTAGGCCTAGAGTTACCGGTATTAATAATTTATAATCCACGAGAAAAAACGATAATACTCGCCGAAATATTCTTTTTAACCCCGCTAGAAGCCGAGCTAAAGAATATTTAAAAATTTAAGATTTTAAACCCGATTTAACTCCCTTTAATTATTTAATATAAAATTATATAAACTATTAATATAAAATTATATAAACTATTAATATAATATTAAATAATAAGGCTCTAGGATAATTAAATATATTTAATAAAATCTTTAAATATATATTACTAGTAATAACGGAGATATTAATATAGTTATTTAATATTTATTTTAATAAATAATACTACCTAAAGTTATTTAGGACCTCTATAATAATTATATTTAAAAAAGCGGGGAAAGAAGATTATATAAAGTTAAAATTATAATAATTAATAATATTACTATTATAATACCTAAGGCCGCTAGCGTAGAGCTAGCGGCTTAATAATAGTATAAAAGACGTAAAGTAGTTACGGGGTTTATTATTAAATAGTTCTTAAATCCTAGATTTAATAGTAGAACTAATCTTTAAGGATTCTAATAAAACGGGGGAACGCTAACTCGATATAGGATTATTAAGAGTTAGAACCCCGCGATATTAAGGCTAGAACCCCGTATCGATAAATAATAATATTATAAAGATAGCGGAGTGTAGGCGTATATAACGTACTAGCGCCTTATAACGGGACGCAGGCGTATATAATATATTATCGCTTTATAATTACCTCCCCCCTTAGGCCCTAGTCCCTAGGTATTTAAATACTTTAGTTAAAAGATATTTATTAAAAAACCTTTAAACCCCCTAAGAGAAATAAAGAAAAAGAGTTATCTAGTATAACGACGTTACTTTATAATAACCTAAATATAAGGCTATGTACCTAATCCTTTAATACTTATAATACTAGTTACGGAATAATATTTAATTAAATTATCGAAGTTTATTAAAAAACCTTTAACCCTATAAAGGGATAAGGAAAAGAGTCTTCTAGTTTACACTATCGATCCTATAATATTAATATTTAATACTAGTCGCGGATCGATATAAAACTATTTCCTATAGTACTATTATATAGTATTAGTAACGGAAGAGTAATACTACTAAACTACCCCTACTATATAGTAGTACTAATAGTAAGTGAATAGTATATTCATAAAGCTATCCCTATAGTGTTAATATATAGTAATAATAATTAAATAAATAATATTTTTTTCGTCCCTATAGTATTATTATATATAATAATAACGGAGCGAAATAGTATATACTATCGTTCCTATAGCGCTTATAGTATTTATAATAATATAGTATATTAGATTATTCCTATAGTACCTATAATACTAGTAACGGAATAACGGTAGCTAACCTTACTATATACTCCTATTATACTATGAAAACATTAGTAGTAAAGTACTATATATAAGCGGTATAGCCCTAATATTATACCCGGAGATTAGTAATAATATAACTACTATAATAACGGTAGTAATTATTAATAAGAGTAAGGTGGCGGAGCGGAGGCGCGTATCGACGTATAATAACACTAAGGTATTTAGCGCGACGGTCTATTATATAAATAAACTCGCCCGCTTATTACTTTCTCTCTTCGTAACTCCTCTAGCCTCTTTCGTATATTATTACTCTAGCTCTATAATAACGTTCTAGTATTATAACTAATATATAAATAATACTCTCGTTATAGATAGTTTTCTTCTAACTCTATAAGTGGCTCCTATTTACCGATAGTATTAATTTATTTATATTAATTTATTTTAGTTATAAATATACTAGTAAATATAACTAGTCCGTTATTAGCGCGACTACGCGATATTAATTATAGTAATAATTTACTACGCTTCGTAGCTCCTTTACCGGGTCTACTTCTACTAGTTTAACGATAATTATATTCAAGGTACGTCCCCTCCTTATATACTTTATTATATTAATCGCTACGGAATCGACTATTACGTAAAGGTAAATTATAACCGTAAGCTCTAAGGCGGTGTATATTAATAATAATAAATCCTTAAGCCTTTCCGAAGGAAGGTAAAAAGGTTTATATATTAATACGCCCGTATCGGTAATAAAACTCCTAAAAAAGAATATAAATGTAATTTAATAAATAAATAAATTACCTAATAACGTAAAGTATACAATAAAATAATAATAACTAGTAGGTAAGCCTCTATTATAATCGTTAATTTATAAAATTAATTAACGGTAGCGAACTAGTATATTAAGGAATTAAAGGCGATAAATAAAGTTCTCGAAAAAGAGGTTAAGAGTTTCCGTTAGTATAAACGGGACCTAAAGAGTCCCGAGGAAGATAATATCCTTAAGGATTATACTAAGGAGACTACGTCTTCTTCTAATAATTCCGATAATAACTAAATCTTTTATATAATATAATAGCGATATCGAATTCTTTTTTTTCTTAAATCGGCGCTAGCTAAACTTACCTAGATATATTATTTAATAGTATATTCTAGGCGTTTATATAAATTATACCTAAAGTAAAAGTATTTTTATAAATACGATAACTTATCGTTATCGTATATAAATAGTTTAATAATAAATTAAATTTAGTTATACCTTAAAATTATATAATAAGGTTATAAATATAGAGGAGAATATCCGTTATATAAGTATTAATATAAAAATAATAATATTTATTTTTAATATCGGCTCCGTTTACTCCGCCTTATCGCTTTATACGGCTAGGTAACCTCTTTAACTATATCTATATATTTATATTTACTACCCGCCTACTTAAAGACTTTAGTTAATTTACTAGTACTAGTAAACTCTTCGTCTAGTAGTTATTAATTATATTCTTCGCTTTAACTAGTTTATTTAACTTTATACTAGATACCTTCTTTATTCTTAACTTTATTAATTACCTCTTTTACCTCCTATAGTTTATTATTATTAATAAATTCGAGGGCTTATATAAAAGATTCCGCCGTATTAATATAATCGCGAAAATAATATAACTTAAGTAACGATATATAAAAGGTATTATAAATTCTATACGTAGAAGATAGTAGTAGGCGGTAAACTTATACTCTTATTTTATTAATAATCCTAAAGGGCCTTATAAACTTATAGGATAATTTCTTATTTAGGCGCTTTTACTTTAAGTTCTTTATTATTAATATAACTAAATCGTTAACCTTATAACTTTATAGTTTATATATTTTATTATACTATTTAATTTAATATTCGGTAGCGCTTTATAGGCGCTTTATAGGCGCTTTATAGTTTTATTCTTTAAAGTTTATAATTATCGTACTTTATTATTTATAGCTAGTACCCTTCTTTCCTTAAAATCGTCCTCGACCTTTTAACGGATTTTAGGATAGTAACTATATATACGGAAAAACAACGTCGTTCCGATAATAGTACTCTAATTATTATTTATTAAGAATTCTACTATAAATAGTAATCTAGCCTAATTAATTTATTTATTATTAATAAATATACGTAAATAGTACTCTAGTACTTAATTTTAGCGCTTTATTTATTTATCCGTTTAAGGGTAAAAAATAATATTTAGGCGTCGTTTAATTTTTAAATAAAAATATATAACCGACTAGAAGGCGCTCGTAAAAATAGAGTTTTTATCGTTTACGATACTATTAAATATATTATAACGGTAAATAATTTTAGAATAAAATACTTCCGCTAGTTAAATAGTATCGATTTTAATAATTATAAATATATACCTAGCCATTTTAATAAATCGATTTATAACGATAAAGATAATATTATAAACGGTACCTCTATATTTACTAGGCGGTAAATTAATTATAAAATCTATAGAAATCTCCTTTTAAGGTTAAATAGTAATAGGAAGCGAATTTAATTCGTTATATAAACGATATCGCGGCGCCTTCGTCCGCTAATATATATTATAAATTTTAATATAATCCGTAATTTACTTTAAGTTACCCTCCTAGAAGAATTTTCGGGTAAATAATTTATACGACTTTATAGCGCTAAAGTAGCTTATTAAAGAATTATTATAATATCTCTTTATAAACTCTTCCCTTAAAGCTTTATCCCTTAATATATAAAAGCGACCGTTATATCTTAATAGTTTCTCGGAGTTTATAACCCATACTTTATTCTTTATACGACGGCGGTTCTTTAATATATTCGCTCTAGTTCGAAAAGAGTTTACCTAATTATTATAAATTTATAATTCCCGAATTAACGTTTTAATAGGCCTTTTAAGATTATTATATATAGTTTTAAATATTATTATAATATCCCGCTTTAGAATTATTACTTTTAATTTTATAATTTAAAAAGTAGGGGTTATAACTACCTTTACTTCCTTATCTTTTTCCGATAATTAACCGCTAGTCTAAAGAGTAAGTTTATTCTAAAATATTAATAATAATTTAATATTTAACGGCGATACTCCCTTATAATTAAGGCGTCGTAACGGTATATCGGTAGGATTTAATTTTCTAGCCCGATAAAAGATTTTAAAGTTATAAATAATTAACCTAAATACTTAACGGGCCTACCTAGAGTTTAACTCTTTCTATTTTATAAAACCCTTTAAGTTATTATAATTAATCTAGATTTTAATATAATAAGGGCTACCTTCTAGGTAGTATTATTATTATTTTATTATTATTATAATAACGAGTAATTTTTAATTATAGGTTTTATAGTTTTATTCTAGAGGATTTAATTTCCGTAACTAGAACGTTATAAGGTGTTAATAATTATCTTTATTTTATTACGATAATATAGAGCTAAAGTTAAAGTTAGAAATATTCGTCTTTATACGTAGTTATTTAATTAGATTATAATAGTGTAGAAAAGACGCGTTTACGAATATATCTCGTAAGATTTAAAACGCTTTTATAGCGCCGTTTATTTATTTAAATGAATTTATTTTCTTACCTACTTTACTATCTTTAAATAGGCTAGTAAACGGTATAATTATACTAGAATAACTATAAATAAATTATTTATAGAAGTTAGCGAAGCCTAAAAAGACTTATACCTCTCGATATATTTTTAGTTAAAGTTATTCTTTAATAATTTTAACGCGTTCCGGGTTTATAATTACTTTATTAATAAATATAATAAAACCTAAAAACTCGACCGTTTCGGTATTAAATTAGTATTTCTTAAGGTTAATAAATAGCTAGAATTAACGTAATCGTTTAAATATTTACTTAATATACCGTTAATACTCCGCCGGTTTAGTACTATAAATTAGGATATTATCTAGATATATTATATACGTTATATCTACTAAATTTATAAATATATAGTTAATATAAGTTTAAAATATTACCGGTACGTTAACGAGCCTAAAAGGTATAACTAAGTATTCGAAGTAATTATAGCGAGTTCGGAAAATAATTTTTTATTTATCGCCTTTCTTAATCCGGATCTTATAATAAATATCCTTAAAGTCTAACTTCGTAAAGATTTTAGAACCGTATAAACGGTCTAATATCTCGGTGATTAAGGGTAACGGGTATTGATTCTTAATAATTACCGTATTTAAGCCCTAGTAATTTATATAAAGACGTAGCCTATTATCCTTTTTAGGTATAAAAAGAATAGATACTCCGGTTAATAAAATTAAATAACGGATCTAGCCCTTATAAAGTAAAGATTCTAAATAGCGCCATAGCTCCGATAATTTAATTTAAGATAAATTATAAAGAGGTTTATAAGGCGGTTCTTTATTAACTTTTATTTTAATAATATAATCCCCTTATTTAAAAATAAATAGGGTACTCGTTTTCTTATTAGAAAAAATATTATAAAACCTTATAAATTCCTTAGGAATCTTTAGGTTAGGAAGTTCTTCCTATTCGCCTTACGATACTATAGTATATACGACCGCGAATATATTCGGTTTATTTTTAAAACTACTAGTAAATTTAGCCGGTTCCTTAATTTATAATTTATTAAAATTAACCTTAAACCGTTATTAACCCGCTTTAGGATTAATTAATATCTTTAATTAACGTAACCTAGGTATATCTAGAATAACGTCTAAATCTTTAAAATTTATAGCGTAGAATAAAATATTATATTTACGCCCTTAACCCTAATTATCAACTATTTAATAGTTTAATTAATACGCGCTATAGTAATATATACTTTACCCGTTAATTACTTTAGTTAGTAGTAAAGTAATATTACGAGGTTTTAAATTATTTTTAACGATAAATCGTTATAAAATTAAATTAATCTACGCTCCTAAGTTAATTAAGGTAATAAATTATTTAACTTTATCTTAAAGGGTAATCTAACCCTTAAAAAGAATAAAAGGGTATACCTCTATTAATTATTTTTCTTACTCTTTTTCCGAGGCGTAAATTAAGTTTAATCGTTTTTTATTAATACCGCGCCGACGTTTATAACTAATTTATTTATATCGGGATATTTAGGCTTAATATAGCCTTCTACTTTATAATAATAATAAATAATCTTATTATACGAAGAATTAATAGTATTAACTTTATACTTATTACTCTTCTCCTTTAAATATATTTATTTAATATTATTACTAGCGTTAGACTTAATAATTCAGTTTATTATAAATTTTCCTTTATTAAGGTTCTTTAATTAAAAACCCGAATTAAAATTAAAGCCGCTTATTAACTATATATATTTTAGATTCTTTTCTTATATAATAACCTAGGTAAGAATTTCTTCTCTTTAAATAAATATACTACTGGTACTAAAGATCTTATTCTTAAATTTAGGCTTAAATTTAATTAAGAAGAAATTTACTTTATACTCCTCCGAAAACGGGGGTAATTAGGTCTTTATTTCCTTAAAATAAGCCTTAAATAACGATATCTTTTAATAAGGCTATTATTTAGCTTCCTCCTACTTTTTATAAATAAAGAGATAATAATTAACTAGATCCGTTATTAAATTAAAAAGAAATTTCTTAAAAAAGCTAAATATAATACTAGCTAAATTATATAAATCGTAGTATTTATATTACTACGTTAAAGGGTTACCCTTTAACGAGTCTATATAATATATAATTTTTAAATAATCGGTAGTAAAATATTTAAGACTAATTAAAAATTTAATATTTACGTCGCGGAATTAATATAAATATTTACCTTCGCTCGTACCCTTATAAAAACGTATTCTATTAAAGCGTAGTGTTTTCGCCTTAATAGGGATATTCTTATTAAATATAATTAAACTTATTATTATTCCTCCGGTAGGTGTAATAATTAGGGGACCTCTATTATAAATAATAAATTCTATTAACGCTCCGTTAGCGGGTGTAGAAATAATAGGATTATATAGTTTTTAATTTTAAACTTATAATACCCCTAACTCTTATTATTATTTAAGGCGACGGTTTTTTTCTTTAATAATTTTAAACTATACGTTTAGGGTCTCTTCGGGGGTAGTAATATCTTCGAATTCGTTACCGTTTTTACGGCGGGGGTCGTCGGAGGGGGTTTAATCGATATTATTATCGCTAAATTCTTTTAGACGTCCCGAGGTTAAACCCGATATTATAACGACGATAAATCTTTTCTTTAAAAAGATTTAAAAGATTAAAATTATAATACCTAAAGCCGCTAGCGTAGAGCTAGCGGCTTAATAATAATATAAAAGATATAAAGTAGTTACGGGGTTTATTATTAAATAGTTTTTAAATCCTAGATTTAGTAGTAAAACTAATCTCTAAGAATTCTAATAAAACGGGGGAATATTAATTTAATATAAAATTACTAAGAGTTAGAACTCTACGATATTAAGGCTAGAACCCCGTATCGATAAGTAATAATATTATAAAAGTAGCGGAGCGTAGGTATATATAATGTACTAGCGCCTTATAGCGGGACGTAGGCGTATATAATATACTACCGCTTTATAACTATATATTATAAGTAAATATCTTAAGACGGTACTCGTTATAAAATTAAATTATATTATAGAAATTTATAATTTATTCCCGGAGATTTATTTCGGGGGTAAAAGAGTTAGGTCCTCGAATATAATAATATATATATTTATCGAGAGGGTATACACCGCCTAGAAAAAGAAAAAGATCGTAATTATATTATTTCTAGATATTTTAAAAGCGTTCGATAACGTCTTTTATAAAAGATTATTTTATAATTAAAAAAAGAGAAGAGTACCTAAAGAGATAATAAGGTATTTTATTAATTTTATAAATAAAATAAATATAGAGCTCAGGTTATTTAATTAATCCCTCGATTAAAAAATTAAAATTAAAATTCTCTAAAATTCCCTTCTCTCGCCTATTATATTCCTCTTTTATAATATTAATTTATTAAACTCTTTAAATACGGCCGGGGTATAAATAACTAGTTATATTAATAATATTATATTACTATATATAGGGAAGACTTTCAAGGAGAATTATATAACGATAAAATATAATTATAAAATTATATTAAATTAGGCGCGAAAATATACGTTTAAATTCGCCCTAGTAAAATATTTATTTATTTATTTTATAAGGAAATATAGCGGTAAAGGCGACTCTTTAATAATAATTTAAATAGTTTATTTACCCGAGGATAAACTTCTCGTCCCCTAGAACGTATTTAAATATTTTAGAATTATCTTTAATCGAGCTCTATTATAGGGCGACTAGGTAGAATATTTAAAAAATATAACTATCGCTCGACTTCGAGTAATTATCTTTATTATAAGTAATAACTAGGGTATATTTATAAAGAACCTCGTTTATATTTATATAATATATATTTTACTCTTTATATTATATATAATATTAATATAATTCCTTAACGCGGATTATAGGAATAAAGAGCGCGGTAAATAAATATAAATAAAACTATATTTAATATAGAAGAAAATAACTAAAATAATTTCTAGTAAAATTATCTATATAGCCGGCGAAGTATTTAATATAAAACTAAAGTTTATATTTATTAAAATCTAGATTAAATTAATAATTAAATAAGGGGTCTTTAAAATTATAACCGGCCTCTATAAAAACTAAATTATAAACCGGCCGGAGTATACGGGTAGGACTCTTTTATATATATTACTAAAATATATCTTTAAAGATATAATTATAGAATATTTAAAAACTTAAATATCGTTTATTAAACTCTTATAAGAAGTACCTCTATAAATTAAAATCGAAGACGAATTACTCGCTTTTATTATTTATAAAAAACTATTAATAGATAGGCCCGCCTTTATCTACTATATTAACGACTCTAGAATCGATAACTAGGTTAATAATATAATAATAAATTATAAAACTAGCGCCTAAAGACGGTATTATATAAGCGAACTATCTAACTATATAATATATATCGCGGAAATTATAAATATACTTTTTATTTTAAAATTAGTTTCGGACGAAGCTCTCGTTTATTTAGAACTATTTATTATTATTTTTATAAATAATTAAATAATTATTTAAACTATCGTAAACCCGAAATATAAATTAAGTTAATTTATATTAAAATAAATCATTAATAAAGCCCGTTAAATCGATAAATTAATTATTATTTATTAGATCCTAGCCTATATAGGACTCTCTAGAAACGAAATAATAAATAAAAGAACTAAAGAGGTAGTAAGAATAAAACTCTTTAAGACTAGATATAAATAATTATAAATTTTCTTTAAATTATTTAACTCTCTTAAAAGTAAGATTAAATATAAAATTTAAGAAAAATAGAGTTATTTATAGAATAAATACCCCTATAAATAAACCTTATATAAAATATATAATAAGGTCGAGCCTAGGAAGAAGTCTCTCGCCCGATATATAGGTTTTATTAAGGAATAATTTATAATACTCTTTTAATTACGGACGGGTAAAATTAACCTAAATAATTTTCTCTATAATATCGATAGAGTAAACTTTTACGAATACTTATATAGGGAGCGCCGCTAGATAATAGAATATATACTACTAATATACCCTAGATTTATAGAATTACGATATACGGTACTTTAATAAAATAGATAAAAAAGTCGGAATATAACTACCCTATTAAATAAAGGAGTATTTTATAAACGCGTTATTATTTTTATAATAGGGACGGGGTTTCTAGTATAGTATTAAAACTTACTAAATTCTTAAATACCCGTAAACTTTTAAGTTTAGGCTTGGGTACCCTATACTAGGTAAAAATATCTTAATATTATAAAATAAATACGCGCCCCCGAAAGAAGGTATTAAATACTATATATTATTAAAATATCCTATATACTTTTAAAAGGAATAGACCGAAAGGCTCTATTATTCTAATATTATAATCTTTCTAAACTAGGTAATAACTTATATAAATAATAATATATACGACTAGGAAAACCGTATAGAGGGTATAGATATAAAATATATAATATTAATAAACGCCCTTAAGATACTAGTTTATAACTAGTATTTTATAGATTTAATATTAATTAATATTAATTTAAAGGAAAACTTACCTACTATAAATATCCTATTTACTATTATTTATTACTCGCTATATACTTCCTATTATTTACTATTTATTTCTTATTATATTTCTAGTTATTTACTCCCTATTACTTTAATTTTTTTAATAATCCTTATATACTAAAGTAAAATACTTTTTAATATTCGAATAATTATAATTTTTATAAATAAAATTAACCCCGAGGTATTATAATATTATTAATACGAAGATTTTAATATATTTAAAAGGTCCTAACCTAAATCTTTTAATATATTTATTTAGTATAGAGTTTACTCCTAACTTTACCCTATATATTAACTCGTCGAAATAGTATAAGAGAATTAAATTTATATTATAAATATTCTTTAACGGAAATACGACGCCTTTAATATATATTTATAACCCTAGATAACGGTCTTTTACGAGATAATAAATATTATAAATAACTCTAGTAATTTAGTTTAAATATACCCTCGTTAAATCGCTTACCCTACGAGTTATATCTAGTATATTATCTTTAATAGATAATAATACTCTATAGTTAAAGAGTTTAAAAATAACCTCCCTCTTAACTAGTTTATTAATATTATCGCGATACTAGGTATATATAACGGGTATAAATACCCTAAAGATATATAAGACCTAGATCTCGAAGGGGTAGTCTTTATTTATAATATTAATTTAAAAGAATAATACCTAGCCCTATTCGACCTAAATATTAAAATAAATAAATAATTCTACGATTTAATCTCTAGCGACTATATAGCCGATATTTAAAGAGTTTTTATATAATTCGCGACAGAGCCTAAACGATAACGGATATATAAGATTTATTTAATCTAGTATAAAAACGAATCCTACGATTGTGGAGATATTATATTTATATACGAAAATAATAATAATATTAAACCGCGGGAAATATATAATAATGAATTTATTAAAAAGACGGAGTTAGCCCGAATTTAGATATATTTATAAATAATAAAATCTATAATATTATATAAAAGCGACGACGGCCCCTATTACTATTTATAAAATAAGAGAATACTAAGGATATTCTAGATAAATCTTAATATTATTAATAAAAGTTACCTTTATTACCCTAAACCCGATATATTAGAATTCGCCGGTATTATAATATAAATATTTTAATAATTTAAATAACCGCTATTTTAATAACCGTTAACGTATTAAAATAAATATAATACTTATTACGCGTACGCGCTCTTAAATAATAATACTAGAATATTTAATTATAAATAATAAAATAGTTCTTTACCGAATTAATATTAATATATATTAAATATAAATATAATAATTACTCTAGAACCCGATTTATATCGGGAGATTATCAACTTTCTATAAAATATATTATATTAACTTTAAGTATATACTACCTCGGTATTATATTTAAAATAAATTATATTCGAATATATTAAAACGCGAAGATACGTTTTAGGCGGCTATTTTTTAAATATTATAAACGAGATATAAAAAAGTATCTCGTAAAATAATAATTTCTTCGCTCTACTCGGTAGTCTTAAAGAATTTAACGGGCCAACGCTTAATATAATTAATATTACGAGGTGGACTTTAGTAGGAGTATTATTATAAATATCTATTAAAATAACGGGCTGAGCCCTACCGCTAGCCCTATCGGGACTAGGGTAATATTAGGATTCTAATATATTAGGGCCAAATCCTCTATAGAATAATAAATATCTTTTATATTATTTACTATTATATTAACCCCTTATTAAATAGTAGTAACGGCGATACTAACGTAGAACTATACCTCTTCTATATTAGTAAGAACGATTATACTAATTATAAATAATAAAATAACCTCTAAAACGACTAATATACTCCCTATTAACTACTATATTCAAAATAATTTACTCCGTATCGATAGCGAGCCTTACCTACGTTATATTTATTTAGTACTTCTATATTATACTCTATTACCTTAAATAAATATTTCTAAACTCTTTATTAAATTATTAAAATAACCTATTCAATACCCTTTTTATTTAGGGTATTTATAATAAATATTAAATTAAGTATTTAGAACGTCCCTTTATTTATTTCCCTTTTATTAATATAATTATTTATTTTAGTAAACTACCTATTAAGTAAATATCTAGCCTAGTAAATATATTATTAATTATATCTCTTACGCTTCCGCTATAGAAAAAGAATATTAAAATACTAGTTTTTTAATACTACTTTTATTATTCGCCTAATATTATTATTTTTAATATTTATTATTAATTATTACCCTAGTTATTACCCTAGAAGAAGTTTAATTAAGTTTTACTACGGTTAATTTTACTTTCTATTTATAAGAATTCCTACTATTAAGTAAATATATCCTAAAATAAATAAAAGTTACTTTTAATATTAAACGAGTAGTTATCTAAATAATTATATAGTCTTTTTATCCTCCTATTAAGATACCTCTTTAATATTTATTAAAGAGGGGCCGGAAAGCGAAGTAATTTAATAACGACTTCTCGGAGTATATTAAATTTAAATAGCCTACTATATAACTACCCTAGATTATTAATAAAATAGTTATAATACTATTTATTAGTATTTTCCGAAGGGATATTAAAGAGCTATATTAATACCTATAAAAAGAATAATCTTTAGAGGACGAATTTAAAAATAAAGAAATTATAACTCCTCCCGAGCCTAAATAACTTACTATAGATTCCGAATAAATAATATAATTTATAAAATCGCTAGAAATTTAGGCTCTTATTATTAGGTTAATAATTAAGATAAAGAAAAACCTAGTAAAACTTTAAGATTTATTAAAAGTAAATAACTTAGTTAGTTAAAATAATATTAATACTAAAATAAGCACCTAAAATAAATTAAAACTCGAAGAGATTAAATTCTTCGACTTTAAGAGTAATAAAAAGGATAACCTATTTACTTTAAAAAAATATATTATATATAAAAATATTTTCGACTTTAAGGATCGCGTTAACGATATAATTAAATAGTACGGCGAAGAGGAGGTATAAAAGTTTTTATTTTTATATTTTAGGGGAGTAGCCCTTAAATAGTTCTCGAATAAACTAAATATTAATACTAAAGTATTAATACGTACCTTCGCTAGCTTTAAATAAATAGGTCGTTTTATTAAATAATTTAAAATAAAAACACTAGAAGTTATATATAAGTTTTATTTTAATAAATATAAATTTATTTAAATACGTATTAATAAAACGCCTAGGTAGTATATAAATAAAATATTTAATCTAACTAGGGCCGCCGATATTCCTAGTGTATATTAATAAATATCTATAATCTACGATTATCTTAATTCTAATTTTAAGTCTTTTATTAATCCGCCTAAACCTAGCGTTTTATTAAATAAATTCCTTAATTTATTTAATACTAAGGAAGAAGCCTAGTTAGGAATAATACGAAATAATAAAATAATTAAATTTCTACCGCCTCCTAAGTTAAAGGGCTTATAATAAAACTAGTAGAATTATTAATAACTTAACCGGTTTTAACTATAGTAGAACTAGTTATTTTAAATTATTTCTTATTAATTTATTAATCTAGTTTATTAGAATATATTAAGTATTCTTTAAACGTAGTAGTAGTTTTATTAAATTTAACCGCTACCTACTTAGTTATAAATTATTAATAATAATATTAGAAATATACCTTTCCCTCCTAGAAATAGAAATCGTCCTAACTTTTAACAGCGCTAAAAAAACCGCGGGCCTATAACCGGTAGTTATAAGTTTAATTATTTCGGGTAATAGTAAATACCCCCTACGTAGGTATATAACTATTTATTATAGAATCGAGGTATAAAAGGATTATTCTTAAGAAAATAATATTATAGAGTTATAAATAGAAGAGTAATTTACGTTTAATATTAATTACGTTAATAAATAGAGCTAGGATTAGTAGTAAAACGATTATTATAATAAATAAAATGAAATAATTAGTTATTAGATAACTATTATCGATACGCTTAAATAAATCGAGTATTATATATATAAAGAGTCGTTCTTTTTTAAAAACGTACTATATATATATTTTAGAAGTTAAGGTTTAGATAGGAACCCTATTAAAGCCTCCTATCCTAAATATTTAATTATATATATTATTTAAAAGAGTAAATAGTCTTTAATAATAAATAAAAATATAAAAACCTATTACTAGATTAAAACGAATAACGAATTACTAAAATAGAAACCTATTATTAAATTAAACTATAACTCTTCTAAAAATACGGGAATAGGATAAGCGTTTAGGAAATATTAATATACTAGTATTCGGGTCGGCCTAAACCCTAGAATTAAAATAAAAAAGGGCTATAAAGATACTAGTTATGAAGTAATTATCGCCGATTATAAATTTATAATATACTTCTTTTTAAAAGCTAGAATCCGTACTATAGTAACCCTACTCTAAATTACCGGTATTAATATTAACTATTATATTATTTCTAAATATATTATTACCTCTTTATACTTCCTTAGGAAAGATAAAAGTAGTAATAAAATAATAGCCGAAACCGCCCCTAAGAAAGTCTATATTATAGATAATTTTAAAGTAAATATATTTATTAATATAGATATTATAATCCTTAAAGAGATAGATATACTAGTATTTTAAAAAATAACCTATATCGGTAACTACGATATAGAGTACCCTATTAACGTTTATTTAAAAGGTATAAGTATGAACCGGCCGGTATATATTATAAAAATAAGAGTTATCCCTCTATAAACTACGATAATTATCGAAGTCTATAAACTTAATTTACTAGTACAAGATTATTTCTTTAAACTAGTAGATACTAACCTATACCTCTTTACCGAAATCGTTAATAATAGAATAAAACGGATAAATATATTAAAATCCCTAGGAATATAAAGCTAGGTTAAGTAATCGAGGTTTAATTTAATAACTACTATAATATTACTATAAGCGATAACGACGTTCGGGAGCTCGTTATACGAAGGCCTCTATAGAAGTATAAAGAAATTTTTATTAAAAACGCTTTTAATAGTACGGTTACCGCTAGTATTAATTTATTACTTTTTAAATAATCTTTAGGGGGTAAAGATATAAAGAACCTAATTAATTCCCGGTCTTCTATTCTATTAATAGAGATAATTATTTTAATAAAGAATAGTATCCTCTTAAACGGTATTACTATTTATAGTAAATAACCGGAGTTAGTAAAGATTATTAATTAATTCTTTATACTTTAGATAGAAGGAGGCTTTATTAATAATCTAGAAAATAAATAAATACGTATACTACTTCGCGCCGACTAAGAAGATAAAGTATTTAAAACGATATATATTTATCCTATAAATAACGAGAGCTAGAAGATTATTAACGAAATCTTTAATAAACTATATATTTAGGGACGGTTTAAATAAATAATATAAACTACTCTATTTAATTTCCTAGTCTTTATTATTTAGATTATAAAATTAGACGGTATTAAAAAGAGTTGTATTATTATTAATATTCGAGGTTTAAATACTATAATTATAATAAACGTCTATTATTTACCTTTATAGAATAATATAATTAGCGCCGTTAAGGATTATTATTAAATTATCGTTATTAACGTCGCTAGTTTTTTCTATTAATAGTGTATATACTTTAAGAATAGATATAAGTTTACTATTATATTATACCGCGGCCAAGAGACTTTTAATATTATAGTAATAAGATTTAAGAACTCGCCTATATATATATAATAATAAATAGACCGGATCCTATATATCTATAAAGTATTCGCCCGAGTATATATCGATAATATTATAGTATTCTCTTAGACCCTCGAGGATTATATTTAGTACCTATATACTATATTTTTCTTATTCGTTAAATTTAATATTTTAATTAACCCTAAAAAGGCGTTTATTAGTTATTTATTAATTATACTATTTAACTAGAAAGTTAACTCGTTCGGGCTATTAATTTCTAAAGAAAAATTTATAATTATTAAATAACTAGCTTTTCTTTAAATACTAGTAATATTTAAAACGTACCTAGGAATAACTAGTTAGTTAAGAGATTATATTAAAGATTATACTACTCTAGCTAGGCCTTTATAAAATAAGAAAACCGCGTTATTAAATAAAATACCCCTTATAAGTATTTAATAATAGGAATATATTAAAAAAATTAGTTTTAAATTACCTTCCTTATAGGAGATCCGTTTATTTAAAGTTATTTAGAACGCTCTTTTTAAACCTTCTTTTTTATATTACTTTAATAATAAAAAAGAATTATTTATCGATCTTAATATTAGTAAAAAATTCGGTTACGGGGCTATAATTTATTATATTATAAAAGAACTAAAAAGCCTCTATTTTAATTAAAAGTAAATTTAGCTTATTCTTTTCCTTAACCGACTTTTTAAAAATACAGAAATTTATTATTAACCTATTAAAATAGAATTAATAGGAATAATATAAGTATTTATTAAAATTAAATATATAGTCGAATTAACCCCGAAGACGGTTATCTATATTAATTATAAAGTTGCGCTTAGTATAATTAAATAAATAAATATAACTACCTTATTTATAATAAAGATTAATTTATATATCGTACGGGCCTTAGATTATATTTAGTATTTTTAAAATATAGAGATCCGTTATAAATTTAGTGTTAAATATATAGTACTAGATACTCTATCCCGACTATATTAAAAGAACGTAGTTAGGGACTTTTTAAAAAGCGAGCTAGATATACTCTAGGTATATATATATAAAGTTTATATATTAATAGAAATAAATAGATAGTTTAAATAAGAATTATTTTAAGAGTACTAAAATAACGATTTTTAAATTAAAATAAATTATATATTTAACTATAAAGTAGAAACCGGCGAGGACGTTATAGATCTTCTATTTTCGAAAGGGGGTAACGGCTTAATATAGTACACTAATAATTTAATTATTAATCGCGTATATACGCCGGAGCGCCTATATATACTTTCTTTATATATTAAAATTTTATTTAACGTCGTATATTCTAATTTATATATAGGAAGATATAAATACTATAAAATAATAACTAAATATTAATATATATATAAACTAGATAAAAAGCTAGGGGAGTATTTACGATATTATTTATAATATTAATTATTCGGTACTCCTAGATATAAGTTTTATAAAGTATTATAATTTATTCTTATATCGCCCTCTTCTTTTTATATAATTTTTATTAATTTTATCCTAACTTTACCCCTTTCGTAGGAAGAATTCGATAAGATTATAATTATTATATATAAATTTTCCCGAAAGGTAACCGCGATTCTAGGAAAATTAATATAAAAAGTAGAGTAATAGGTAGATATACTTTTACGTTATTTATATTTAATAAACTAGGGTATTCCGAAGGTTATTCTTTCCGACCGCGACTATAAATTTATAAATACTTTATAAAAGGCTCTATTTAATAAATTTAGGATAAATTCAATATTCTCTACCGCCTATTATTTATAAACGGATAAATTAAGCGAGTATATAAATTAGATTATTAAAATTATATTATGATTTTAAATTATTATTTTATAAAACCCTAAAGCCTAAAAAGAGATACTACTTTTTATAATTATATAATATAATAATATATTTTCCTAGCCTATTAATTATACCCTAAATAAAATAGTTTTCGGTTTTATTATTAATAACACGTTAGACCTAGGAAGTTAGGAGAATACTATTTTATTAAAAAAATTAATATATATTTAAACTTCGGATATAATTACCTTTATTTAAATATACGATAAAGAGTATTATAATCGTATTTATTACCTCTAGTATTTTCGTAAAGAGGACTAGGCTTTACTACGTTTATATACAGATTATAATATTCCGGTAAATAAATTTACTAGTCGTAAATATAATTAATAAATAACTAATTTATTTAAGGTTTTTAATTATATCGGTAGATTTATATACCGCCTTAATATCTCGGGAAATTAGAAGATTTATAATATATTTTTAATAATATAACTAGAGTAGTACCTACCGCCGGATTAAGACCCTTTTAAATATCCACGGCCTACTAACTTTAGAGTAGTAGAAACCGAGCGAGATAATTTAAAACTAGAATAAAAACTAGAGTATATCCTCGATAGTTATATTATTAAAAAGGGGAAGAGTTACGCTACCGAATACCTTCTATTTTAAAAAAAACTAGGGATTTATATAAAATTATTAGATAAATACTAAGAATATTTTCGCGGACGAATTTATTAAGGAATATAAATAATAGATTAGATATTAAGTTAAATTCTTCTTCTAAAGTCGATAATTCTAGAAATATAATTATATTTCTTTTTTATATTATCGCCCTTTACCTACCCTTACTAGGAAATAACTATTATATTAAATTTATTTATCGAGCTCTATTTAAAGCACGGGTACTATAATAATATTAAGAGAGTATTATATCGAGAATTAGTAAAATTACTCTTTAATAGTTTTAAATTATTCGTTTAATCGTATATAGAGCTATATAACCCGAATATCCTAATAGTATATTATTTATATACTTCTTTATATAGACTTAGGTATATACCCTTTATTATTACTATTTCTTAATTAAATAGTATATTTATAAGGGAAAAAGCTTCGGATAATATATTAATTATATAACTATTTAGCCGAATCGGGACTAGCTCCGCGCTAAAATAATTTTAATTTTAAAAATATTATTAAATAACTTTCCCTAGCTAGCTAGATTTATACTAAGACTTTATTTTTCTAATATATATTTAGGGCCCTAGTCCTTTAGTATTAATACTTTTATAATATTATATATATATACCTCTATTTTATTAATATTATAGTTTTTATTATTAATTATTTATATTATTTTTATACCCCCCTATCGCCTTATCTCGCTATCGCGATTTTAAAAACTTTACGGCTCTACGCTAAATTTTAAGACTCTACGGGCCTACCCGTAATTAGTCGATAATTTAGAATATATATTTCTTATTTATTTACTTTTATATATAAACGTTATTTACGTTATTATTTACAATACCCTATATAAATATATTAACGAGGGCGTTAATTTCTTTCTTTTAAAAAAGGCGATTTATTATAGGGTAGACTTTAATAGGAGTATTATTATAAATATCTATTAAAACGGCGAGCTAAGTCCTACCGCTAACTCTATCGGGACTAGGGTAATATTAAGATTCTAATATATTAAAACCAAATCCTCTATAGAATAATAAATATCTTTTATATTATTTACTATTATATTAACCCCTTATCAATTAATTTCTAAATAATAACTTTTATTTATAATTATAATAATAACGACTAGTACTTACTAATATATAATAATAAAATATTAGAATTTATACTTTAGGGTTACCTCCCGTATTTATATATTTATAAAATATTAAGAGTATTTATTTAAATAATTATAAGCGAGCGCCGATAAATAATATACTTTATACTTTTAATTTAATATAGCGCTATAGGTTAAAAGTTTATATATTTATTATTAAATTTATATCTATATAAAGTAAACTTAAAATAAATATTAACGTAGATTATATAAATAAATAATAGTAATAATATATTACTAGTACTCCCGACTAACTCTAAAATTTATAGTATATAATAACTCGATATAAATATTATTAATTTAAATAGATATTTATATTAAGGAGATAATTCTCCTTTATAAAAAAACGAGAATAAATAATCTTTAAACCCGACGATTATATATTAATTATTTATATAGGGTCACCGCTCTCTTTCTTTATAATTATAGCGACGAATAAAAACTCTTTAAAGACTATTAGTACCGGTACCGACGATAAAGATATATAATAAATACCGGTAATAACGATATTAATATTAACTCGGTATAAAGAGTACTAGTATAGAGGTTAGAAAAGATATTCTTAGGGTAGCTAGGCAAGCTAGTAGGCCCTATAAATACCGGGATAATAGCGTTAGCGTAAGCTTTTAAACTTTAAACTTTTAGAACGTTTAAACTTTTGGTACTAAAGGAATATAAACATCGCCGTATATAACACTAAGGGATCATTTTGGGCGCACTAAGGGATCATCATTATTATTTATAGTGGGGGTAGAGCCTATTAGGGGCTTGACCTTGTAGATAGTGTAGACCCATTCCGGGGCTGGGAAGCCCGGAGCGCCGCTACTCTGGCTGGGCCCTAGTTGCCTTTTACCCCTAGTTGGGCTCCAGTATGACCGAATCAATCAATCAATCAATCGACTTCGCACCTAATCTCGTCTAAATGTTTTTGTCCACCGATTGTAACATCTATATAGTCTAGATAGTTTTATCTGGGAAAGATCATAACTATACTGATCAGCGCGACTGTTTTGGCTTATGTACTAAGGTATATGTAGATGTAGTATGGTTATGTAGGTGAAAATACGTGGTTTTGGATTGGACTTCAACCTTTGGTCAGGGAGTCACCATTTCTACGCTTTCCCCCTTCCACAGAAGACAATGCCGAGTGCGAGAGGAACAGGCCTAAGAGACCATCTAATCAGCAGCTCGGCAGAAATGGTGTAGAAGATGACGAGTCCGGATCACAGCTTGCGGACATGTTTTTATCGAATCGAAGTCTTCTGGAAGACAGTCTTAAAGAAAATATTGAGTGCAGATTTGTAGAAATGCGACCTTTGCAACGCAGCGAGAAACGAGCTGCTACTGCAAAAAGGCATTATTCCTCACGATAGTCTTTTATCCCTCCACCTGCTCGGCTCTGAGCGTCGCACGTCTTGTTACGTATGTCGCTGGTTTGTAACAATTCAATTAGCTACACTGAATCAGGAAAGGTCGCAAACCCGCACAATAAAATAGATCCCAAGCCAATCAAGATAGAAATAGTTGTGTAACGTGAAAATGTTCAGCTTAGACTGACAAAGGTCTTTGCCCGCCAATGTCTTTTTGCAATTGCACTTTCTATGAAGATAGAACGGAAATGGGGTTTCGCAGCTGACCCAGTATTGATAGTCGGATTGAGTATGAGGACGATGAGAGTCTGCCTGTTCATGACAAACTACGCATTTGGCTGCAATATTGTGGTAAGTGCCGCAATATCGAAGCAAGTTCATGGTTGTGGAGATGACTTCAGGTAGACAAAAGGAGAGATAAGGCTGCGGAACCGCCCAGTTCACGACTCAGCTTGGCCGATTTGCAGAGTGGCCTCAATCGATCGCCTCTCAACGAAGTTATCCTTTTAGAGATGGCGTGTGCACACAAATCCAAGTCGCGTAGATCTAGGATGATGTTGGTGGGCATCGCGATAGAAGTGCTATCCGTTCGGTGTGCAGCATGGGAGTGACTTTGGACCTTGCCCGAAAGAGATTCCACTCAAGCAGAGACTCGGGAGCTATGGCTGTTACTCACTCTATGATCTATCTATCAGAAAGCTCCGACCTTTAAGCGCTGGTCACCTCTTCAATCTCCAAAGATTACTGGTAGAGGACAATGCGAGCTTTGGTAGATACCAGCGTAACGGTAAGCAACAAGGTGTTCGCGTGGTCCGATCCCAAAGCCAAACAACGCTCAACACAGTCCCAAACATCATCGATGACACCAAAGAAACACGTGGGTAGATGCTGTGACTAGTTTGATCTTCGAGCTGCTAAGTTAGAGTTGCAAGCTCAAATGTGTCACCTCCCCATTCTGAAAACTGGCTCTCATTATCAAGTAGCCATGTCATTGAAGATAAGCGAGCAGGTATCACTATGAGGTGGACGAGAATGATTGGCCGGTTCGATGTTGAACACTGGCTCGATTAGTCATAGGTGCTCGGCTTTGTTCAACATCAGTTTCATATAAACCCTGCTTCCTACAACTTCGTTTCCTCTTCCCTTTGACTCTGGCACCTTCGGTCAAGAATCACCAGAGTCTGCTCCGCTACAAATACTGATACATAACATCAGATCGACATCATTTTCACTTGGCACGATCGAGGACTGCCTCTTCCTGATACCAACCATGTCTTCCTTAGAATTTGACACTCTTAGTGCAACTGTCCTCCCTGGCATAAAGGTCCCGCCGCCAACTCCCCACTCCCACGCACAGATGGAGGACAGCCTCCCTAGCCTTATCATTGACCACGATCCCAGTTTATCAACCTCCACACTCACAATAACCAAGACCAACGGTGTTACGAATGACAGCAGTATCACTTCACCCCAAGCAACCACCATAGAAAGTGCCTCAGAGCCCGTCCTGTCCCAGGAATGCAATTGTGGCCAACAGCACACCGAATACTGTCAGCCAGATCCGTACGTTGCGAGACTTGTGTATCACTTCCTGTCATCCACAGCAAAGCCTGAATCACAGTTCATCAACGTCCATGAGTCTCAAGTACTCGCTTGCCCAGCCTTTGCCCCGGCGTCCTCGATCAGGCTCAGAGTAGCTGCAAACCTGATCCATATTGAGCCCGGTCACAATGTTGATGACATTGGTCACCCAAACTACAAGTGCTTCTGCCTTGCATGGGTAGCACGAAACATTGGCACTCGTGGCTGTAACGCTGCTTTTGACTTCTACCGTACCAAAAACCCCACGGTCACCAGTCTGGAGAATGAAGACAAATGGATCCAAGCGCAAATCTTGATCATGGAACGCATCGTCGCTGCTCAGTGGAAGGCGTATAATGAAATTCTGGTCGAAGCTGGGTATTTCATGTGTACACAAGGGACTGTCAAAGACAAACGTGACATCTTCGAAGACGACAAAGGCCATTACCAACCATGGATGAGGGGCAAAATTTTGAAAGCAATCGCAGCTGCGGCGCTAAAAGCCTTCATCGAGATCGACATGGACATTATGGAGAAGCCAGAGCCTTCAACATACCTTGCTTTTCCCAAGAAGCCCGAGGCTGTACCCGCCGCAGCTATTACACCTCACTTAGTCGAACAAATTTCGGCCTTGGAAGTCTGGGACCATCCGGCCTTCTATCCATGCCAGTGTAAAGACATTGGGGCAAAGCATATTGTTGATGAAGAGATCGAGACTGCTCAGTATCGATTGTATCGCGGCTGGGAACCATTGCTGGAAGAAGATTGTGCCTTACATCGAGCCCAGCAGAAGGCGTTGAACTTCATCTCCCAGGTTGGGCAATCCGCAAAACAGGATATCATTGAAGACGGTGATAAGCAACATACTTGCGGAAAGAATGACAAGACGCATTTCAAGCAGTGGATGCATTGGCACGTGGAATGGAAATGCTATAATGCTAGGAGGGAGTTCGAGGAAACCATGCTACAGCATCCACAACGAGAGAGCAAGCCGAAGACTTCCAACAGAGAAGCTGCACGTTATGCCGAAGCTGAAGAGGAACGACTTCAAGCTATCGCTCGCAAAGAATCCTTCCTACCTGATGGTGTTTGGACCATCCTTGATTCTTGGATGGATGGACGTATGCCCTATGAAGGCTGCGAATGCATGGTGTGGGGTACTGACAAAATCATGAACGAAGTTCTCAACCAATCTGTCAAGAAAACCGGCTGTATTCCCAACGACTGGCTCGCGTACTTGATCGATACTGTCCACGAGGCAACACTCCTCGCCTTGAAAGAGATTAGAGAGACTACTTACTATCTCTCCGAAGAATCCCACGCAGGTGCTGATAATGCGAAAGACCACTTCCCCGAATGGCAGCAGTCCATGATAAAGGCGATGGCCAAGAACGCTGCCACAATAGCGGAGAAGCGGATCAAAGCTGAAGGCGCAGTTTCTGGTGCAGCGGCCAAAGCAGCCAACAAAGACGCTCAGCAACGTCTTCAAGCAGCTAGGAAAGCCCAAGCTGGGTTACCGGACGATTATGTGTGGTGTGATTCTAATGATATTCCAGATTCTAATCTGCAAGAGATCGTGGCTGACAAGGCATACGAAAACTCTGCCTAAAGAAAGGGGCGAAGGGAGCTGTAGTTTGGGTTTGCATTTGAGCGTGATAGTCAAGTCAATGCATTCCCCTTTGCTTCTATTTCAGTTTTCCGATTGGGAGATGTTCTCTGAGATGCATGATCAAGCCTCTCTGACTGGCAATTGTTTCCACTTCCCAGCAATTGATAGTGAATTTTAGCAAGACAACAACACAAAATATTCCTCCTATACGTGCTCTCCATGGTGTAGACTATTCCATTGAAATAGGCTTAGGGCCTCTGAGAAGTATAGCTTGGCTAGCTTTAGGCCCTATCCGAGTGTCCGAAGTTCCCATCATGGGGTTCATACCCAAAGAAGGCATTTTACAAGTCTTTTTCACCATGCCTTCTACTACTATTATCGAAATGCTATCTGAATTCAAAAGGTACCACTCAGTCATTATATATACCTAGTAACATGTGAATCATGTTTATACATACTTTAGCCATCTTAATGCAATGCGCCGATCCTCTGTACCGTAGCACTTGTCGTCGAGATTTTGAAGCAGCCTGAAAATGCCACCATTCTGCCTTGATTGAATTTCGATATTGCTAGGATTTACACCTTTGCAAATCCAATTGCCCCTGTCTTCCCTCTCAACTCGCGCCCAATGCTGCGCACTCTTGGATCCTCTAAGCTCACTTGCACCATGCCCCTCAGACCCCTCACCCCTCCACCGCCTACAATCTCCATCCATCTTGCCTCTCCGCAGACATATACCATCGGTCCGTAAGCGAAGGAAAGGATCTCATCACCCTAAATGTGACAACCACGTTGCACCACCCGATCCCAATCACCACAGACGCTCGCGGACAGTTTCGCTCCAGTACCATTCTAGGAGACACGTTTTATTTCGAACACTTCGAGGGGGTCGACCTCACCACCGGTACCGTGCTCGAGATGAGTGGCTATGAGCAATTGTGTGATCCCGGAGCCACGATAAGGCCGGATCAGGGTATTACTTTGATGCTGGGGAGGCCATTAGTGACGAAGTAATTCTTCGATGAGATGAGTCCGCTCTGTGATCCGCTGGTGAAGGCGGAGAGTGGGCATGAGTACAGGTTGAGGTTGAAACCGCAGGGGGTACGCTGGGTTGGGGGTACGAAGCAGGACTTGTTTGAGGGAAGGGAATTTCTTAGGACAGACGAATTGCCCAATGTGACACCTATAGAGCTGGAGTCTGACGACTAGCTAGTGGTCAAGGTAGAGGATTGACATGCGCTTCTCTGCTTCTGGGCGGGCAGGAGGCCTGATGAGACTCAAGGATCAAGATAGTAGAGTTGAAAAGACACCCACCCATTGCTTCATTAGAGCGGTAATGCTCGCATCTAGTATGCCCTACGCACAAAAGAATCTAGCCTCCAAACCATGATATACACCGTGCCCAATCGTATGTTTTCTAAAAGACACATGAAGAACATATCAACAAAAAGAGCCGTGATTGTACAAATTCGAAATAAACAAGACTTCCCAGCTGCATCAAGTTAGACCAGAGGCAGTGATAACCCTCCAATCCCTAGTATCGTAGCTTCCCAACAATGGAGAACGTATATGCCGTCTCCGCTTCACTCTTCATCTATCAAAAGAGTCAGCACTTTCCTGCTTCCCCAACCTGGAAGCTCAGACTTACCTGTATCATATAAACCTGCGCCCTCCCACCCACCACACCACCCTGAGCATTCACAACACCCAACTCCCCATTCGGCCCCACAACATCCTCCCACACACTTAATGCAATCCCCGTTCTAGCCACCCTCTCAAAGCAGCTTTCTCCCAGCTGCACATCTAGAAGTACCTCTCCCTTTGTCTTGCCATGAACAACGATTCTCTTCTCGTTGCCACCTTGATGGCCCCCATTGCTGGTCGGTCTACCATCAGGTTCCACATTCATGCTCTTCTCAGGCCGCATAATAGTCAGCTTGGCGCTGCCCATGTCCCGCCACCTCGACGCCGTCTCGCGGGTGTACAGTCGAATCTTAGCGTTACTGAGACCGATGGGTGCATCTTTGCCTGCACTGATCATCCCAGGCGGAACAGGCGAGCTCGTACCACTACCACTCGAGTTATCAGAGCTGGTGTAGATGCTATTTGCTCGACTACCCTCGCGAGAAGTGATAGTACTGCGAGAGATATTGAACATGCCACTCGCACTGCCTCTGCCAAATCGTCTCAGCGCAGAAAAAGCACTCGACATGCTGCCAATACTGCTTTCGCTAGGAGCGATACTGGGCGTAGGCGCACTACTGGCACGGTAGCTGGAGGATCGACCAAAGCCGCCGAACCAGCTACGTCGGGAACCGCTGGCATTTGTGCTGGCGCGGCGATCGGTGCCAAACGAGCTGCCCGACGCGCGTGCGTTCTGGAGAGCGATAAAGGTCGGGTTGTTGATGCGGGAGTGGTTGATCAGGGCGTAGAGGGCTTCGCATTCTTCCGGGTTGCGGGATCGGAACATGATGTTATTGCCGGATGTGATTTGTGACTGGGGAGTCGGAGGTGAGCGGATTGATATGTCGAGAGCAGTACCGCGGCGAAGGGGAACGAGAGGGGTTAGCTCAAGGGCGACTAGAGGCCGGTCACCCTGTACCTCGTCGTTTTGGCTTGTAAGATTGGATGCCATATCCGAGAAGGCATCTGCGTCTGTTACGGGAGTTGAGGCAGAAGGGGGTACAATGCTCGAGTGAGCAGCCGACATCTCGTAGGCTTCTATGAGGCCTGGTGTGATGACAACACTGCATTCATCTGGGTGCAAGCTTTGCCAAGACCCAGTGTCTGACCATGAGAAAATTGACGCAATGGTCTTGGTAGCCTTCGTAGGTTGGGGAGGCACTGTCTTATAAGGAGCTTGGGAGGCCGATTCCGAAGGCTTGATAGTGCTGGCTGGAGTTGGCTGTACAGACGCCCTGGGAGAGTTTCTCGGATTGGAGAATCGTTTCAGCGTGCCTAGAGGCATTAAGGGGGTTGGAGCGTCTCCATCCTCGAGTTCTTCGTCATCAGACGAATCTGATACGGACGTGGCACCATGGTGTTCCACTGTAGAAGCGCCTGAATCAGAAGAACTTTCCGAGGCGGTGGATGGCTCGTATTCATGCTTCAACGGGGAGGAAGATCTTCTTGGCTTGACTTTATTGCTGGTGAGGATAGGCGCCTTCTTGCCGTCAAGCTGGACCGGGCTTAATGATCGATGAGCTGGGGTAGCTGGAGGCGATGACTCTTGCCTCTCGCTTGATTTTGAAGATACAGGACGCTTCTTAGTCAACTTAGATGGAGAGTGTGGTTGTTCATCGACCACAGGTGATGCCCACTCAGGCTCTGCCTCTGGCTCGGCGATGGGTGTTGAAGGTGGGCTGTTCTGCCTTGCTTTTGGAATATACGGAAGCTCCATCGAGGGTACCGATGAGCGAGAGCGATGGTTAGGCGGCCGAGCATCCTTGCACGGGTCCTTGGGACTGCTTCCCAAATACTCATCTCTTGGCTGGGGCGACAGAGATCGCAAGCCTTTGGGACTCGGCGAGGCATCTTTTGTACGCTCAGAAATACCCTGGGATGATGCATAAGGTTCGTCCTGCTGGCGAGATACATCCTGAGATTTCGGACTTGACGGCGAGGCATTGCCAGGTCTCGAAAGCCTCTTCGCCCTGGCACGCTTCAGCCCAATGGAATCACTAGTACCACTTAGACCGAGAGCTTCTTTGAAGCTTCGAGGGGTTCGAGCTGGTTCAGCAGGCGTCGGATCACGGGTTCGAGATTGGCTTGGAAGTGAGCGAAGATCATTGACCTGTTCCACATAATTCGTTGATTTCGATGGCGTAGTCGGCAATTGGTCTGGAGACTGCTTCTGTAACTTCGGGGATTGCCGTGAATATGGGGTCAAAGGCGAGCTTGAGGGTTTAAAATTCCTCGTTGGCTCTTCCCAAGCCTTGGAAGCAGTGTTTGCCTGTTCACCAATGGGAACCTCGACTTCACTAGGACTCGGTGTCCTGCTTTTACTCGGGGTAGTAGGAGCCAGATTAGGCTCAAGGCTTGAAGACACTGCTGAGCCTGGAGCCGATTTTGTCCTTTGATCCTTACTGAGAAAGCTCTGAGATCTCAAGATTCTAGGGGGCACAGGTGTTAGGCCGAGCATCTGAACCCACTCGAAGCCTACTTGCTCATCCTCAGATCGCAACGAGAATAGCTCCTGCCATTCGGATCCTGTGTCGCCAGTACCTCGGATCATGACGACAATTTCGCCCTTCAGATCACCATTGCGAGCAGATACACGACCGAATTGCACGGGTGGGAACAGCAGCCAGCGCCCTGTCTCATCGACTTCGCACATTAGTAGATCACCGCCTTCTGTAGCAGCCGAAGCCTCATCACGGATCAGGAGCTCCACCCGGCAGTCTACGCGTTGCCCACTCGAATGCTGTAGTGCAAGATTGAAATGGTCTCGAGCTCGCACACGTCGTGTTCGGTCTATTATAACGCCTGTCAAAGGAGCGAGGGTTCTCGGGTCTCGGGCTCTCGTTGGGTCAACGTTTGAAGCTGCTTCATCTTCTAGTCTTGCACGCTCCTCATTCGAGCGTTGCCGAGCGTCCTCGACCAATTTTTGGTATTTCGTTGCAAGTAATTCTACTTCCGTAGAGGGCTTGATGAAATTGATCCCCTTCAGTGTCTTCTGCAAGTACTTCAGCCTGACCAGCGGTCTCTTGAGCAGGAAGGCAACGTCGACCCTTTCACCGTCTCCGTTCACCACATCACCCTTCTCGTTCCTGGGTAGACCGTCGTCTAAGGCTTGGGCATTCTCAGCAGCAGGAGCGAGATTGACTACGACGTCTTGGAAGCCCATGCGCCAAGCTTTCAAATATTCGGTATACACCCTCTGAGCTCCATGTGCCCATGTCAGTAATGCATTAGGTTCATCCTGCGGTACGCGTTGATGCAATTTCTTTAACCGTTCAAGCGCGATGCCCATGTCTACAATCGGTCTTGTAAAATTCGGATCGTCATGACCCTGGCCAGAAGGTCGGAAAAGCCCTGCTGCCACAGCAGAGTCCGACTTAGACAGAACGCACGTCAAGAGGACCGGGATGACTCCATCGACCAAAGTTCGGAGCTCACGCATGTACTTGCTCTCATCACTCGCTAGCTCTTGCATGAGATCCGTTATCGTGGCCGTAGCAAGTCTGCTTCGGTTAGTGCGGATACTTCGAGCTGATTGGATGCTCTTGTTCCCAGCTTTTGGTAGTGATAAAACCGAAATAAGGTCCGCATGTTTGGTGAGCCGGCTGGTGTTTCGCTTGAGGGAGTTGGGATCGAATTGGTCCCTCGCTTCATAAGTAGCTTCGTCTTCATTAATCGGAGGATGCTGTAACGTTCGTTCAGAAAGCTCAGACACAGAAGGAGGTGCAACACCCGATCTAGTATTGAACGTCTCAACAGATGCGATCGTAGAAAGGCGATGCGACCCCGTCGATGGAAACGGGCGTTTAATATTGAGTCCAGGCGGCCTCATGTGGTAGTTTGGATCTGGTCCTTCGACAGAGGATGTCGTGACATTCGATGACAAGGCCGAAGCAGCATCTCCATCTTGACTTGGTTCTCGAGTAGCAGTCGACTCTCGTCGCGCGTGAAGTGGTGTAGACAAGCTCTTCCTTGCCGACCGTCTTTTGAGCGACGATGGTGAAGTTTTTGGACTTTCTTGGACTAGGTCTACGAATTTTGTTGCAGATTCAGTACCTCTACCCGAACCTGACAATGCAGAATCTGAGTCGAATCCGGCAGGAAACGGATTATCCTCGTAGATTGCAGAGCTTGGGATCCTCCTCTTTCTCCTGCTCCCAGTGAACGCTCTTCTTGTGCCATCCTTCGTGTCCAGAGCGTCCCATATCTTATTCGGATCCGCGACTGGTATTTCTTGTGGACCTGACTTTCGTTTGTCAGCTGACGGTCTCAGGGGTTCCACGATCTCGATAGGAGGTTCCTCTGCGTCAAGGAAAGGATCTGGAGTTTCATTCAACCAGGCCTCAATGCTTGGCACCCTCGGCGCAGGAACAACTTCCGGAGCCTGTTTTGTAAAGCGCCTTCCTGAGTCCCCAAATACCTGGCTCAGGATTCCGCCCTTGTGTGACCTGATGCTTCCTCTTCCGTCTGTCAAGGCGCCAGAAGCGGGCGAGTCGTCCGGATCTAGTGCTTTCTGAGCACTGCTTCTTCGTTTCGCGGAGTTTTCTTTGGCGCTTGAAGGACTGGTCCTTAGTAACTTTTCGGGAGTCGGATATTTTTCCTGTCTAGGTCCTTCAGGGGGAGGAGGAGGGCTGGCATTTGGTGATTCCAACTCACTTCCACTACCTCTTTCGCTTACCGAATGCTCACTTTTCCGCCGTCGCCGAGGTCGCTCAGAATGTCTTTGCGATCCAGGCGGGGTGTTATGTGTTCGGATTCCATTGTCACCTCCAATACTATCTATCTTGGGCATTCGCCTCTCATCCTCCCGCATCCGTTTTTCGTCGGTCTTCGAGCTTGAGATGGGCTTGACTCGGATCCCATCATCTAGAAGCGCCCGTCCTGGTGTAGTATCCTTTGTAGCTCTTGATGATTTTGTGCTTTTTGGAGGACTTCTCTTCTTTCGCCAATGCGCATCGCTCACGATGCGTTTTGCTGGGGCGCTTCCACTTCGACTCCGATCACCTGCCTCTTCGTCGAATTTGCTGGTCCTTCTCCCGCTTCGGCTGGAGGTAGCCTCATCACGATTTCCTTTGTTGCTCCTCGAGGGAGTTCTGAGTTCATGTTTTGGCGTCCTTACTTTTGTAACCGATATCTCCGGCTGCTCTTCCTCCCCACCGCCGATATCGACTGCGTGTACTACGCCTCCGCCTTGGGCCTGCCATTGTCGTACCCTGTCTCGGACCGAATTATTGTCGTAGACACTGAGAGGGGTCCCGACGTCGATTGGCTTGGTTTTCGAGGGCGTTATGCTGTCACCGCGGCGGCTTGGAAAGCGACTTGGGGAAGAGGGTAGAGACATTGGGCTCTAATGAGTTTTCAATTGAAATTTCCTGGCATGTCTGAGAGATAAGCCGATGGGATTCGAGGCATGCACTTGGCGGGAATTGCTTAAGTGGTATTGTACGCGTACTGTTTATAAACCTTTTGCAAACTTCATCGGCGGTATTGACTAGCCAAGGGATAGGGCCTGGGAATAGTATGTCAGGCGGTGTGAAGTTATACCTAGACTCCCAGCATTTTGTACTGCTTATGCGACGTCTCGAGGTAATCGGGTGTTCTGAATCAAGATCTTGGAATGCGATACGTTGCCAAGACTTTTTTGAATCGAGTTGCATAGCAACGGCGCTAAGGAGCGGCTCCAATGTTTCCTTTAACCATCCAGTGTTTACTCCACCAATTAAATCTTCATCCTGGGCTCAACGCATCAGTGAATACACGACTGTGCACGGGAGCTTTCAATGAAGGTGCAAGTTGTTTAAGGGGTTGCAAGATGTGTATCATTGATTGAAGAGCAGTCCATAAACAATGCAAGCAGGGTTTTGTACTGCCACATCGTGCATGATAGCCGTTACAAGCCTTCTTTTCTTTTGCTTTCAATTCGCTATACAAATCCCAATACGTTCATTCATCAACGCTCTCATCAAAATCCAGCCCATAATCTGCTCCAGAACCTACTGAGCCAACATCTTAAGCCCGTAGCTTAGAAGTGTAATTCCCGACGTCCTGTAGTCACCCAACCTCTCATACCTCCCAGTCTATTCTCGAACATACACCGGTGCCTTAACAAGCACACTCCTACTCCTTACCTCAATAGCCATGAACGTTGAAAATCGAACTCTCTCTTCCTTTGGCGGCCCCTGCTGCTGTGGCGGACCCTGTGGCAACGTTTGGCTGCCAGGCAGATTAGAACCACCCGTAATGCTCCCCTTCTTAGTCCCAGAACTACCCATCAAACCACCAAACATACCCTTCTTTTTTCCTTGCACAGACTGTTGCTGTTGCTGCTGCATTGCCGCCTCTTGTTTTGCGGCTTCTTCGCCGCTGGCGCCGGTGCTAACTCCTGTATCTTTACTTTCGATGGAACCAGTGTCCTCGGTCTGCTTGGACACCGAACTGGCTGTGTCGCCCTCAGGCCCATCGCCAGGATTTGTCAAGGCAGGGAGCCCCGTCTCGACTTTCATGTACACTTCGTTTAGGACTGCACCAGGGGTGACATACTCAACAAACACATCACGACTTTCCATCGGTAGGTTGGCTGCGATGCCAACTGCCAGCTCAACGATCATACTAACTCCTCCCTCAAGACCAGGCGGTGGCGGATCTTTGAGCATCATCAACAAGGTGTTTGTTAGCTTCTCAACCAGATTTTCTGTAAGGGTGTTGCGATTTTCTGTCGCTTGAGGCGAAGCAAGGACCTCTTGAAGGCCGTCTAAGGTACTAAGACGCCAATTTGAAATCCTGGCGAGTAGAGCGTCTTTTTCTTCATCGGAGGGCGTGGGAGCTGCAAAGCGGCGGAGGTTCTTCTCTATGATTTTCAGTTGTGCAGAGAACGCTGGGTCGAGCGCCGGGTGGAAATAGCGTTCTAATATCTCGTCTACAAGCCAGCGGGATATACATGCACGACCAACAGCGGTCATCTCCTTTGTCGGCTGCGTGGCAGCCTCCCGGTTGACGTGGGGTGCGAGCCACGGCGGAACAGAGCGCCAGTCACGGCGAATGTTGAATGCGAGGTTGTTGATAGCCCCATCGAGACGTTGGAAGCGATTAGAGTATTCGTTGTCGTCGAGTGATGTTCGAGATTGGGCGAGGCGTTGGTGGGCGAGTGTGTTCTGAAGTTGCTGGACCTGGGCTTCCTTGTCGAAGTAGTATTTCTTGACCTTTCGATATTTTTCCTCTGTAGGAGTGCTATTTAGCGAGGGGACGAAAGAGATGCAAAGTACCATAAGAACTTTGACGAGAATGTATGCATACGTAGTTCATCATGCCGTGCGAGCAATTGTCCAGGTTCAAGAGTCGACAAATCATCTCTAGATCGGCTCGGTGGAGGCGTGCTCCGCCCTTGATCACTATGTTGTTGCGCCATTGGCGAAGGCTGAGCGCTGCCTCTATAACTTTGACCCTGTGGGGCTAGCTGGGCACTGTATTGTGGGGGCGCATTCGACGGCAAGACTTGTCCCTGCTGGACACTCTGACTATAGGGCTGATAGACTCCTCCTTCTCGGCCTGAGGGCGTCTGACTCTGCTGGGTTGACTCACTCGAGCGTCGGTTTGGGGGAGGTTGTTGCGTTGGCGGTGGACCCATTGAGCCTTGCGCACACGAAGGTTCTTGATTCTGTCCTTGTTTGCTCAGATAAGGTTCTGATGTTCGTGGATGGTGTAAATGGGGAGGTGGTTCAAGGGATTGTTGCGATGGTGGTCGGTTATTCAGGTCCGGGTAATATTGATGAAGTGGTTCGTGTGGGGCTCTGTGAGCGAATAGATGGCTCGACGTTGATGTTGCCGAGGAAGGCGAAGGATGATAGGATGAAGGAGTCTGCTGCGATTCACCACGCCAGTGTTTCTGCACTTGTTGAGTAGTCTTCTCCCACGACGACTGGTGTGACCCTTCTCTTTCCAAGGGATACCGGCTGCTAGAAATTGATGTCCCTCCTAGTTGCGAGGTCTTTCCGTGAATATACTCCTCGTGGGTAACGGACGGTGGAAAGGCTGGGGATTTCAAGGGATCTTTGTCTGGAGGTTGGGGGCTGCTGGCACTATAGTATGAGTGCGTAGTATGTAGACCTGCTCCACCTCCGTCGTCCTCTTCTTCTTCCTCTGCAGGGGGTTCTGATGTAGACCAGCGTTGTTGAGTATTGCGGACTCCTGCGTCTGCATATGTCTGTGGATCTATCTGCTCTTTCCTCCTCACAGAGATAGATCGCCCGAGCTTTTGTGCTGGCGCGCCTGTGGCTTTTCCAGAGTCTTTCGTGGAAGACGAAGTCCCAAGACCAAAGAACCTTCGTTTCTTGGGTTCTGCTTTGTGTGCTGGTGGAGGCGGTCCTTGTGGTCCTTGATGATAGTATCTGTCTGGATTGTCTTCAATGGCCGATGAAGGTGTAGAAGCACTGTTGTGAGGCGCGACGAGGTGAATTGTTGGTTGATTGGTATTGATCAAGCTTGGGACTCTCTGGCTCTGGGATCGTTGCGGTGAGCCTAGTCGATAGAATTTGGCCTCTTCTGAACGATATGGTAGGCTGTAGCTTTGTTCCTCCTCTTCGTCGTCGTAACGTGGTGACGGGGCCGCTTGAGGTGGGAATGCGGGAGAGTGTAAAGGAGAGTCGGCGTGGGATCGTTTGTCGTTGGCCTCCTGAATAGCCAATGATACCTGCGAGCGATCGCCCCTTGAGAACAAATGATGTTTGTGGGGCATGGCACTGATAATTAAGAGCACAGTTGCGACAGGCTGTGGCCGCAGTGGCCTGCGGAAATTGACGTGGGGCTGTTCAAAAAATTACGGCTGGAATTAGAATATCTTTGGACATGGAACTAATGAACCATATTGGATATGTGTATCAACGTAGAGCAGCAAAAGCCAGCAGCCGCTAATTCATTCGCTTGATTATATTAGGGACATCATATGAAACTATTCAGTCAGCAAGTTTCAGGTATGCACAGGATACATCCGACGAGAGCGACTCTCCTATGGTATGCATCTACCCACATCCAAAACAACTATTGCCCCATTCCTACTACAATAGTTCAGGCCGGCTCCGAGAGGCCACATCGCATGTGGCATAGACAATGTTAAGCTCCTCCAAGGATTGGCCTTTGCTCCTCGCCCTCGGCCGACTCGCTGCAACCGGTCATCCTTCGAGGCTGAGCGCTTTGCCCAGCGAGGCGGGAACCCAAATTTCCCCTTCTCAGTTTGCCACTCTGGACAGTCGCAATATTTCATACGGGGGTTACTGAATACCGAACATGATTAATCATGCATATAATATGAAGTCTGCATAGCGATGATGCAACCAATTCAGGTACGAGGCTGAAACAGGAAGAAGCAACAACAACTTTCGACCCTCACACACGCAGTCACTGGTGGCGGAAGCAATCAGGCTTGTCTATTGAAAGTGAACGTCTGGATAGAATACTCTCTTTTTTAACCCGAATCTGTACCTGCGCAGGTCTCGCGACCGTATCCGTTCAAGCAAGTGAGCTCGCCGCCTTTTACCACCGATACGAAAATCATAAAGTCTAAACGACGATACTATCGAAGGCAGAAATACGGTGACAGCTATCCCGGCCTCTATATAAAGGCACCGCCGTTCCCCTCGAGCGACTCCTATTATAACCTCGTCTACCCTCGTTATCTACCCTTCTTATCTGTCCTCCTATAGGCCGATCTGCCACGCTAAAGGTATCCTTTAGGTAAGCCTTCTTCCAGTCCTCCTCAGCTTTTGCTGCGAGCAATAGGCTGCAAACGTAGGACCCCAGCCGACCGGGCTAAACTCGCTCGCCAGAACGGTAACGACGACAACGAGACTTTCGCCGATGACACGGAGATCCTCAAGGGTATGACAGATGGCAGCTAGGACTCATACAGGGAGGCATTAGAGATCTGGGCCCAGTAAGTCTTATAATCTTGTCCCACGTGCGGTGCGAGTACCATGCTCACGTTTCGCTTTCCTCTGACTTTGCTCCACGGGTTCCCAGATAGGACAACTAGGGCTGATCGTCTGCTCGATCGTGCATGAGGGCATGGAAAGGACATACGATGACCTGGGAAAGCCTGGGCTTTTTAGTAACGAGCCTTTCTGGCTGGTCGGGGATCACGGTGTAGACACCCCCGTCAATCAACAGCTACAAGTGCGGAAACTGACTGACTCTAGTGAAAAAGCCAAGCGCATATTCAAGACGACCGACTACCAAGGGATGAATTTTACTATTATGCATACGGAATTCTGCCGCGAGCATGCTTAATCAGGCATGCTGGTCATCGGCTCCGACTCCCATAGCTGTTTAGCTGGAGCTATTGGGTGTTTGGCTATTGGACTAGGAGCTGCTGAAGTGACAATACCGCTCATCACAGGCATCTCCTTTTTCAAAGTGCCAGAATGCGCCAACATTCGCCTGGTTGGTTTTCCTGGCTTAGGCATTGGGGGTAAAGATACTATATTGTACAACCTCAAAGAATGGAGTTCACTGGTCCTGGCTTAGAACATCTCTCTTGTGATGCGCGATTCGCTATTGCGAACATGACGGCGGTAAGCAGATCATTATAGACATTTGACGCCTCCCAGCGCTCTATGGAATGTACTAAGTACAGTTGCAGGAGTTTAGAGGAATCGCAGGTATCTTCGTCCCGGATCAAAGCACCTACGATTTTATCAGCAAACGCCGACTTCCCCGTCATAAAGGGGCGGCAACCTACTTTTTCCCTGACCGCGACGCCGAATATGCAGAGACGGGTAAGATCGACCTTCCAAACGTGGAATCATTTCTGGCTCGATATCCCAACCCCAATGATGTGATCCCGGTCAAAGAATTCGGCAACGTGGAGTTGGATGGCTGCTTCATCGGTGCCTGCACGACAGCAGAAGAGGACATCTTGCTAGGTGCATTGGTGCTCGAGCAAGGTCTGACAGGGGTTAAAGCCGGTCCAGAAGGGAAAGAGGAAAGTCGTTCCAGGGTCACGACCCATCCTGCTACGACTGCACGAGCTCAGCTATGCAGCAGTCTATGAAGCAGCTGGTTTCGAGATCGGTATTCCCAGATGCATTCACTGCGTAGGTATGTCCGCGGATTGCGCCGGTGAAGGAGATGTGTGGCTGTCTTCCCAGAACCGCAATTATGAGAAAAGTGATAGGTACCATCCATGGTATGTATTTTCGTCGGATGGTCTACCACCATACAAATTCTCCCTCATGGAGGAAGACCACGATTCTGCCTTTCACGTTATGGACTCGTCCACAAAAGCGGATTCACCGTCGAATACAAACCAGCATTTGGTTGAGAAGGCTTCGGAAACAGAACAAGGTCAGCTAGAGGACAATTTATCGAATGAGGACAGCACCGTGGTAGAGATCTGCGATACGGGATCTGCATTGTCAAATGACCAGCCGGCTAGTCGAACTCCTGCTCCCATTGCAATTGCCAATGACAACACCATTTCAGCTTCTCCTCAGCAGAGATACAGCAAGGATGGAACAGCCAAGATTGTTCCGTTGGAGACTGAAGAGAAACGAATCACGATAGAGACAGAAACTCCACCGGAACCTCCTTACTGCGTCTTGAGTGAGCCTGCGAAGATTTCTATCATCATCGCTGCGTCTTTCGCTGCGAACATCTCCCCAATCTCAAGCAGAATATACTTCCCAGCCCTGAATTCGCTCGCGCATGACCTCCATGTATCGACCTAGCTCTGCAAGACGACTATGCAGCCCTCATGGTCCTCCGCTGTATCTAGAGTTCTGGTAGCAGCGGGACCATCGCGCTAGGCAGTGCAGTAGTTGCGGATGTGTCGACAAGAGCGGAGCGCGGAAAGTACATCGGATATGCGACGATGGGTGTGACTCTGGGACCCGCCCTAGGTCCTATAGTTGGAGGTCTTCTGGACAAGTATCTCGGCTGGCGAGCGATCTGCTGGTTCCTGGACATATATGCTGGGGTCTTCTTCGTAATCACTGTCAGCTTCATGCCGGAAACGTGTCGCAGTGTCGTAGGCAACGGCTCCGTACCTGCACCTAAATGGGACCTTTCGCTATGGCAGTATGTACGTAGAAGACGCCAACAGAAGGCAGATGTGCAAATCGAGCCGCAGACGATCAAACGGGGCAGGCTTCGTACTAATCCACTGGCATCCCTGCAAGTTGCAATGGAAAAAGAGGGTGCTTTGATCCTGATCTACGGCTCGTTGCTCTATTCCGGCTACTTTGCCGTTCGGAGCACACTCACATCGCAGCTACAGGAAAGGATATGGATTTGACCCACTAAAGATTCGCCTATGTTATCTACCCATTGGCATGGGCAGCTTGACATCTAGCTGGACTGTGGGCCGTATTCTTCATTGGAAATTCCGTCGACTCGCCCGTCTGCGCGGCATCCCCATAATCAAGAACCGGCAGCAGGACATCGACACATTTCCCATCGAGATCACTCGTCTCCAGGTCTCAATCCCGCTGGTATATGCCTCATACGTCTGCATCGTCGCATATGCCTGGGTCGTGAATTTCCACACCGCCGTCGCCGGCGATATGGCGTTGGCAAATCCGCTAATCGATCGAATCGGCATCAGTTGGACGGGCAACTTTATTGCCTTTGTCTGATTCTCGTTCAGTCCGTGTCTGTGAGCGGTATTTTATTGGGGTCGTGGGTGGAGAGCTAAGAAAAAAATGAAAGAGGAGAACAAGAAGGCTGGAAAGACACCATCAATGGATCTGGGGGTTGCCGAGGGGGCTAAGAGAACAGCCTAGTCTCGCGCGTCCAGAAGAGAGTGGTACGGTGGGAAAGGAGGCCAGAAACGAAGGTAGCGGCTACTCTAGATAGCGGGAATGAAGAGAAGAAAGACTCTTCTGCGACGTGGAGGTAGGCTCGCCCAGGACTATGATGCCATTCCATGTTTCGTGTTTTGAAACAGTCTGGGATGGCACGCAATGCATTGCATGGCGTACCGAACAGTTCGAGACACGTGGGGAAAAGACGTTATCCAAGACGTTGTTTTGTATAAAGCATAGAGCATGAATCTAGGCAGACATAGACTCAAAGCCCGTGAAAGAGCGTCAATGAGGAATCGAGTTTGCAACCCCTTTTATACCATCGGGGTTATAGTAGGCACGAGCCTAGTCAAGCGCGATAGTAGACAACGAATTAGGATATCTCTTTGGGGGGAAAACATACAAGCACCGTGAACGAGCGTTGCACGTAGTTCAAGATCTCCACTGCGTCGGTAGGATCAAAGCCCTACACTGGTATTAAGACTCTTGGACATATGCCATCAAATCCCGTAAGTAAGCAGTATTAGAAAACAATCTATTGTAACCAGCTCGACAAACGCGGCCCCATCTCCTCACCCTATCATCTTGTCATACCAGACTTGCACAAGTCAATCCATGTTAGTTTCTCTGTTTCCCTCTCTGACCCTATCACTGGCAATTTAGCCCTCACCTTTCCTATTTTGCTCGCTATCCTTGCTCCAGCCTCAGCCTCAGCCTCAGCCTCCCTGACAATTTTTTACAAGCTGTGATTACAGCTTGTAAGTAATCTCAGCTGCCAATACTGTGAGCGATGAGCTCGCCAGTAGCTCCAATATAGGCACCGTGCTTTCCATCTCCTTAGCAATCCACCTACATATCTCCGCCACAACAAGCGAGTCCACTCCGTACTCTGTTTTTCCCTTCTCAGGACTGATATCGTCCTCTGCAGTCGAGAGGCGCTCTGCGATTTTGTGGATCAGCGCGGCGAGGACGACGGCTGTTACTTCGTCAAAGGTTTTGCTGGAGCGGAGATCGTTGCGGGAAAGCTCTTCGGCACTGCCTTCCGCGCCGCCAATAAGGTCGGTGGAGGTGGCGAAACGCCGACGGAAGTGAGAGAAGAGCGGCGTGTCGAAATTGTCGAGCGACTGGCCGTTTTTCCAGGCTCCAAGACCCGTGACGGGTTGTGAGAGGACGCCGGTTCGGCGAGGTGAGGCGATGGCGCTTCTGATTAAGGCGAGCAGCGTCTTCGGGTCTGTAGCAGAGAAGCCCTGGCGTTACCTTCCCGCTGCGAGTTCCTATTTTTCGGAGAAGTACCCAAGTTCTGCGATGACTCCGAAGTCAAGCGTCAAAGCTGGAAGGTCGAGAATGTTACGGTAGGCATCAAAGGCGTTCATGAAGCTGGATCCGGCGGCATAAGCTGCTTGAGTTGCGTTGCCGATGATTCCGCTGATCAATGATAGCATGACGAAGAAATCCAAATCGCGCGGGAGACAATGGTGGAGACGCCATGTCCCTTGGAGTTTGGCCTGTACCACTGCATTGTAGTCGTCCACAGTCAATCTCTCAATATAAGTGTCCTGGATACGAGGTATCCAGTTAGCGCATACCAAGAGTAGAAGAATTGATCGGGTTTGGACTTCTGCATAAAGATCGAAACGAACAAGGTGGTGAAGAGAGATTGATCGAGCACCCACCCTAAGCAGCATCGCTTCTTGGACAACCCCACGGATAGGTTTGGCATCACGCGCCAACGTTACTAACATCTCCTTGGTTTGTAGGCCATCGGTAATATCACAGCCACAAAATGTGGCAGCAGCTCCCTCTGCTTCCAGCATCTGAACGGATTCTCGAGCCTGCGGCTTCCACACGCCGCTGCGATTCACGAAGACCAGATGCCGGGCGCCATGCTCGACCATCCACAATGCGTGGCACGCCCAATACCCCCAAATCCGCCAACGAGCACGTACGATGCCCCAGAACGGAAGAGATCCAGCCTTGGTACTTGTGGAACGGCCTACTGCATTTAGAAAAGCTCCTGTGCACAATGACAATTTGAGTATTATTTTACCTTGACCATGACTCCTGACCCGCCGCGATCACCACCTTCTTTGCAATAGCAACGGTACTCAGGGACTTCAGTGCTTCGTTGAGATGAGCGAATGAGTACGTAATCGGCTTTGAAAGCCCGTTGATACTCTTGACTCGCAAGATGCATATCACATCGGTCCAAACTCGATCGGCAACGTCTGGTCTTTCCCTAAGCAAGCTTGCTAGATAGAAGGAGGCGAACAAGGCATCTTTAGAGAAGCCAGCCACCTCCATGCGGCGGGATGAGCGACATCGCTGCTAGTGTTGCTTTTTCGGTCTTCCACTATCAGCGTTCTGGTTTCAAACCCCTCCTTACTTCTGCCATCGCATTCTAGTTGACGCTCTCTGCTTTGGTTGAATGCTAATCACTCTTTGTACCGTTTCATTCTCTTCATTCCGTTTGTTATTTCATTGGCATTCCTTCCTATTGTTTGTTTCTCATCACTCACTTTGACAGGTTCCCTCTCGAGATTGTAATTTTGCCATAACGTGCATGGCTTTCCAGCCTAAACGTCGTTAGTTGTGTCGGGATACTCGGTGTTTGACGTATATTATATACAGGAAACATAGAAGCAATTCCATTGCAATCTCCACGAATAGGCGATCGCACAGAGAGTTGACATTTTGAAAGAGTAAGGCGTCCTCATCTAAAGCTTGACCTACTACAGAACGAGGATCTGGTTGCTCGTGCTTATAACGATGACTTCGACCAGGGCTTCACACAGGTAATCTAGATCGTTTTATCGCAATAACACACTGAGACGAAACCTGTCAATATCAAGGGTCGGCTTTCGGCCTCAAGTCCTTGACGGCTCATGTCTTTATGTTATATACAGAGAAGGCGACATTCCTGAGAGTCGAACACCGTTAATTCGTGCGGGCTACACCTCCAGTAGGTAAGCCATAAAGTGTCTGTATCTCGGCTGCAGGCCATTAGCATCTAAACGGACTACCGGTTTCATTGAGGGGTGGGCATACGCGACGCAACTCACGTTTTGCGAGTATTGGCGGAGAAAACAGGAACAAATCAGGCGAACCACGGTTTTGCAGAAAATGCTTTACAACACCCCTGTGCACCGTAGAAAAGCTCCGTTGAACGCATACTTTGGACCGGTAGGCTAGACTATGGGGCTGCGACAATTGCACAAGGTACAAATACAAGGGCCTGCGGGCCGCCAGCGTAAGCCTCATACGAGCTCAACAGGGTTTCAACTCACTTACCAATCACAGGGCTGCCTTATCTTCCCGCTCGACATTGCGACCTCACTCCTCCCCGTCACACTTCAATGGCTGCTGGACCTTATACCATGGTCCACGAGGATTGAGGCAGACAATTTTCATTCTTTGAGAGGAAAATCCACTCTGAAGTCCGTTAATCAGAGGGTTTCCTGAATTTGACGTCAGCTGAAACGGTCAATGCTTCCTCAGCCACGAACAGTATAAGAGTCACAACTTCTGCACGGTGAGGATACCCAGCTTTATACCCACCCAGGTGGCCGCCTCCGGCGCATGGCAGACTCGCCCAAATCATGTTGGCTTTGGTTACGGACATGGGCTTTCGCTCACACACACTCTTCTCATTGCTGATGCACCTTGCCCATGTGCCTTGTGCCTTGTCGTTATAGGTGGCGACGTCTCCCTTCCGCACGGTTTGGCATCTGACCAGGATCAACGCTTCTCATCATTTCCTGAAGATGAGGGAGACAGCTGCAACGGCACTCTCAAAGAGCTTTGTTCGCGGAGCCGATCGATGAAATTCATATCGGGTATTGAAATCTGCAGGTGGAGTACACGTGCCGCTGCTGGATAAACGGAGACATGCTCATTAACACAGTGGCACTTTCCTCCTCGAAGACCCCGTTCATGTCATAGCGGATTCCTGCCACGTCCCTGCTCTGCCGCGCTGCTGCCAGCCCTGCCTGCCCTACTCTGTTGCCTGCGGTGCTGCCTGCGGTATTGCCTGCCCTGCTCTGTCTTGCTCTCTACCCTGCGGCCCAGCCACCTGCCTCTGCTGCGCTGCTTGCCTGCTGCGTGCCCTGCTGCCTAGCCCAGCCTTTGCGGTTCGCCGGCTCTTAGATTATCTCGAATCTTTATCCATCACTTTCTAAAGTGGAGCGTCCTGATATTAGCTGTGGGTATATACCGTTAATTCGTCCTCGTAACGATCTAGGGTAAGAAGATATAACACTAAGTATGGAAACCTTCGCTACAGAGTCCGGAACCGAGAAATTAAAAGAATCCAAATAATTCTCTCAACTTGAGCCATAGAGCTTAGATATAAATTAGTAGCTGTTCCGAATAAAGAAGAATAAAAGATTAGAAGACGGCCGGGTTATAACTTGTTTTCATATATAGATCACGCGAAAATACCTCGCGAGGGGTAGGAAAGATGAATGGATTTTCGTAATATAAAATAGAACTATCATCGCTGGCCTACTCGTATTGTAAGATACTATACCAGCGAGCACGAAGCGTATCGACTTCGGAAATCCGATCCCGATCAGCGTACCTTGATTTCGATACTACCTAAAGAAAATAGGAGGAGGCGCTCAAACAGAGCGATAGTAACTATATAAAATTACCTCTTAAGCTTTCTTAACGTAAATCTTATATAGTACTCGTATCAGATAACCCACCAATGAAGTAATAATTGAACCTATTCAGATCCATGCCTTTATAATTCTTTTAGCGCATTTCCAGCGGAAGCGAAGGGTAGAGTAAGGGGCCCAAAACGTGCCCTATGGATAGACCATGATCTGCAAGACCCCTATTACCACCAGTGGAAGGGATAGCCCTAAGCAAGTCCATTGGAATGCTGTGGAGCTCGAATGGGTCCCTTCAGCTGGCACTCACCCCTGCCTCACCCTTGCCTCACCCAGCACGGGTGAGATAGCGGCGCCTCTTACCCTCCAGAACGGGAGCGGTAATTGGTGAGGTAGTGAATCGGGTCAAGCAATGCTCTTTTCCTAAAATTGTGCGCGTTGTTGCGGGTGCTCGAAAGAATCAATACGGGTATCGCCTGGCTACCTTGAAGTATCACTATGCCATCGCCCCAAAGGACATGCTTAATGCAAGATCTAAATACCGTACCAAGCGTGTGACCTCGCCTAGAACAGGTAGCGGATGACTTGAGACTGCTATTTACATCCACTCACCACCCAACCAGCGGTTGAAGAATTCCAAGCTCGATTCCGGCTGGTCTAATGGAACCATGTGGCCTCCCGCGTGGAGTCTCATGAAGGTGAGATTGCCATTGCTCTTAACCTCGCCAATCTTCTTGCCGTCACCGCCAAGCTTCAAATCCTCAAGTCCGACCTTGTTATAAGCCTTTTGACCGGGCCACTCAAGTGCTTCAGTCCATGCACGGTTACCGAGCCAGTTGCAGATGAAGTCTGCGTCACCCTGATCATGAAAGTCAGTTTAGTCGGTCAAGAGACTTGAGAAGTCACTTACAGCGTAGATCAAGACAGGCATCTTCTCTAAAATACCTGGCACGAGGCGGTGGAACGGCATCATCCAGTCACCAGCGAACAGGAAATTCCGGTTGACATCGGAGTTGCAGCCTTCGTAGCTGTCAATTTCAGCGCCGAGCGCCTCCATAACCTCAGGCTTGTTGAGCCATTTGCTGATCCATCCAAGCTGAGTGTAGCAAAGCGATCCACCATCCTCACATTGCACACGGACGTCGTAGGGATTCTGTCCGGTACGCTGGTAGGGGCCAATGATAGCGTTGTTGCAGTAGACTGCTGCGGGCACGCACGACCAAACGCTCTCGCTATTGTAGCAGCCTTCGATGAGGGACTGGCAGCGAGGAAGTGCGTTGTCCATTGCTTGGCATTGGCTCTCGTCGACAACAGCTGGCCAGCCTCCATCACCGCAAGCCATGGGCCTGTAGTACTCGTATTGAGTCAAGCCATCAGTGAGGCCGTTACCAATGAGGATTGACTTCAAATTGATGTTCCTCTTCTTGTGACTCATGATTTCTGAAGTAAAAACGGGGATGTAGTGTCCTGCGTAGGATTCTCCTGCAATGTGGAAGTCTTGGTGGGCGTATTGAGGGAATTGTTTGAAGAACAAAGTAAGCAGGGCGTAGACGTCCTTGCCAGCCGCAATCGTGTTGCTGACGGATCCTCCACTGTATGAGTAGCCAGTGTTGACTGGCTGGTCGAGGAAGACGACCGATGCGTTCGAGTTCCACGAGTATGGGTTGTGTACAATCTTCAGACTTTCGTCAATAGAGGCAGGACCTAATTCAAGGAAGAGACCGGTCAAAGAACTGCACCCAGGTCCACCGTTAAGCCATAGGACGACTGGATCATTCTCTGGATCATTGCGCGATTCGAAGAACCCTGTCGCACATAATCAACAAACGGCATGTACGATGCTTGAACGCTCTGTACGCACAGTAGAAGAGATGCTTGTCGTTCTCGTTGTCATCGAGATAACCACTGTACTGCTTAACCCCAGGGTCAACCCCGAGCGAAGCGGGATCAACCTTCTTGGTCCTCAGATCGAACGCTTCAAGCTTTCCGTCGAGCTCCCTCTCTTTCTCTCCATTCTCATTCTCGACCCAGATACTCTGAACGTCTGCGCCCTTGATGATGTGATCCCAGTGAGTATCAGGCCGGCGGCTGTGCTTCTTGGGCGGAGAGAAGAAGCTGGCTTTGTCCATCGCCCCAGGGTACATCATAGCAACCTCATCCCATACAGCGCGAGCTTCACTTGTAAGGGACTTTAGGGATTCTTGTAGATTGTGGAGAGGTTTCGTCCATGAATCGAAGGCATGGTGTGGAGCTTCGAGAACTTGTTGCACGGGCGATAACGCAGCGCATCCTCCTATGAGGAGGGAAGATGCGAGGACTTTCATGCTTTATTCGAGTTTCTGATCTAATCTTACAATATCCTAGATGTTGATGAATCCCTTGGATGAGTGAATGGGGGACGTTGATGAGTGCTTTTCTGCTTATCTATCACAGCTGGTCACACTAAGGTAGGCAACGAGGGCCGCATCAGGGTCAAATGACGTTCACGATCTCGCTAAAATTCGAGACATTTGATACGCACCACGAGACTTTACATGAAATGCTGCAGGTTCTTCCTTTTGAGATTTATGTCCAGATACTTTGCTAAAGTTCGGTGGATGCGTAGATTCTCGATCTGGGACGCGTTCCTCTCGACTATCGACTGCGTAAGAGGAACGCATCAATGCCACGAGTGGCATTGATTTAGTGGCAAACATGTCTCTGCCTTTTAGATGGGCGAGATAACATCTTCGAGACGCTAGCCCTTAGAAACCGAAGAGCTCGCGGTCATTGCACTTATCCTGGCATGAATTATATCCGAGATCTTGGGTATGATGAGAATACCCACAATGATTTTGTAGTGAAATTATTAATGTAAACGATAGAGGTATGGAGAGGGATTCGAATGGAAAGAAGGAAAAGTTGGAGAATAAGTGAAGGAACCAGTCAGTTGGAATAGATAGAATAATGATTGCTCTTCCTGGACGAAGTCGGTGAAGAACACAATAGCAAGCGCGGGCAACGAATATGCACGAGAGCGGGTTAAGGGCCATCTACTCGAGCGTCGTAGGCTGGGAAATGTTAAACAAGCAAATTTGATCGCAATAGAATAGTGGAGTAAAATTGCATGTATTCAGGGAGACCTATATTTATAGCGCTAATCGTGCGGGCACTGAGCTGGACTCAAGCTGCACTCATTACTAGAAGGGTTCAGGGACACACCTACCAACGGGACATTCGTAGGGCTAAGGCCCATAAGCCACCGAGGGAGGCCCCGGAGCTGGTTGCTTAGGTGACAAGAGTATTGCCCGGAACATGCCGGCTGAGGGCATGAAGGTTGAGCTCTAGGTTGCACCCTCGGGGTCCCCAGGCTTCAGTCCTACGACTTTGCAAATTCGTGCTCAAAACCCATGGCTTTCGCTCCTTCCTTCGATGCTCACCGAGCTTGAATGTCGGCTAAGTACTGAATTTCGTTACTGTCGCGTTCAGCTGTTCCATGATCACGCGTTTCCTGCTATCATCACACCAGCTTCCTTGTATGGCGGCTCTAGCGATTGCTTCCCAGTCTTTTATCGTTAGGTCAAACGCCTCTTGTACAGCGCAGTGATTGTCCAATATATAACCCCCGAAATATGCCGGATCGTCACTATTGATCGAAAAGTTGACTCCATGATCCAGGAACGTTCTGATCGGCAATTCTTTAACCTCCTTTATACATCTCAATCTCACGTTGGACAACGGACACATAGTGATCAATATCTCCCTCTCAGCCACCTCACGCATCAGTTCGTTATCGTCGGCTAAACGTATTCCGTGGTCCACCCTCTCAATATGTAACTCCCTCAGCGCCTCTCTGATATACTCCACTGGTCCCTCTTCGCCAGCATGTGCCGTTCTTTTTATGCCTTTCTCCTTGGCGGTCAGATAGACATCTTTCCATTTCATAGGCGGATTGCCCATTTCACTGGAGTCTAGTCCGATTCCTGCCAAACGCCCACTCACTAGATGATCATGCGCTTCTTCGAACATCGAATGTGATTCGGGAACAGGTAGGTGCCTTAAAAAGCACAATATCAGCTTTGTGCTGACTCCAAGCTCGGCTTCTGCTCGCTGGCAGGCTCTCTCGAATCCATCGACCACGGTTTCATATTTCACTCCCCTTGCAGTGTGGGCTTGTGGATCGAAGAAGACCTCTGCATGGACAACTCCATCACTCTTGGCTCGTAGGAAGTACTCCCAAGCTAACTCTTCGAAGTCATGTTCGTATATGAGGCAACTCATGCCAATGTAGTAATAATATAGGAAGTCATCGAGAGAGGAGAAGCGAGTGTAGCGGTCGAGCAGGGCATCAGGCGACGCGAATGCCACATCGGTCAATGGCAGGGGGATGTTGTTCCGGGAAGCGAGAGAGAAGAGGAGGGCGGGGGACAAAGAGCCCTCGAGATGCATGTGGTGTTCACATTTTGGGAGGGCGTGGAGGAATAGGTGCAGAGGCGATTTGCACATTGTTGTGGGCTAGGTTAACTTGGAGCAAAGTCGCAAAAGAATCAATCGTACTCGGCTGAGGGTGTCTGGGACGTTTCATGAACCTGGTTGGACGTTCTCGGATCAAGGATGCTATGGTTGTCAGATTGACAGCGGGCGCTAGTGATCAGCGTTCGAAATTACCAATCATTGCACCTTTATAACGATAGGCTTAACATCGTTTGCTGGGTTCAATATATATCATATTGGGTTCGATTCCTAATGGCGCTGGTTCAATGGTGTTGTGGTCTTGTTCGTATTCTTTAACATGCTCTCATACCATTCAAAAAAATACTCGGGACCTTTCGTACGTTCCCACGCCAGTTTTCGCCTTCGTAGAAATTCAGCACGGGCAATGGCAGGTCCTTGTCCTGCTCGGAAGAACCGTCGAGACCATGCTGCCTACCAATGGAAGCCACGTCTAACATCTGGCTTCATCGTTAAGTGGCGGCAACTCGGCTCGGGAAATCGATATTTACAGGTTTCGTGCTCATTTAGTACGCCTGCATCACCAAGAAATTGGGTGGCACAACAGTTTCCAGAACGCACATCTTATCGAGAGGGGTTGATCAGCCGCGAGCCGGGTTATGAAATACGATCATGCTCGTCATGTCCTTAGGTGCGTGCAGAGAGCATTTATCGAAAGCTACTCGAGGTCCAACGGCCACCAAAGCGACGCTCCAACGTCAATGCAGCCTACTATCACCGATCCTACGTTGGGAAGTGCCGTGCACCGTTGGTTTGGACAAATGAGTGGACGGCATTGTTTCCGGATATCTCAGAGAAGGGCTGCGCCAATGGGCTGCTTAGCTTGTTGATCTACAAAGCAGGAGTAAAGGTACAAGATTTCCGGCATTACAGGCGTATTAAAAATGGTACACATGATCTTGATTGAGATGCGACTGAGGCCGGGTCGTAGCACGGGCCTGGATCACGATATCACCAGAGCATTGTTTTCCATTACCAACATGAACATTGCTACATTTGTGGAAAGGCTTTTGTCCTCAGCAGGCTGCGACAATTGTGGGTTAAAACATGATTGCAAGAGGCTATCCTCCATCCTGTCCTGGGGAGTCGCTGCTTCGTTGGTCAGGAGTCGTTCGCGGCTACGGAATACTCAAGCATGTCATCTTAGCTTGGAGAATCAGGAGACAGCAATATTGACCTATGAAAGCAATAAGTACATTACGCTAGATGTACGTCCACACGAGTTTGGCGTCGCAGTGTGCGGGAGAGCCTCAAGCTTGCGACCTGATCAGCCAGTCCATGAGTACTCAAGGAAATGATCTAGGTTGTTGTCAGGGATACTTCCGTGTATATCGAAGATCAGTGACAAGCATGGCTAAGGCTGGGAGCCGGTCAATTGATTCTACAGGGATACGACGAAATTTGGATGTGACAAACGGCCATTATCAATCGACAATTGCCCAGCATGAGCGAATCTCTCAGTGCATGATCTTGCAGTGTTGCAGCTCCTGCAGGTGCACCTTGAAGCAGGACAGAGGTCCAAGATGCCTGTCTTTGACGTCTTCGCGCGTAGAGTCGACGCGACTTGACGGCTTCGAGCGTTAGCGTTACCCTGTTCTGTGAAGATCACTGTGAGGCACAGCGACATCTTTACCTTAAACGTCCAAGTTGCGGGAATTAGGTAGATCTTTGCGATCTCGGCAATATCGTCATCGGCTTCCACTCCTAGTCACACAACCCAAACCCTTGGTTGGGAAGAAGTAACGATCGTCCTCAAAGTGCCCAGTGCCCGTTGGAGATTTCCTTTCAGCTAAAAGCCACCGCGCTGGTTGACTGGCTCAAACGGAAATGGGGAGTCGGGGACAGAGAGCCGCGGGAATTTACATCTGGCACCACTACTACGTAGTATCTCTATTGCTATTTGATGTCGATCAATCGCTTCCTCTCCTACTCTACCAAAGGCAGAATGACATCTCGGCAAGCCTTTTAAAGCCTTTAGCTTCCCTCGGGCTGGGAACCCGATGTAGATCTTGGTCAAACCACAGGACTCTTTTAGCACCACATCAACCACCTTATGGCCCAGTCAATATCTAGACCTTCCTCTTTCGATTCAAAGAAACCCAATCTTCTTTTGTTGATGGCAAGTATCATTTCTACTGTTATTGGCTGGACAAACATTGCTCTGTTTCTTTTCCCTATGAACCAACTTCCGCAAGACTCACTCTGCGCGAGCGAGCAGGTCAACCACTCATGTTTTTCGTCATGCCTTGTACGTAACGCTCAGACGTCAACAGTTGTTTGCGGCTGTCAGCAAAATCACCTTCCGATAACCGACCACACTTAATTCTCGTCGAACAAATTGGGGCCTTGGATCCTCAATTGCCTGCATGAAGCTCGGCCCAGCCTGGATCGGCCCTGCGTAACCGTCGTTCGTCAGTCTGGGAGCCAATGACTGATGTGGCAAAGCTCGATATCCAGGCCCAACCTCGACCATAGTCGTATCTACACCTATTTCCATCAGTTTTCTAGAGATTAGCCTTTCCTTCCCCACGGATCATCTACCGAACCGAAACGGAACTCTGATTGGGAGGCATTGTCCTGTTCCGCCACTTGGGGGTGCGCTGCCATTAACTTCGTTGACACTTGAGAAACCCATGACATCGGACACAGAAAGCGGACGCTTGAAGCCTTCCTGACGTGCGGATTCACAGATTTTCCTGGTCGGTTCTGCTCTGCTCCTACTGGCACGTCGTTCGAAGCATCGACAAATTTTGGTATGGGTAAAGAAAGACTAGCTTTATGTGAAGACCATGTTTACTTGTTGCGGATCACCATACTCGTGAGCGTTCGTTTGCCAGAAAGGTCCCATAATGTCTGGACATCAATCAAACATGGTTCCAAGGCCCCCACCGTTGTATGCTCAGGCTCCTCCGCAAAACATCTCGTCGGCTCCCTCCAGCGCCACCCTCCAAAGCCCAATTACACCAGTTACCGGTCTTACTAACTCTGGTCCCTCAAGTCGACCTTCGAGTGGGCCTGGACCTCTCCAGCCTCAACACATATCGTTACCACCTGCGCTTGGCCCACGGTCTACTAGCTATGGCCAAGCTTACCATCCTCCGTTGATCTCGCCAGGAGGTTCTTTCCCTGGATACCAGGCCTTCAGCCAGTCTCATGGACCACTCACTGGTGTACCTAACATGTTGTCGAATGCCCAAATGTCGGTTGCTAGTCTGCAAGGCCAGAAACGTGCTTATCGACAGCGACGGAAGGATCCCAGTTGTGACGCATGTCGGGAGCGTAAAGTCAAGGTTAGTATAACTTGAGGCATGTGGGTGCAGGACTAATAATTGGTCTAGTGCGACGCCACGGATAGTTCGAGCTGCACGGAGTGTTCCAGTAGAAATGTCAAATGTCAATTTACAAAAGAGACCAACAGACGAATGTCCAATATTAGGTCAGTAACTCGAAATCTACTGCTAATCTGACCTAATCGAACAACTTGCTCAGGCATAACCAAGATCTTCAGAAGGAATTAGCGCAGGCGAGGTATCAGGTCAATCATCTCCGTTCGATGATAGAGAGTGGAAAGGAGGAAGATCCTGCACACTATGTCTCCACAGCACATCTTCCGGTTCCCGAACCTGCACACAATCATAACCTCTCGCATCTTCCAGACCCCGAATCCCACCACATACAGTACGCTGCGGAACAATCCCCGGAACTTGAACAAAGGCAGCCTAAAAGAAGGAAGACCACGGGCACTATGGATTTCTCTAAAGTCGGGAACAACATGCAAAAGCTTGGCCGTGGTATCTTCAAGCTTCCATATCCACAAGCACAATCTCCATCCTCTCCGTCACTATCTGGCTCTCTCCCTAATCTTCCTCCAAAGAATGAGGCGGACATCTTGCTGAGGCAGTACCAATTCACCATGCATCCGACGCTACCCATGATCCACTGGCGTACTTTCAAGGAACAGTATGAGACGGTGTACCGGACTAGATCACTGGATAAAGCCCGGCGCATATGGGTTGCGCTTTTGTATGCCGTGTTTGCCTGTGGGACCCTTCACCGCTCCTGGCAAGAAGGCAGGAAATACCTTGAGATTTCTAGATCTTTGCTAGACCTGTGGGCTGAAGAGCTGACTCTGGACCATGTTCGAACTGCTTTGCTGAGCAGCATCTTCCTATTGGAAATGAACCTCAAATCTGCTGGATGGACCTACCTTGGCTGCGCTGTCCGGGGATCCTTTGACATCGGCTTGCATTGTGAAGCTGGATCCTGGTCTGCTATCGAAGAGGAAATGCGAAGACGTGTATGGTGGTGTGTGTACTCTTGTGATTGGTGAGTTTTCTGTCTCTAGTAACATATCCCTTACTGACCTTGATAGTCTATTGTCACTTGAACTCGGACGGCCAGCACTGATTAAGGAAGAGGACTGCAATGTTAGCATGCCTAGTCCGGTCGACGACCAGTATCTACGCGAGGATGTCGATTGGATTTCGCCGACGCCAGCGCAGTCAATATCGCCACTTCTACCAATGATCCAGATCATTGGCGGGATTGCCAAACTTCTACGGATACTCAAAAGTCGATGCTTGACGAAATCAGTGTTACAAGCATATGATGCGCATTTCAAGAATTCTTTGCAGGCTTTCCCAGCACCGGGCCAGGTCCGACCAAACGACTATCTCGATGCTGTTGAGCTGCCGCCTATGATCTACCTTCAAAACGCTCGCCTCATGCTCTTCCGGCACAACCTCAACCCTACATGTGAGGATCATGAAAGATCGGATGCATTGGATAAATGTGCTCTGGTCGCTAGAGATACTGCGCGCTTGCTTTCACGCTGTATGCAAGAGTCACCCGTCACGCACTCCCATCCATCCAACGAAATCGGATCCTGGGAAGCACGCATGGTCTCTGCGGTGAGCGCCTTCTTATGCACTCATATCTGGCGCTGTACCCTGTATTTGTGTTTCCGATCTGACTGGGAGAACGCATTGTGGTGTGTTCGAGCAAGCGCTACAATTGCAAATGCGCGACCTATAAATACTGCCTGCGGTCGCTATCTGGAGTTCTTCCTATATCAACTGCTCGATAGGCAGAATTCGAGAGATCAGCTCGACAACGACGAAGAGATGATTGCGTATGCGTCGGGCGACCTGCAAGGCAGCTTCGAGAACTCTTGGATCTGGAAACCGAGCAGAGCGAGCAAGACGGGTGTGCAGGCCGAGAGGCGCCTACAGGATTCTGGTGGGATTGAGAATGGAGCAGTGCATAGCCAGAAAACCTCCAAGGAACTTTCAGACACGGAACTCTCTGACTGGGCTGGCTGGGAGAATGTTCTCAATATCCTGTCGAGGCTGTTCCAGGAGCAGCAGGAAGAGATACAGCGTCGAGAGATTATGCAAAATACATCGCTACGGCCACCACTGATGTTGCCACCCTTGGCACCATCCCCTGCTTCAGCAGGCTCCTCGAACCGAATGAGTATCAGGGACTTGATATGATCTTATCCAAGTAGGACACACCAGACTATTGGGCGGCAAGTTGAAGAATTGGCGCCGAATTGGACGACTTCATGGACAGGATATACTGTTACTAGACTTATGCCTTCCACCGGCAGAGGGTTCGTTTTCCTTGGCACGGAACATCACTTCTTGAGCCCAAGAACAAACCAGCTAGAGCGCGACAGCACGGGGATCAAGTCCTCAATTTTTGCGATTATTTTTGTTAATTCGAGCCTGAAGTACCATACACTGAAGTTTCCAAGAAATTCGTCTAGTGCGCATTGACTTGTACTGTATACAGCCCGTCGCACATGAGGGCATTCTGCCAAGCAAAACGAACCCTCTTTCTGCCGGTGGAAGGGATAGCATCCTTATATTCGGGGAGGAAATTTAGGATCATGGTATTGTAATCGATAGAGGCGGATGGTAATGCCAGGCTCGTGGTGCTCTTGGTTGCATTTCCTGTATATACTTCGATTCATGAACATACTTCTGGTGTGTGGGGTCGTCTTACTCTCTGTCGAAGATAGAGATCATACGGCATTCGAGAAATTCAGCTCCTGTAATTGTTGTGCCAGCTTTGGAATGTCCCGAAGCTGCTTATGTGGGCGTTCAAAACACAGAATGCGAGACAACTCCTCAGCGGCCATACGTTGATAAATGCAATCTTCTTGTATCATCATGAGACATTTCTTCTGCACTTGTCCCAGTATGTCGGAAACATGTTAAATACTCCAAAACTTTTCAAAACGTGCTCCTGTAAGTACATGTAGAAGTATTCCCTACAGTCAATGACAAGAATACATCCAACAACAGTCAAAGGAACAGACTCGAAGTGCTCACAAATCTGCCTGCTTTGCGTGGTTTCTCTTGAGGCTGACTGTTGCCGAGTCTCTGCCGCCAAGCCGAATCCTTCCCATGCAGGACTGCCTCGAGACGGCATGCCCTTAACAACGACAATGTAAGAACTCTACCGAATATTCGATCAGAACAATTCCAATGTCCTGCTTCCTGATCTCGAGTTCAACAAGACGACCTTACCTCCGCGTCCACTCTTCAATTTCTCTTGCTTCCGTTTCCCCCGTATTGCGTCAGCCCACGGTCTCACTTCTCCACACTTCCGCGACTTTAGAATACCACCCCTTCTGAACGTTCTGGGTCCTCCATACGACTAGTCTACACCATATCAGGTCTTCTCCGCCCAAAGAAGTACAGCGGATGACCTGCCAATTCAAAGAGATATCGGTTTAGAGACTGGCCGTATGGGCAGGAATTCGGTCTACTTGTCGTCACAGCTATACTTCGGCCAACTCTCCCATCCCAAGTCTATCAAGCATGCCTTTCCGAGCAAAAATGAAGCGGGCTCTCGGCCGGTCCCCTAGCAGCGCTGGCGACGACCTTACCAAAACAGACACAGCCAAGTCCACCAAATCAAAACAGCGCAAGAAGGAGAAACTCCCTGACAACATCTACAAGCCGCACGAGATGCCCAAGCCCAAGTATCGTGGTCCCTACAATCAAGCACACCAAGACAAGCTGTCGGCGTTTAGCTTTGGAGATGCGTGGAAGAGGAGGAAGAGCAGTGCTACGGGGAATAGTGATATGAGCCCTATGGGAAGTCGGATTATGAGTAGGCGGGGGAGTGCGTGGAGTAAGAGGAGTAACAAGTTGGGGAGTAGGCAGAATTCGACGTTCGCGGGAGTTGACGAAGGGGAAGGGGATGATGATGTTAGGAACGGTAGGTCCAGAGTCTGGTATTCCATTGGCTGGTATGTGACTGTGTGCAGTAGGACTTTCGAGACAACATACAGCAGAAAACCGAAGACCCAGGACTACTGAGAATGAGATGAATGGTCTCGAGGCGCAGAAGACGGTTACGAACGGTGACACATACGGCCTTAGCACGCAAAAAACGCTTACGAATGGACAATTTTTTACTGAAGACGAACTTGCGAACGCTCTGTCGCAGAGTACAATCAAGGCATCGAGGAGGGACATGGATTAGCGGTTGTGTATACAAGATTAGCGCTTGGTATATGATTGTACGACTATGTAGAAGGCGGTCAACATTGATCTTATTAGCCTTTAGTAGGACATGCCCAGATCTTGTCAAAGATAAATTGTCTTTCAAGACGATAACACGAAGCTAGAGATTTGGCTGGTCTGAAGGATATAGTCGGGATTGCTATGGGGAAAAACCTTTCGCTGACTCATGAGCCATCAAGTCACCTGCCGCTTGCATAGACCTCGTACCAATGATGGTATGCTTCCGACTACAGAGTTATCCTCATGTCCATGTCTTCTGATCTGCATTACCCTGCTGCAGCTTCAATCAAAGCAAGGAATTGCACGACTTCTAGCCAGTAAGCAAGGAATAGTAACCTCAAACGAACAGTGCCGAGAATTGAGGATTATGTGTAAGCGCAAGAAAATCAATGAAGGGAAATTGAGTTGGGTGTGGCTGACGTGGCTGTGCACATGTGGCTGAATGCAGACCGCTGCGATGTGCCCCACCATTCACATTGCATCGAGCGTGTTGCTCGTAACTTTCCTATCTCGACCATGGCAATTGCGCCAGCAAACCGGTTGTACACGTGCAATCTTTCGCAATCAATCGCCTTCCATCTGTTTTCCTTGTAATACATCGAGCACGCCTCTATACAATGGCGGTGAGCTGTTGGATGTCTTGATAGAGCTCGTCGTAGCGCAGGGTTGCCACATCTGGTGACTGGTGAACCAATTTGAAGCAGACCCTTTCGGCAGCTTAATCAGTGAATTCAACTTGATCTTCCTGCCGGGTGTCAGAATTTTCAGGCTAGCTCAAGTCGATGGTGCGATAATACTGTATGTCGCCTTGATAGGGAATAGCGAGGTCAAATGACGTAGGAAGTGCGGGTTCAATCCTTGTCGAGGCGTAAATAAAGCTTCCAAGCTTGGAGTGACTTGAATATAATTACCACTTCAGCTCGTATCCTATTACCTCCTCTGTCTACACTCCACCCCTTTCCTCTTCCTCTTCCACCGTACAATTCTCAACACCCTCCCGTCTGCATAATTCTACGGGACTCAACCTCATAACCTCGCTTCTCAAGATTGTCAACTTTTCCACACAGAAACAGCTCACAGTCGAAGCCTCGCAATCATGGAGAAGCTTAAGAACCTGATGTGCGTAGTCACCGTACCCTACAGCCCCAACATTAAAGTGGTATATTCTGACGACTATATAGCAACCCTGGGAGCAAGAAAGATGACGAAGTCATGTACGGTTCTGGAATGTCTGAAGACCCCGTACACTCTGGCCAGGGCTCTCACTTCGGTAGCAGTCGCACTGCCGGCAACGACCCGCTCTCGTCCTCCACCAACCCCACCTCTACGTCTGGCGGTGGCTATGGCAGCACCACTGGCAACGACCCCCTATTGACCTCTACCAATACTACTACTCCAACTACCACTGGCACAGGCTACGGCAATACCTCTCGCAATGACCCTCTGTCAACCTCTACCAACCCTACTGGTGGCAGCCAGTATGATACTGCCTCCAGTGGACAAGGCTCTCACGGTCTCAACGAGCCATACGCTTCACGTATGCCAGGCGGCTTCGATGACGACGCTGCAACCACTGCGAGTGTCCGATCTGGTGTCCCCGGCCAATCCCAGTCCGGCTCGAACATCACAGGCACTAGTGACTCGGGCCTTAACAAGCCCCTTCCTCGTGAGCCTGCTCCTGCTGGTACTGGTACGGGAGCCGGCAGCAGCTTGACTGGAAATAGTTACCCAGATCGTAGCGTTGGAAGGTAAGATCCATTCTGAACTCGTTGAGCTTCAACTTGCTAATTCAAGACTCAGCTCTACATACGACGACCAATCTACAGGATCATCCCACCTCGGTCGTGATGCAGCACTCGGCGCTGGGGCTGTTGGAGCTGGAACTGCTGCTCATCATCGTCAGGAAAAATCTCAGCATGACAATTACGCACCCGAAACCGGCCGCTCGTTCCCTCTTGGAGGCAACCTTAATGCACCACCAGACTCTAATCGCGGACCTAGACAAACAGCAGGAAGCGCAGTTGGATCCTCAACAGCGGGCCCACACTCATCCAATTTGGCCAACAAGGCCGATCCTCGTGTAGATAGCGACCTAGATTCCGGGAACACCGCCTTCGCCTCTTCTGGCACGGGTACCGGCTACGGTTCAGGTACTGGTGCCACACCGAGCTCAGGAAACCAAGGCTCCTTGGGCAGGGACGCTGGGCTCGGGGCTGGAGCCGGAGCAGGAGTAGGAGCAGGAGCCGTTGGCTCTGGTAGGACATCTGGCGGATATGGCCCTGAATCATGGGAGCACGACCATGGTAGGCATGGCCATCAGTATGAAGGAGACCCATGCGGGACGACGTCTGGCCCGACGGGCGCACATCCTTTGCATACTTCTGGCTCGCATATCACCGATACTGCCAATCGTCTGGATCCCCACGTTGCGGGCGGTGCTACTGGAGGTGTAGAGCACACTTCCCACCATGATCACCGTGGCGAAGAAGCTGCACTAGCTGGGGGAGCCGGTGGTGCTGGACTTGGAGCCTATGAAGGTAGCCGTCGTGCACCAGGTAGCTCTACTGGTACAGGATTTGACTCATCGAATGCGGGCGCTACCGGATCTTCGTCTACCGGCAAGATGGCTGGATTTCACAAGAATGACATGTTGAACAAATTGGACCCTCGCGTTGACTCTAACCTGTCAAAGCAACAGGCAGGCTTAACGTCAGGTATGGGTGCTACGGGAGCATTAGACCCCTACTCGCCCACCACGCCAACCGGCCGGGATAGACACCTTGGCCGCGACGCTGCTTTGGGTGGAGCTGGCGGTGCTGCAGCCTACAAGGCCGAGAAGCATCATGGGCAAGGAACCGGAACCACTGGTACGACCTCGGGCTCTGACCCATATGATACCTCGCGTACTACTGGCACAACCTCTAGCGTTGGCTCTTCCGACCCATATGATAGTTCGCGTGGTACGACCGGAACAAAGGAAGACCATCATCTCGGTCGTGATGCCGCTCTGGGTGCTGGAGCCGGCGGTTTGGCTTACGAAGCGGAGCGCCACCAGGGGAAGCCCACCCAATCCTCCACGAACCCAAGCGGTACGACTGGTAGCGCCTACGGTAATACTGGTGGCCCGACTGACTCGAACTATGATCAAGCAGGGACTCAACTTGCAGGCAGCGGTCACCAGCCAGTGATTGGAAGACATCACATCACAACAGGAAATGACGCCGAGCAGTCTCATAAGAGCCATGGCCTTTTCGGTCACCACACAACACGAAATGACGCCGAGAAGTCTCATAAGAGCCATGGCCTTCTCGGTCACCACAAAGACAAAGATGCCGCTGAGGTAGGCGGTGCTGGCTACGAGGCTGAGAGGCTGCACAATACCGGTCGAGTCGACCCTGGAACCCAAGTCCGCGAACACGAGCATCCCGGAGCTTCACTTGCGACATACCCCTCGCCTGGCTACGGCAACGAGCGCGCCGATGCGGGTACCTCCCATGGTCATCACACAGCTCATCACACAGGCCGGGACGCTGCACTAGGTGGTGCTGCCGTTGGTGGTGCTGGTTACGAGGCTGAGAAGTTGCGTGATCTATCCGGTAGTCATGACATTAATCAAGGGCCTCAAGGCTTTGGCCGTACCGCGGAGCCCACTCACGGTCAAATGCACGATCCATCGCGAGACTTTGATCCATCTTCAAATTATGGCCATGGGGGTAATCGGGAGCCTACGCATGGTCACACTGGGAGGGATGCTGCCCTTGTTGGAGGTGGTGCTGGGGCCGGAGCTCTTGCAGGACATGAATATTCCGAGAAGGATGCCAAGCACTTGCAAAAGGAGCACGATAAGGAGGAAAAAGCCTTGGAGAAGGAACACTCCAAAGATATCAAGCAGCACGATAAAGAAGTTGTAAAGCACCAGAAAGCTATCGAGAAGGATGAGAAGAAGCACGAGAAGGCCATTGAGCAAGATGAGAAACACCATGAGCATGGCGGCGAGAAGAAGAAGGGAGGTCTCCTCGGATTGTTCCATCGCGAGAAGCCCGACCCTGAACTGAAGGAAGATGAGGCCCGTCGTCAAGCTGAGGCCTCTGGCAAGGTTAGACAAGGTGGTACTTATCCAGGGGAAATGGCCGCTGGAACAGGTGCTACGTCCCAAGGGCTTGAGCGACCATACGGCACTGAATCCGGTAACGCGATTTCTGATTCTTGACACCCTGTTTGACACCCTTTCTGGGGGGTGAAGTTATGTATTTCCAAAGGGGATCGTGGTCCTTATCCCAAATCTACTCCCAGGACATGTCTTGCTACCCAGATACTCGTCTGTAAAGTAGTAATGCTAACTCCGATTGTGCCAGGTATTCAAGATACACCTGTCGGCTTTGGCAATGCTGCCCCCTCAGGTCTGGAGGGAACGTCTGGAGGTCTCGAGAAAGACTACGCTGGCACAGGCGCCACGTCTCGCGGGACTGAGGGCGCGTATGCCAGTGGTACTCAACCGGGCGCCCAGGGCATAGGCTCGGGTATTACTACTCACGACGCTTATGACAATGACCCCAACAAGCACAACAAGCTTCACAAGGTAAGCTAAATAACTTACAGCTCACTGAAATGCCGAGCTGACAAGCCGGACAGGACCCTCCTTCCAAAGTCCCTGAGTCTCGCGGTCTTTGAGCACCAGTCTCATGACAGTTCGTGACTGTTGGCGACAGTTGATGGTTAATGTGGATGAGCATTATTTGAAGATGAAAGAATGCAAGTTAATGCGGGAAAATCATACCCTCTTCTCTAGCCATGCTTGCGTGCTCTAGCGGTCTTATTGAATGGCGAAATATCCTTATGATGCTCTCATGCTGTGATAATGTACCTAGCAATGCTGCAAGTGAATCAAGGATATTATTCGTACGATAATACCTTACGAATTGGAAGTACACACAGCGTGCATGAAGCATGATGCTTTGATTCGTCTCAAATCACCGGGTGATCCCGAACATGGAGTCTTCCCACAACAGGTGGAAAACAAGCTTTGGTCCCTTGCACAAAAACTTGGCAATTTGAAGCTCGACTAGCTGGTACCTTATTTCTCCTTGCACACGTCAACAGCGGGGTTGCTTTCGATCACTCCCGCTTCAAGCTTCTTCTACCTCAGGTCTTCGTCTACCTCGCCCATCCCACTGCTGAATCTTTAAACCCCGAAAATCAAACCAGCAAATACCAAATACCACAAGAGAGTATTCATCAGAATCCCTTGAACAAAAGCAACCATGGTCCACCTCGCCAGCGTCCCCAATGACAAGGCCGCTAATACACCCCTTGTGAAGGGAATGGACAAGCTCAAAGTCGAGCCTAACGACGACGAAGATGAAGTCACGGCCTCCGTCTACGGCTCCCGCTTCGCAGCAGAATGCTTGCCCATGCATGAGATGCCAGAGCGAGAGATGCCCAAGGAAATTGCGTACCGCATGATTAGAGATGATCTGAGCTTGGACGGCAACCCAATGCTTAACTTGGCCAGCTTCGTGACAACTTACATGGTACGCTGATTTGTCTATCGTTTGCCAATGCAGATTGATGCGGGCCGAATCGAGAGCTAATGCAAGAGATTGTTTGTTAGGAAGAGGAGGTTGAGAAGCTTATGGCTGAGGCCCTTCCGAAGAATTTCATCGACTATGAGGAGTATCCTCAGACGGCAGATATTCAGAATCGATGTGTGAGCATGATTGCACGCATGTTCAATGCTCCTACGGCTTCGGATGATGAGAACTCTATGGGTACGAGCACTGTCGGCTCGTCTGAGGCTATCGTACGTCCCTTGTCGGACTTCCTTGCCTCAAATAGGCTTGCTAACGAAGTATAGATGCTAGGAACCCTCGCGATGAAGAAGCGCTGGCAGAACAAGCGCAAGGCTGCCGGCAAGGACTACTCAAAGCCCAACATCGTCATGAACTCCGCTGTCCAGGTCTGCTGGGAGAAGGCAGCTCGCTACTTTGAGGTTGAGGAACGCTACGTTTTCTGTACCGAGGACCGCTACGTGATTGATCCCAAGGAGGCGGTGGATCTCATAGATGAGAACACGATCGGCATCTGTGCTATCATCGGTACGACGTACACTGGTGAATACGAGGATGTCAAGGCAATCAATTCGCTTCTGGTTGAGAGGAAAATTGACTGTCCCATCCATGTGGATGCTGCTAGTGGAGGCTTCGTCGCTCCTTTCGTTGTGCCCGACCTAGAATGGGACTTCCGTTTGGAGAAGGTCATCTCTATCAACGTCTCTGGGCACAAGTACGGTTTGGTAAGCCTTCGTTCGTCTGCCATTTAATGTATCATAGCAACCTAACGCATGGTTAGGTATACCCCGGGGTTGGATGGATCGTCTGGCGCTCCCCCGAATACCTACCCAAAGAGCTTGTCTTCAACATCAACTACCTTGGAGCAGACCAAGCTTCCTTCACCCTAAACTTCTCCAAGGGCGCCTCTCAAGTCATCGGACAATACTACCAGATGATCCGTCTTGGAAAGCATGGCTACCGCTCCATCATGATGAATCTCACCCGCACATCCGACTACCTAGCCGCCAACCTCAAGAACATGGGGTTCCTGATCATGAGCAAGACAGGAGGAAACGGACTACCGCTCGTGGCTTTCCGACTGGATCCCAAGAAGAAGCCCCACTACGACGAGTTTGCTGTCGCCCACCACTTGCGTGAACGAGGCTGGGTCGTGCCTGCATATACTATGGCGCCTCACAGCGAGAAGCTCAAGCTGATGAGAGTTGTCGTACGAGAGGATTTTTCTCGAGCGAGATGTGATAGTTTGATCAATGATATCAAACTATCCTTGCAGACTTTGAATGAGATGGACAAGGAGACTGTCGAGCAGCATACCGAACGTCTCAAGAAGCATGGCACTGCGAGTGGCAAATCAAAGCACAATCATCCTCACTACAAGAATGAGAAGCATTCGCTGCAGGGTAAAAGTGGGAAGACTCATGCGGTCTGCTAGATGTGATATGAGGGACGAGGGAGATGATGCGATGATGGCATTACGACAAGCATGCAATTACGAACTCAGGGTCAAGTAGCGAAAGAACAAGTGGCGGGCCGGAAAGTACTGAATACAACGCATTGCAGGACTAATTCCCACTGCCTGCTATCTCTGGGAACATATCATGGCCTGATAAATCGACATTGCATGTCTTTACTAGTCGAATTGCGACTCGGCTTCAACAAAGAATACGAACAAGACTACAACACTGTTGTACCAGCGCCACTAGGAGTCGAATACAATATGGTAAAGTATTGAAACCCAGCAAACGTCAACGGCGAACAAATTCACAACATTGCATTCCGTGACATCATATTCCTTCCGGCCTAGCTCTCGTGGAAGCTTAGTTGCAGTGATGCATACATTATACCGCTCGTGCCATACATCTTTTCGGCATCCATTCCGCCTTAGTTGAGCTGACCTGCCGATCCTCTAGAGCGGAAGCCGCATGAGGGAATTCCTATATTCATCTATTGTATATGCTGAGGAGGACCACCAGGTATCCCAGCTCAAACGCTCAAGAGGGTAGTGAACACCCAACTCATGATCTTAGAATGTTGATGGTTGGCTAGCTCAATCATGGCAGTAAATGGCATATGCCTAAACTAAGTGTTCAGAAGAATGGTGATACTCTTTCTGTGAGCCCAGATCATTAGCAAGTGCCCAACTCAAGAACCCAAAGAAATGGGACACCTCGTACTTTGGTACGCAAGAGAGTGGTGGATGCCCTACTTATGATTCTAGGCGATCTGTAGATGCCTAGCTTAGGAATCTAAGATGTTGGCAGATAGGTAATTCATGAGCCTACAGCAGAAGCGGATTCACTGCACTAGTTACTGACAGAGTGGCTTTCATCCAGATCGAGTGCCTACGAGAATTGTAGATACGGTGCTGGAAGACCACCAACACATATACCTCTCAATCGGTCCGCATCTCTTGATGGGCCAGACTTCGTGGCTGCAAAGCCGAAGGAAGTTTGAAGCTTTAGGCGTATCAGTCGCAGGAAGAGCTCCAACCACGGGGATTAGCTTCAGCGTCTCTTCCCCGTAAATCTTTCCTAATGTTATCTGCTCCAATCGACCCGAAGTCGGGAGTGTATAGCTCGCTGTTGCCTGGCCACGGGTTGGGACCCCAGGAATCGGAATCGCCTGCGTTCCACCACGGTTCCCCGCTTTGTTTGGGAGATGTGTTTGCGATTCGTTCTACAATCTGTCCCGTGTACAAGCATAGACTGAAAGGTCCAATATCGCCTTGTTGCCCATGAGAGAATTCTTTACATTGGCCTTTGTGGCCCCGGTCTCGATAAAAGCATCATAGCCCTCGTCGGGCCCCACGATGACCTCGTTTGCAAGGGACGCATGATTCATCTGAGTGAAAACGTCTTCATAGCTCCGAGCCTCCGCCATTCTTGACGGACTTGAGACGAGAGAAGAAAGCAATGTTGATTGATAGAATGCCAGACCGGTAGATCTCCTTCAGCGATGTTCGCAGGAGAGGCATATGAGACCCAGAGATTTTTCAGTGAAATGTAAAGTAGCCAAGGTCTCACAACGGCCAGCGACTCACATCTGTAGATTTACAGAAATGAATGCTACCACCTCTGGCAGGCTTCGTTTCTTAAATTCACTGGTAGAGCAACAGACAGTACGAGACGTGCACGATTATAGTAGAGATGAGTGCTTGATGGAGATGCTGTGGATCACGACACCACAAAGGGATGGCGTGAGAGATACTCTGTGACCATGGTAGAGGAGGCCGACATCACCTCACGATTGCCGATATATTGATATCATCCCCTAAGGCTGTCGCTGCGGCCGTAACCCTAAACCAAATCCAAAATCCAAAAATCACTTATTCAGACTACCACGTCATAACCACCCATCGACAATCTGTTAAAGTTCTAGGAATAATTATCCACACATAGCTCTAGTACAACCCAACTTTTTAAATAATTAAGATACGTGGTTATTAAGATATATACGGTTTCGTTGATTTTACAAGAAATCCCAGCTTAGGTCGGCGGATACGGAATTTTCGCCGACGTTTCGCCGACCTGCGCTAAGGCTTCGTATTAAATCAACGAAAACCCTACAAATCCTGACAAGTCACCTATCCTAATTATTTGAAAACTTGGGATGTACTAGAGCTATATATGAACAATTATTCTTAGAAGTTTTAAAGCTTTTCGATGGGTGGTCATGACGTGGTAGTCTGAATATGTGATTTTTGGATTTTGGATTTGGTGGGGTGCCTAAAAATTCCAAAAATTGAAAAATGGCTTATCATTAACGACGCCGATTGTTATGAAGAGTGCTCACGTTTCCGGGATGTGATACTCAAATTCTCAACATGACAATCGTCGCAAACATAGCATTGGCCAAATCTATCTCAAGTTGGGGTCCGACCCCTCCGTTTCGGCCTCAAAGCCACAACGTATGAAGCTCCAACGTCGATGAAACTTCCGCACAACGCATAGACTCAACCCAACTTCGTACCTATAATTATCTGCTCCTGATGCAATAATTGACGCAACGGCCTGAACTCCATCAGCTCACCGCCGATTCTCCCTATGGCGCTTTGATCATAGCGCTGAAAAGCCCTGCGTCGAGATAAGATGAAAAGGGAAACCGCTATACATGCACGGACCAGAGCTGCATGAGCCTCGCTATCTGATCTCCTCTCCTCCTAATCTCCACACTTCATTCCGCCAATGGAGTGGGAAATCTCAGCCAGTCGTTATGCGCCACGCATTGTGATTCTGGCAATCTCGCCCAATCGAACCATACCACACCACTCGAAGTGCACATAATCCCCGCCACTCGGCTCATCCGGACCGTAGAGCGTACTCGAACATCAACCGCATGAACAAAGCAACTAAAACAACTAGCGTATCGAAGACACGAAGAAGCACCCAAAGTCGATTAAGCAAATGCGATCAGCGCCGCTGCTGTAACAAAGTCTGACTCGTAACACACCAGGGAAAGAACAAGATCATCGACTTCACGACAGCAACACCGGATGATCTCAGGGGCCCATCGAGCATGACCGCGTGGTCCGCATGTCAGATTGATGGGTGTAATGATGAAGCATGCATTCGTTCCGGAAGATGCCACTCGTTAGTTGCAACTTCATCTCCACACTGCTGATCCCCGAACGGGCAGGCTTCTAGAAGCCTTCTAGCAGATTCCCAGAATCTGAGCCGCTGATCCCAATCTACCGGCATCTTTAGCTGGCTTCTAGCGCATCCTTTAGAAGAGATCAGCAGATTCTGGCGGGCTTCTGGCGTTCTTCTAGCGTGCTTCTAGTGACCTTCCATGCATCGGCGCTAATCAAGCGGTGGACGAATTGGGGGCGGATTTGCGGTGTTGTTAGTGTTCATGATTCATTTGCATTTCATGTGCGTCGTATGGTTTGCCAATTGGGTATGTTGCTTATTGTGGACGAGACCGTGGAGGGAGGCGGTTGGCTGAATGGTACCTGGGATTCGGATGGGGTGCCTGGCTTTGCTGGATGCCAGTCCGGTTAAACTTACTCGGTACTGTGACCCAGGCCGTGTGCGGAGGCGGCATGACTTGTCTTCACAGAAATGCGGGAGGAGTGTGTAGATAGAAGAGGAAAACGAGTGCTTGACTTTAGACATAATAGAGATCTGTTTGATTTATAACATTGGTACCGTGAGACGTATGATACAAGCAAGTCTATATCAAGTAGTACCCCGTAACAACCATCCAAGTCTATAGTCGTAAAACCACGAACCTCCCAAGTCTATTGCTGTTGGTACAGGCAAACCCTAGAAACGTAGGAGAAGCAACGAACGACGCCGAGTGGTATAATATTTCCGCACGAAAGAAAATCCAGTCATCAACAACAACAACAGCAAAACCCAATGAACTCAAGAACTTTTCAGATCAACCAAAAAGCACCTCCTTACTCAAACTCTGCGCCACATCCCTCCACTCCACATCTCCATGCCCCGCATCACTTCTCCTCCAAACCTCCTCACAAACCTCCCACGCCGTAACAATATTATTCATTCCCTGCCTCGTCTCCAAATGCCTGAAAACAGTCCTCGCCACATTCCGATCCACATCCTCTACCGCCTCGCACGCAGCTGTAAATAGCGGCCACACCAGCGTTGCCATTGGTCCGCTGAAAATCACAACGCGCAAGCAGGCTTGCAGGGTTTGCTTTGTAGGCGTTTGGACTTTCGGGTCAGAGCGTGGGTAGGAGAGGGTCATGCGGTAGAGAAAGACGAAGCAGGCTTGTTTGTGGGCTTCGGCGTTGTTGAGAATGGATTGCAGTCTTGAATCATCGGCTGGGTTCTCAATCGTCACCACCGACGGTGGTAGTTTGGGGATCCACTGCTGCAACGCCAGTTCAATACTGGTGGTGTTCGTTTCGAAGTCCGCGCGCATGTTGTTGGCCTTGTCGTGGCCTGGCGATTGGCGTTCTTCTTTGTCAAGGCTGCGCTTGACGTCTACGAGGCTAGCGAGGCGGTGGATGATGGGCCAGAGGTCAGCGACGAGGCCGAAGAGGGTGTCGACTGAGGCCATAGGAGAGCGGTCGTGTACAGAGACAAAGTCTTGGGCTGTGGGGACGAGGATGGTGCCGGACATGGGGGAGGAGCCGAATGAGAGGGCTGATGCTACATCGAAGTAGCGGAAGGCTCTTTCGAGGAATGCGCTTGTAGAGCCGCGCTTGGTCCTTCGTTCGCGCATGATCGATAGTGCGCCTCTTAAGTGGCTGTTTAGGACAGTGGAAGAGCCACTTCGTACAATCTGATCAAAGATTAGCATTCGTCCAATGATTCTCTGATTCCTGGAATCTACCTCGTAATACAAAAGAAGAATGATTACTGCCAGGACCTCGTCTCGATTGCCTTCATCTTTGTGTGCAATAAGACCTGCCAGGCCCTGCAAAGCTTTCGAATGCAAATCTAGGGCTCTTTCTTCCACTTGCAATCCCCGATGCTCAAGATGAGCACTTGAAATTGCATAGATAGCATTCAAAAGAGGCGGACTCTTTCGAGCCATTGGCAAGACTAGTTGTCTAAATGGGTTACCTGAATCCTCCTTGAAGACAATCAGATGACTTAAGACGTTACAGAAATGGTCGAGGAGACCCCGCTGCGATTCTCGGCTGGTGTACTCAGAGTATGGTGGAAGACTTGGAGACTGGGCATGGAGACTAGGCGCGAAATCATAGGGTGAGCCAGCAGATTGAGGCGAGAGGAAAGCGCTTGTGGGGTCCGGGTATGAACTGCTCCTTGACAGAGCAGATGGTGGTGCAGTGAACATCTCCCTCGTAGTCACAATGTCTGGATCATAGGGCGGAGGATCCCTAGCAAAGCCATCTAGAGGATCCATAAGATGATGCTTTACGGCATCCATGCCATTTGACCGTGCAAAGTTATCGAGAGACGTGAATGGTGGAAGCGGCGAGTTCATGTCTCCGAAGGTGTCACTGCCACAGCTCGAAGCAGAATCACTGAAGACGGAATCCGCGCTGTGGATTTCCCAGTTCTCTGCGATTGCAGGTAGCGGTGGTGTTGGCGAACCAGAGAGGATGGAAGAGCCCGAGCTCGAGTCTTGCCGCAGTGCTTGCAGTCTATCGTGGAAGCCGTAGTGTTGACCTGGAGCGGTTGTTGGTGGTCGCATGCCCATATGTTCGGGATTGGAGACAGTCCTTCTCCTCTTCCGGGGCTTGACGGGCTCATATTCACACCTCAGGCCTCGCTCGAGACAGCGGTCACATTGCGGCCTCTCTTCGTTGCACTTTTTCTTTTTCTCTTTGCTAAGCCACGGTAAGTATATTGTCAATAATTTGGTGGTGTGATGGGATCTCTCACCAATGAACACAGCCTGGAAAGATACACGATCAGTCTCATGTTTAACAATGAAAACGGCACAGGTTCGAGCAAAAAAAGTAATTTGAATGCTTACCGGCCCTTGAGCGCCGCTTGGGGATCTTTGCAGGTACTGGTCGGTGGTAAAGCAGCATCATGGACGGTGAGCAGTCAAACATAGAAATAATTTGCAGTCACGGATGACCACAAGAACAGAAGCTGATGGGATATTCAAAAATTGGGAAGGCCAGGGAGGCGGCCTTTATGACGGATGGGTTGATCAATTACTGCTCGAAGTCAAGGTCTATAGCTTGCTTGAACTTGATACACAAGGCTTGAGGGTTTAGGCAAAGATAGGTATGGGTTGATATCAGATATAGGCGCAACGTTCTGTTCCAAACGATAGGGGAGCAGGGTGAATTCCTTGCGGGGTATTGTGATATTTCTGTGGAAGTGGGAGCATGGGGAGGTGGAAGATGTGTGGGGCTATTAGGAGGATGAGGATAGGCCGATGTCAATAGTGGATGAACTTGCAGGGGTCTTTCCGTTGCTGCAAGTGCAAGGTTTCTCTGACTCCTGTCAGGGTCAAGCGTAAGGTAAGGTAAAGTAGGGAATGTCACGTTCTCGTTTCGCGAATATCTCCATTTTACTAGCTCTTGATTGGAAGTGGCTGCTTCAGAGTTAACCGGGTGGCAGGAGTGGTAGGGGGCCTACGCCTGCACCATGCGATCTTCATACCTTAGGGCTGTCTTCGAAGACGCTAGTGATTGATCCTTGTTGCCGCTAGACAGGGCCTCAATCTTGCTTCCTTGATCGGCAACTCGCTTAGTGGATGAATTGGGGAAAGCGTCAGGATCGGCTCAAAGCGAGGGGGAGCAAGTCCGTAATCCTTCCCTGTTTCTACTCTCATGATTGGCACACACACTGTGATTGAGATTGTCCGCTCTTCGATCTTCACCTTCTAGTGGCCTTCTAGAGGATTTCCCAAAAAGGAGGAGACAGGCATCGTGGAAGACACGTAGAAGGATCGGTGAGTGATAGCGCTGGAACCCCCGACCTCATCTCATCGCCGACGCATCTGCACTGTTGGCCCTAATTTGTCCACATCTCCAAAATGGAAGGTCCTGCAGCCGACAAACTGGCTGGCCTTCCGCCACGAAAGTCCATGCTTTTATGCTTTCATGCTTTCATGCTTTCAAGCGTTGACGGAAATACCTGAAACGTTTCGAAGAGCACTCACTTTTGAAGCGTTTCGCACATTTCGTGCCTTAGCAGATCATCCTGGACGCGATAATGTAAAGTCAATGTGAGGGGAAGTGAGTGCTCAGAAACGACTGAGCCACTAAAGAGGCACCTCCGTACCTCAACTTAGAACATTATCAAATGTGAAACACAAAAGCCGCCCACACCAACTTTGGGACAGCGGTCATGCGTCTGTTTGATCTGGCACGTCCAGCCTACGCTTGCGATTCCGGCAGAAGCATGGCCTTACTAGCTGCGCAATAGCTTTACTTGATTGGATATCTGTTTTGACCCATCTAGCATCCTTGCCGGGGGGGATGCGGTCATCGGTCAATCCTGATCTATCGCTATAACCGCGCAAACGAGCGAGCTAGAAGGCACCAAGAACATTCCCTTGTGGCCTGGCCTTTGATTGGGCCATTGGTACAGACGTGCTGATCTGTGTCTATCAGTGGATACGTATTTACCTGACGGAGTGTTCTTCTGAAACCTTCATCATCCCTGGCAGACCACGGATCCAAGTTGAGAGTAGGCAATTAGACAATAGACCATACTCAAGATGTTTGTATATTGCTAGTTACCAGGACGGCGCGACCAGCTAAATGTTATTAGCAACGCCCAAATATCAGGAAAGTTGATGCTCTTGAGCCCAGACGCAAGCTCCATCCCAAGCTGTGCAACCGCCTCGTCGGTCTTTGAGGACGCCATTCCACCTCTGGATGTGGCGGTTCCGTATACGACGAGGCTTCTCGGTGATGCGCGGATACTTATTTGACGCCATTCAGGATTTCAGACTAGACCATTGAACAGCCTTGAAAGTAGTTTTAATGTGACTTACCATAGCTGATCACGAGGAGACTGGTTTCAGTAACACCTGTCGTTGTGATCATTCCTCGTATCTCCATGTCATGCCCGCGATGTCTTGCAGTCATGACGGGCTTGAAAGATGTCGTACTGGAGGATAAGTAGTTCAAAATCCCCTGAAGACTTCAAAAACCTTCAGAGCGTTGAGCAAAATGGTGCTCGTTGATCTTCTGACGTCCAGAGGGTTCGCCACCCCTCCATAGAAGCGGTGCAAGAACTACCAATAGTCGAGTGTCAGGGATCTCGATGCTGACAACCTGCATAACGTTCAAGTCCTCCCGAGGACTATTATCTGGTGGCGCAGTAGCTGCTGGATCCTGGAAGATAAGATAATCGCCAGTACTCCGTACAGTGAAATGGGCAGGCTTTGTGGGAGGCTTTGAAACATTGGAATCGTGGAATTTGCTTGAGGAAACATTCCACTGCCTCTCCAACCATTTTGAAGCTCTTCTAAATATGCTCCGGCGTCAAAGCTTTGGTAAGCCTTATGGGCTTGACCGCAACGTGTTTCAGGGCCTTATGGCCTGCAGCAAGACATATTGTCGGAGTTCTCAGGGGACAGTATATACTTCGAACATGCGAAAGCGTCTATTTGTATCTCACCACGTGTTGTTGGTTCATTGAGTCCCAGTGCTGACGAAATTGGTTCCTCGAAATGGATGGCCCAAATTGGGTCATTATTCGGTGAGGGTATGTGGGTGGTGACGCAGTGAGAGCCTGGGAACATTCGAGACATCCAGTAAACTGCCGTTTAAGGGGTCTCTGATGTAATCATGCCGTGCCCGAGTCGACTCACTTGAATTATCTATTAGTCCCAAATGCGTTTGCGGCAAAGTTTCATTGGCATATTAACATATTAACTTCTCCAGCTCTTCGTCCTTCCGGATTGCCTACGTGTGGGGTATCTGCCGTACCAGTCGTTTCTTAGTTCTGCTGAGGAATAGGCCTTGTCAGAAGGAGCTGATTATACAGGGAGAACACTGACTCGTGCTGGTTTGCGGGGCTTTCAATGACCCAAATAAAACGAACCATGCATATTCAGAATTGATGGTACAGTCGGGGGAATGGTGCGTGCGGCTTCGCGCAAGATAGGATCGTTTCAAGGATCAGACATCGCTTCTCCACATCTCGGAATCAATGAGGATGAACAAATTCTCCCCACATGTCGGGAACATAATATTTCCCCTTCCCCACATATCAGAAACATCTAAAGATAGAATCGCAAGGGAATGCTCCTTTCAGATTTGACGCAATCCTCTAATTTTCGATACGACGCTTCCCCAAGACGTTCCCGTTGATACCGGCTTATTTGTTCAATGGTACGCTTCTGCGATCGCGTGATCTTCAACGAGAGGGAATGCATTGATGACATGGGTGCTCAGTGGAGCCGCCTAGCGGCTGTCGTTAATCGCCAATGAAGCCTTGTATCAGGAATTCCTAGAATTAGCATTCTCAATCTTCTGACCTTTCTCAACGTTACAACGTTTCACTTGAGCGAATATTGCACTCAATGGCAGCCAGCCAAGCATTGATCAGGAGTCAGACACTGAGCAGCCAACGGAGGGATATTCGATATTGGATTTTTGGGAAGATTTCGCATTCTGGCCTGGCCAGCGGCTTCAATTTTCAAGACTGACAGACAACCACTGTAACGCTGTCTACCTTGCTTCAGCGGCATTTATGACCGGAAGACTACAATGGTCTTGTCTAGAACGCCATATGGTGGTGCGCAAAAGAACCTTAGTTGGTGGGCAGCAGCAAACCGCAACAAAACACCTGGGGTTGCAAGGCAAATACCGAGAGATGCTTTGAAAGTATACGCCTCAGCCATAAATTCTTTGGACCTTCGATATCTCCTGCTCGTAAAGTCCAAGCGTAATATTCGCAAGCTAAGTTGGTTCTTTTCGTGGATGTTAATTGTCGATGAAGCATTGGACTCTTGAGAATGTAGGCCACGGTACTATCCGGCCGTTACATTCAGGTGGTCTACATTGCGCAATATTCGCTGGGAACCGGTCCTCGCTGACAGCCCAAACGCACGTCTCCGATTGACATCTTTGAGAAGCAGAGACGTCAATAATATCACTGCTTGAATCTATAAGAAGACGAAGGCTCACTGTACCTATAAAAGTGAGCCGCCATCTTCTCGTCGCGCGACATTGAATGGGGTTCTGGCTTCATACATGCAAAAAAGACCTGACAGGCGGCTCGCTGTATAAAGGAGACAGCTTCATTGCTCATCACCATTGCCGAGACAGATATACAAAGATTACGGAGCTCCTGAATATTGTCAGTTCGAAGTAGATGAATGCCGTCATACACCAACAGTACAAGCTTGGGCGCCCCCAGTACAAAGGAGAAGGAGTTATGTTTCACTGAAACAGTGAAACAGTCAATTTGACATCACCTAGATACTCGGCTCAGACATGTGCATATCTGGTGATGGTCAAACAAAACGTGAAGAAGAGGTGAATCGGAGAGTTGATGTTGCCTCGCAACGGTCATGACTCTGGTCGAGCACGCTGGTCAGTCGAGCAAGCAGATGTACTTAAAGTTGGTAGATTTCAAAGTAAAGAATAAGTTTTTGTGCCCATAAACAGTAGCTCGAGGACACTGAAGCGATGGCGCTTTCTGCAAAGATTCAGTTATTTCTTGAGCGAAGAATGACGTTTGCCAATCGTGCATGAAAACATATCGAACTGGAGCAATCTCTCGCACTAACTTTATCTCCGAGATTTGGCGCTAAAGGGCTTGGCCAAGAAAAAGATTCATTCTGTCTTTGCAAGCTCAGAGCATCAACTCAGCATCTTCACCTTCCTAATCATCTCCCCTCCTACACTCATACGATGGCTTCATCAGCACCTCCTTCGTCGACGGGGTCGACGAAGCTCGATGCCATGGTACAGAAAACATCAGCGAACACCCCGGAGAAGCTCAGCGGTCTTGCACTGTACTCGAGATTCGCATTAGCTGGGGCAGTCTGCTGCTCAGTCACCCACGGCGGTCTTACGCCCGTTGACGTGTGAGTATGAGTTAAAATCCGATTGCTTGCTAGACTAACAATTATCGTATCCAGCGTCAAGACACGAATCCAGCTCGACCCTGTAACCTACAACAAGGGCATGATTGGCGGCTTCCGTCAGGTCATTGCGAAAGAAGGTGCCGGCGCGCTCTTGACTGGATTCGGTCCTACCGCTGCCGGATACTTCCTACAAGGCGCTTTCAAGTTCGGAGGATACGAGCTCTTCAAGCAACAGTGTATCAATTACCTTGGCTACGAGACTGCCTCGAACAACCGAACAGCTGTATATCTCGCTTCGTCCGCCCTGGCAGAGTTCTTTGCAGATATTGCGCTTTGCCCATTAGAAGCTACCAGAATTCGATTGGTCTCACAACCTACCTTTGCGACTGGATTAGTGAGCGGCTTCGGAAAGATTGCCAAGCAGGAGGGCGTTGCTGCTTTCTACTCGGGCTTCGGACCTATTCTCTTTAAGCAGTAAGTTGAAACGCCATGTTATGCAATGCGCTAGCCTCTAATTGTTGTTTAGGGTACCATACACGATGGCGAAGTTCGTTGTCTACGAAAAGGTGTCAGAAGCCATCTACAAGCGCGTCGACAGATCCCAAACCTCTGCACCTATGCAAACGGTCTATAATCTCGGGTCTGGTCTCATCGCTGGTTTCGCAGCTGCCATCGTCTCGCAACCCGCAGACACCATGCTCAGCAAGATCAACAAGACCAAAGGACTCCCTGGAGAGGGCACCACCAGCCGTTTGATCAAGATCGGAAAGGAGCTTGGATTACGTGGAAGCTACACTGGTATTGGGGCGCGTCTATTTCTTGTGGGCCTAATTACTGCCGGGCAGTTCTCAATATACGGTAATTCCATGTAGCTTCTAAAGAGACTCATATGCTGATATTGCTCAGGGGACATCAAGAAGGTATTGAATGCCACTGGCGGTGTAGAATTGGCCAACTGAGCTTTTATATTGTTCGGAATGCCTGTCTGTACACAAGACAATTGCAAGTGTGTATCATTGACAAATGCAACTGTGTATCATTAATATTTGGCGAAAGTGGTTTAGGAAGGGGCAAAACACTTCACAGCCTTAAATGAGATAGACAAGAATAGAACCGGTCTCCCCGGAACGCGTGTACAAACTTGAGTCTCGGATTTGCAATGGACGGGTCTTGATAGAATTGCCATCTGGCTCAAAATATTGAAAGATATATAAACCACAGCAGTAAAGAGTCCTCTTATCTATTGCTATTAATAGTGTCTCAAGCTAGGTATGTAGTTGCTACTAATTCGGCGCTTCAGCTCTCCCTTTGGGTCCATAAGAAGCTCCTAGGACGTCACTGTTTTGCTCAAAGTCATTCCCTCACTTCTCATTTTCTATAGATGTCATCAGCCCCGGCATCCACCCATGCGTCACCCCTACCCCCCCGGTAGCTGCTTCGGTAGTCTTAGTGTAGTACTGGACGTAGTGAGATTTATCCTCGTAACTCTCCATCCTCCAGCCGTTTGTAGGTGCTAGTCTTTCAAGATTTTTGGCTCTCAATTTTTGGCGGCATCGTCGAAGTTTGAGCTATTGATGCTTCTTCTGTCCCCAAACTGCATCTCGGACTTGCCTGTAGTAATATCACTGATCATAGACGAATAGGCTCCTTTTCTTCCTCACGTGAGGCAAGTCATTACAGCCCACATTTTTGCGCGGTAGGAAACGCGTGGTGCCAAGACTTTGAATCAATTGCTGTGACAACCGGTAGCGCAGTTTCCAGTATACACAACCAACATTGCTTGGTACCTGGAGAGCATTTGCTGTCGCATGATCAAAAACTGCACTTGTTTGTCCTGCTCAAGCTGATGTTGTAGCTAACTCAAAGATGGCCGGTACGTCTATCGAGGACTTCCAAGAATACCACAATCGTCCGCCGGTTCGAGACGTAGACGAGACTCTACACTCGTCACCCCAAACATATGAACAAGCCAAAGGCAACATCCAGCGCGATCTCGACGATGATAATGTCTCACCATCCGGCTCAGCGCGCCATTCAAGCGGCCCAGATGAAGCTGTCTTCGACCACTCCTCTCGCGCCAGCTCTCCACGAACCTCCAACGGTTCCGACGACGACATCTCAATTCTAAAATCCCACTGTGAGCTCCCACACCACACAACCCCACCCTTCACACCTCTCAAGACCCGTTCTCCCTTCCGCCATCCCTCCTCCTTCCGTGCAATGCAAATGGATATCACGCCTCCCTACCTAGCCTCTCCCTCCTCGCAGCAGCGTCACAAACTCTACACACCATCACGACAATGTACTCCACGCTCCACCCGCTCCCAGCGCAGCGCCATGAGCTCTCCCTCGAAACTCAGCCCCACAAAAAGAATCAAGAAAGAACACCCTCTCGTCCTCCTCCACGTCACCCTCCTGCCAATACCTTTGGTTTACTCCCAAGAGATAATGGAAAGCGTCCTTCCTCCCTCCATCCTCGAAAACTGGAAACTCCTCCAAGAAAAAGCCACCGATACAGTCCTGGAGCGTGGCATCCTGATCCCGCATCCGAAAGAAGATTACGACCTCCTCGAAGAACGCCTTCTCGAATCCCTTGAACTCAAAATTCCGCGCATACTCAAGTGTGGACACTTCCACCTTTCGCCGGAAGAAGAAGCAGATGTACTCGCAGAATCCGACCACGAGGAGGATCTCGGTGACGCAGACATCTGCCTCGACTGCGGGCGCCGCATTCGCGATGGGAGATACGGCAGCGCGGGCACGGGCAGTAAGAGGTGGGATATCAAGCTCTTCGCCGCGAACGGGCTTATGAGAGCGGGCGCATGGAGCGCAGCGTGGCGAGAGATGGAGCGGGTGGATGTGGAGATTCTGCCGTGGATGGAGGAGGATATGAAGCGGGAGCTCGAATTGAGACGAGAAGAAGAGGACCGAGCGAAGGTCGAAGCGAGAGAGGAAGGAGTTGGAGGGCTGGATGATGAGAGATTAAGAGAGATATATGGAGGAGATTCGCAAGCCTATGTCGATGGACTGGTCGATACGTCTCATCTTCATGCGCCAACTACGGCCCAGCGAACACCGCAGAAAGCACCGAGGCTACGGCAAGAAGATGAGCCACTCTGGGACCTCTTCCGCGACTACGTCTACCACGCTGCCCAAGACCGTCGGAACGTCGCCATCTTCCTCCTCAGTATCCTAGTAATGTTTCTATCGATGGGCACCTTTTCCTCGAATCGACCACTGCAACGCTCGAAGGACCATCACATATCATCCACGCTGCAAGTCTCGGACGTGGGCATGGGTGCGATGTCTATGGCGTCCGCGTCGACCTCTGCTGCAAGTGTCGAAGCGCCCAGCTCTAGCCCTTCTTCGAAACCAGAGCCTGTACAGAACGAGGAGTCGGGGAAAGAGCAAGAGCAAGAGCAAGAGCAAGAGCGAGAGCAAGAGCAAGAGTCTTCGTGGACGGAAGCTGCGGAAGATGTATTGAGCGAAATGGTGGAAGATTAAGAAGAAGGGTGAACTCTTTTTGTTGTTGATGGTGCTGTACATTGTTGGTACATATTGAGCGATGGAGCGTACCTTTTCCGATCTTCTTGATGTCACGCTGTTCCTGAGCGAAGCGAAGCGTTCATGTGGTTTTGAGCATTAAGAGATACACCATTTGGCGGATTGCGGCTTGGTTGTTCATAGAGTTCATATGGAAAGGGAGAAGACAGCATCTCGCTGAGAGATCGGTAACAATTCTTTGTGCCTCACGATCCTCCGCGATAAATCACCATGCCATTGGCATCAAGAATATTGATGTACTATGAAAGTCGTAATCCGGCCGTGCTAGTAACAACAAGGAAAGTGAAGACCCAACAAACTTTGTTTCCCAAAAGAAACCCTGCTCCAATTTCAATCTCCATTGCCAATTTGATATATGCTTTCCTTCCCTGTTTCAATTTACCATTTCCTTCCCTAATTCAATTTGCCATTTCCTTCCCACTTGATAGACCGTTAGAGCCCGATGGACTCCCCGGCCTGTATTTCTCCCTATCCCTAGACCTTCAAGCAAAACTGCTTCATGTATTCATAATCCTCTACATTCTTATCCACCACCTCTCTGATAACCTTCGCTCCCTTCAGCCCAAACCTCTCACGCCATTCAGCATCTTCCTCTTCGACACTCTTGGGCTTTTTCTTCTTCCCGTCAAACAAGTCAGCCCAGCCCAAAAAAAGGCCCCCTTCCCCTTTTCCCGCCCCTTCTCAATTTAAATCAAGAAAGAAACCACTTACCTGCATCCTAGGCTTCAAATCACAGCTATTCATTGCATCCTCGTGAAAGCCTGGCCATTTTTCAAACGCCTCTCTAGCTTGCTTCTGATCCTCGTCGGAGTCCCATTTCAGCATGCTCTCGTTGTATTCGATGCCGACGCTCTTGCAGAAGGCTTCGATAATGAGCTTGGGGCTGTCGAGGAGGTCGTCGGCGTCGACGACGCAGATGTCGATGCCAGAATGCCCGTTGGTATGGCCGTTCGTGTTGCCATTTGTGTAGCCGTTGGTAGTGGCGTTGCCATTGATTTCGGCACCATTGGTAGAGTGTGTTGCAATCTGTGGTCCAACTTGGCCAATAGAGCGTAGATAGTCGAACACGCGGCGCACTTCGTCATAGCCAGCTTCGGAGGGCATGAAGTCATAGAAGCCGGTAAGCTTATCGAGCGGTGGCACTGTGCAGCGATAGTAGGATGGAATGCTGTAGCGTGGGTGGCGGATCAGGAACGTGAAGTGAAATTTGCCCAAAAGCTCTCTTGGCATGATGGTTGGGTTGCCGGGTTCGGCTTCGGTGCCATAGGGGTAAGGAGCTCCCTTTTTATCATCCGGGGTGCCGTTGGTGGTGCCATTGGTGGCACCGTTGGCGTGTGGCTTCGAGGATGTGCCGACACCGCGTTCCTTCCTCTCCAGGGATGGAGCGATCAATGAAGGTGCTTGGTTGGGAGGGACCAGGTAGTGGATGATGTCCTTGATGAAGAGGCGCTTGCCCTGGAAGAGGGTAAGTACGCCGTAGTCGGATCCACCCAAATGGTGCAAAAGCTTGAGACAACAGTGAAGAACGCAAAACAGAAGAGAAGTGAGGAGAAAACAGAAAGTCCCAACTATGCGTGATGTTCGTCATCCGTACACGGATTCTCAAGGTCGACTTTGCAAATCTTTGAACGCAAACAGCGTACGTAATGCGTAGAAGCAAGGCTGGCCGCTATTCTTCGCTATGTATAATCAAATCCGAAGAAACCAAGGGGCCGTTGTAACGCTTTGGTGTGAAAATCGCGTGGGTGTGCTGAAAGTAGTGCATGAAAGACCGCATCTACTTGCAAGGCTATGCAACGGAGAATCGTTTTGCATGAGGCAGAGTGAATGTCGCACTGGAAGGGGTGATTCGGACCTCGGCACTCTCTTTCTCAAGTCTGTCGAGGACAGTCTTGAACGTCGAGGCTTCAAAGCCGCTGTCAATTCTTCCCTTCCCGTCATTCTCGAATCTGAAACTCAGCCTCTCGGGGCCATAGTAGAATGCATCACCAAAAGGTTCGTGAATGCATTGGAGCGAGTCGCGGCAAGTCATAAAGACCTAACAACCATTAGCTGGAACGGCCTGTTGAAACACGACGTTGCTGTTTACTCTTTCAAAAGCCGTGGAGCATGCCCGCGGATGTGTAGCAACGAAGATGGGTTTATTGGACATCTTTGTTGTGCAACGACGATAGAGATCAATCGTGCTTTGATCAACAGTTGGAAAGCAAATGGTGCGATCAGTATTTGGTTTCAGCAAATACTGGTATAGTCTCAATAGTAGAAACCTTGAAGAAGGTAGGAATATCGCGAACGGCAGTGAATACTTATGAGAAACTTTCTCTTCAGTAGGACTGATAGCTAGAGCGGAACAAGTTACAGGCAAGTGAAGTAGGATTTGTTGCCCGTTTACTTTTCTCAATTACGACTACTCTGTATCGAATAGCATCAATAAGGAATAAGGAAGATAATCTCTCTTGAGCCGGGGCGAGGCGTTGAGTGACGTACAGAACAACCCCACCACCCACGCGAACCCACCCGGGGTCTGGGCAGACTATGCCCGATTCTTGCCAGCCATAAACGTCAGTTTGCAGAGAGGAAAGAGTTGCCCTTATCACCTTCTTTGTTGTGACAGGGCATGGCCCGAGAATGCACATATGCAGGGCTGAGAGATCGGACCTTGACAGACTTGACATGTTAGAAGTCTCCGCGTTCTGAGAGCTTTCATCGGCAGCGGCAGGAATTGCTTCACTCAACATGTAAAGGGATGCGATGCCTAGGAAAATGTATTGTTGAGTGCCGTGAGATGGCCGCTTCACTCTTTAGTCTTGTTATCTGGTCTTAATCCGGTTGGAGGGTTGGTCGCCGATCGCGAAAATAGATCGATAACGGCGAGTGCTGCAACACAGACACGCGTTGACAGGCAAACATGCTATGAGGTTAGAGAGCGCTCCGTACTCTATGCGTGGCAAGGGCGGCCGAGGTGGTAGATCGAAAGTTGTACGATTCAGTTTCAGGGTCCACTACACCTAGAAGCGCTGGGGACTAGGCTCGAATAGCTTCAGACTTTTCGTCAGCTGATGCACCCAAACTTGGATGCTGCGCTGTTTCTACATAACAATCATCACCCTGTGTGTCAACAACATTCATTGTAGAGGCGCAGCCAAGCTCACGTGGCCTATAGGAGCAGATCCTTCCAACAATAATATCCATCCAAAAGCTGCGGCCTGCAGCTCCAAACCGCAATTACATCGAACTATTGCAACTGCGCGCGACTCGATAACGACGCTCACAATCATGGAAGACCTTGTGCTCAATGTCACGAAGGCGGCGCAACACCCTTTCTATCCAATCGAGGCAAACATCGTGGGCTACATCGCTAACAAGTGGTCTGTCCCAGCCTTGCTGGGCATGTTCGCTGCGGGATGGGTGGTCATACTGGGTGCAACGTTGGTTATGGTGCGGAGGCACAACCCAACTCTGCCCGGACGGGAAAAAGCGACCATACTATGGTTCGTTTTGAGTGAGTAGACAATACTGTGGCGGTAGGAGAAGGAGGATTTTGTTAATTGGCTGAGGTACAGCTGGGACTATTCACCTGTTCTTCGAGGGTTAGCAAGCAATCGAGACTATCTGATGACAATACGATGGCTAAGAAGCATCTAGGATACTTTTCCTACAACCACGCGAACATGCCAGGCAAGCAGGACTTCTTCGGCCAGCTCTGGAAGGAATACTCGTTCTCCGACTCGCGATACCTGACCTCCGACCCGTTCGTGCTCTGCATGGAGACGGTCACAGCAGTACGTACTATACGCGTCTTGCCCCGCTACCAACGAAAGAACCACAGATTGAAGGCTTCACGCACTAACAACATCACAAACAGTTCGCCTGGGGCCCCCTTTCCTTCGTCGTAGCCCTGATGATTACCACCGAACATCCGCTTCGCCATCCTCTACAAGCCATGGTTTCCCTGGGCCAGATCTACGGCGATATCCTATATTACGCTACCAGCATGTTTGATCACTACTTCGCAGGTCTGACATACTGCCGTCCAGAAGCGTACTACTTTTGGGGGTACTACTTCTTTATGAATTTCATCTGGATTGTCATTCCAGGCGGTGAGTGGCTCTTCTGATAATAATAGAAAAACCAACACCACTGACCAATTCTAGTTCTTCTCTACAGCAGCATCTCCAAGAGCGCAAAAGCTTTCGGTGCTTTGGACCGAGAAACGAAGAAACAGCAGACCAATGGCCATGGCAAAAAGGTCAACTGAACCTTGGCACGCAAGTCGTGGGATCGCTCTCGATCCGTGTTCGCGTGCTCATTCATATAAAGCAAGACCTGCTGCTCGTGTTTCTGCGCTTGCTATTGGTCTTGCTGCGTACAAAGCCTGGTGCTGGTGTTCTTCTACCATAGAACATATAGGTCTTTGTCCCAATATATACTTGTATCCCCTGGGAATGCTCGAGATTTTCAAGATTCTTCTCATGCTTTGCAAATATGAGAATGGCTAGCATCAAGGCTCAAGCTACGAAGCATATCAGCTATAAAAGTTCCCAGGTTTGGAGACCGATGACTAGCATTCACTCAACACGCTTGGGTCATTATACGTGCCGTTGGAACTGAGCTTACCGTCACTTTTGCACCCAAGGAACGCTGCAGGCCGATAAAAGGATGCAATTTTCACTCACGGAACATAGGAAGTATGATAATCCTCGCTCAAATGGGAGCTTACGATAGCGAATGCTCGGATTCGCACCCAGCCAGCGCGCTACAAAAGCGATGGCCACAGCGGCACTATATACAATACTTCTCCAGCACCTATAGCTTCGACCTCCTAGTATTATCATCCATCAACTCCACTCCCTCGCCAAGCACACCCTCCAACTGCTTAACCGCCCTCCACGTCTTCCCCAACTGCACCCTAATCGTCCTCATCCCCACCTCCCTGCCCATCTTCAAGTTCTCACCAATGTCATCCAAAAACACAATATCCTCACCCCTCACCCCACTACCCCCCTTCTGCTTATCGAATTCATCCAGCCGCTTTATAGCCAGCTCATATATATCCCGTGAAGGCTTTCGCATGCCTACTTCCGCAGAAGAGATGTATACGTCAAATAATTCCTGCGGGTTAAAGAAAAAGGCGTTTGATGCTGGAGTAGTGGGGGCGGACGACCGCTCTTGTTTCGCCCATGGGTGGTTGGGTGGATAGATGATTGTGTTTGATAGTGCGCCTAGAATCGGGCGAGGCTTTTGCTTAGAGAGACGTTCGAGAGCCGGGAAGATATAGGGTTCGGGTTCTCGAGAGGCGCCCATCATTTTCCAGAAGAGGGCTTCGCCGTCGATTTGGGGCATTGCGGGCAGAGAAGGGTCAGAGGTTTTGGATGAGGAGGGAGCGACGATGGGTTCTTTTGCTTGAGGCGGTGGTGCGGTGTTCGGTTTGCTTTTATTTGAGGATTCGACTACGTCTTCTGATTCTAAGCTGACTGGGTCTCCGATCGTGGTATCTTTTGCTAGTTTGGATAGTGAGGGTCTCTCGCCGTATTGGTTTTCATTTGCTGACTTGGGTTTCGGTTGAGAAGATGGGGAGGATTCTGCGCCCCGGTCATTGTCGGTTGGTTTCGAGTCTGCGGTTTCGGCTTTTAGGCTGACATGGTCTCCCAGCTGTGTGGGGTTGGCGGTGTCCTTTAGTCTCTTTTTCTCATTCTTGAAGCTACTGTGGAACTCTTTCCATGCATCTTTGTTGTGTAGGTCTGCAGTGAAGCCCTGGAAGTATTCCGCGTCCAACTTGATCTCGCCGCGTTCAAGCCGCTGCCAATACCCATTGGGGGAGGAGTAGCGGATGGCGTAATTAATCCAGTCGGTGGGTATGCCGTGCTCTCTTTCGAAATCGAGAATGCCTTGCATTGGGGATAATACCTGTAGATCTGTCAGAATTGTAGAGCGTCTGAGGGATGTATGGATTCTTTGAGGGAAAGGGGACACACGCAGACGCCTCCAATGTCGAAGAGAATAACTTTGGGGGGTTTTTGTGGGGCCATTGTGCAAGTCTCTGCTCCCAATCACGAAGCGTAGATGAGGAAGATGCCAGATAACGTTGCCTGAATCAATTGCAGAAATCAGAAGAGTGTCTGGATCACAAGGGGACAGTGAACAAAGAAGGTTGCGATGATGCATAGACGATTCTGCCTCGGTTCATCAGCGAGGCTTATCGATAAGAAGATGCTAACCGTATCGGGAATAATGAGGGCTTCAGCCCGCTGAAACCCTCAAAATCTGACTGAAAGTCGAGCTCAAGACATAAGACATACCTCGCAAAGCATTCATGCAGATCAACCAGGTACGTAATCTACTTCAGCGCGCTTCTCAACAGGGTATCTATTGACACTCATTCAGCCATCCAACCAGATCCGCCTGACAAACGTTTCCCTCGTACGACTTAAAAAAGGAAAGAAACGCTTCGAAATCGCCTGCTACAAAAACAAAGTTCTCGAATACCGCTCCGGCATAGAAACAGACCTCGATAATGTCCTCCAAATTCCCAGCGTCTTCCTCTCCGCCAGCAAAGGCCAAACAGCGCCAACCCAAGATCTCGCAAAAGCCTTCGGGCCCAAAACCAGCGTCGATGATATAATACAAGAGATCTTGAAGAAAGGAGAGATGCAGGTCGGAGAGAAAGAGAGACATGCACAGACGGAGAGGATACATAATGAAGTTGTGGATATTGTGGCTGGAAAGTTAGTAGATCCGAAGAGTAAGAGGGTGTATACGGCTGGAATGATCGAAAAAGCGCTCGAGCAGTTGAGTTCGCAGGGGGCGCAGTGTAAGCAGGAGGAGCCTGGGAAGGGAGCGAGTGGGACTGCTACGACGACGATTGAGGGGGAATATGGGAAAGGGAAGAAGAAGGATTTGCCGACGTGGACAGGGGTGGTGACTACGAAGAGTGCCAAGAGTCAGGCGCTGGAGGCTATGAAGGCGCTGATTGCGTGGCAGCCTATTCCGGTCTCGAGAGCGAGGATGAGGTTGAGAGTAACTTGTCCGTCAAGTATCTTGAAGCAGGCGGTGAAGGGAGAGGTGAAGAAGGCGGCGCAGGAGGATGGGGAAGAGGCTTATGGAGAGAAGGCAACGGGGACGGTAAAGGATAGAATATTGAGCTACATTGAACAGGTTGAGACACAAAGTACGGAAGGTTCTGAATGGGAAGTAATTGGGTTTGTCGAGCCGGGGGCTTTCAAGGGGCTTGGAGAGTTTATTGGTGGGGAGACAAAAGGGAAAGGAAGAGTTGAGGTGCTTGATATGGCGGTAACCCACGAAGATTGAGGTTTTTTGGTCAATAGCCTTGCGTGTTTTTCTTTGATAGCGTTTAGCGAGTAAGCGACAATCTGCATGCTCACATGGAGAATTTTGATGCATGCATTTGATTTGACGTCCAGGCTTCAGGACAAAGCCAAAAAGCTTTGACGACACTCATCTTTGCCATAAGGACCACCATGAGACCAGTGCAGCCATAGATAGCACACGACACTTCTGTCCACTCTTTCCCTCCACGCTCAACCCTTCTTCTTCGACACACCAACGGTCCTACCCCTCCTTCCAGTAGTCTTCGAGTGCTGTCCACGAACCCTCAATCCCCAGTAGTGCCTCAGACCCCTATGCGCACGGATCTTCTTCAGTCGCTCTAAGTCCTCACGTAGCTTGCTGTCCATTCCGTTGGCCAACACCTGCGAGTTCTTGCCATCCACGATATCGCGCTGTCGGTTAAGGAACCAAGTTGGGATCTTGTATTGGGTGGGGTTTTGGATGATGGTGACAATGCGCTCGAGTTCTTCAGATGTAATTTCACCAGCTCTGTAGATGTGAAAGGTAATGTCAGTGGTGTTCACAAACTAGGAAGAGTGCCAGGTGTGCGACATGGCGTACCGCTTGTTCAAATCCACATCGGCCTTTTTGCACACCAAGTTGGAGTAACGGCGTCCGACACCCTTTATCTTGGTGAGGGCGTACATGATCTTCTGCTTGCCATCGACGTTGGTGTTGAGGAGACGAAGGATAAACTGGAAGTTCGACTTCTCTCCAGAGACGAGCGCTACAAGAAGTTAGCATCCTCTTTCTCTTAGCCAGGAGCCCCCAAAGCTCCATTGGACGCCATTTAGGATCGCCCTCAAAGAGCTTACACATGATGGGCGATGCGCTGCGTGGTAGTTGTCGATGGTTAGATATTAGGCATACGTCGATGTCGATTTGGTGCGGGCTGCTGCTCGCTAAAAGGCGCTAGGTTAAATCCAGCCTTGGAGGGCTTGGCATTGAACTGGGAAAAAGACCAGCTGCGTTCGGAGGCACGAGCGTGGTACTCAAGGCAACATCGACATCGATTCATTCCCCGATCAACGACCTACCCACGTGTCTCAGCCATTTTAGATACACCCAACTGCTTCTTGACATAATTCGATACTAGCTTGCGAGCTCCTTTCTTCTCAGGCCTCCGAGCCGCCTAAACCATGCGATTACCACCCAGTCCTCCGACCGCCCTCTGCTCTCTTCTCCTCTTCCTCCCTTCATTAGTCGCAGCTGTTTCTATCGACTGTGGGGATATACGAGTAGACCGCAAGTCATTCAATCTCGAAAAATTAGAAGGCCCACATTCGCTCTACAGAGTCCATGAGCACCCAACCAACATAAAGAACACAACTTTTACACTTGACGTCTGTCGACCCCTCGAAAAGACCAAAGGCGTGCCTAAAGATGAAGATTGTCCGAACAATTCAAGAGGTAAGCTTCATGTACATTACCCTCCTCACTCAAGAGCATGCCCCCATTGGGATCAGTCAGGGCTAACAATGCCGTTCGTGAAGTTTGCGCCATCAAAAGATTAACGAATAAGGTTGAAAACATTACAACGATCACAGATACAATACCGATAGCGGGCGAATTTTCGCATTCGATTGGTGGAGCTTTAGATCCCCGATGGGAGCGTCTGAAAGGCTCGGCGTCTTCTGCAGACAGAGAAAAGGAGGGCATTCGATTGATCATGAACGGTGGGAAGTATGAAAAAAAGAAGCAGCAGGCAATCGTGGAATTTGTTTGCAATGCCAAAAGCGAGGAAAGGACAAGGAATTCCGTCGCAGCTGCCGAGGAGGACAATGAAGACGGAGAAGAGGTCGATGACGAGCACGGTGGGAAGTTGAAGCTTCTGAGCTGGGAAGATGAGGATGATATCAAGGTCTTGAGACTCGAGTGGCAGACGAAGTATGGTTGTGAAGATGCAGAAGAGGGCAACGGCTCCTCGAGTGGGCATTGGGGGTTTTTCACTTGGTTCATCTTGATGTGGGTGCTATCGAACCCACGCAGCCCTGGAGCCTTTGCTGACGGAATATTCTTGCAGTGTGTTCATGGGAGTCGCAGCGTATCTCATCTTCGGTTCGTGGCTCAACTATAGTCGGTATTCAGCTCGCGGATGGGACCTTCTCCCTCATTCAGAGACACTTCGAGACATTCCCTACCTATTCCGGGACTGGATGCGGAGGGTTGTTAATACCGTTCAAGGAGGGGGATCAAGAGGGGGTTACAGTGCTGTTTAGATGGGATGGTGTCGCTAACATTTCTTGCCGATGTCGTTAGCATCAGGGTATGTATAGGCATATATGGTCGGGTCAGAATGGTGTTCAGTACGAAAGCTGGCAATGCCGCTTTTTGAATTCTATTGTACAAACGTCAACGTTCATGTCCACTCCTTCCTCATCGCTTCGATGTTCTCCCCTTCCGAGCAATCATCATGCTCCTTCACACATCTACTAATGGCGCTCTCCACCGTCTCATCGCCTTTTAGCAGATCCAACCAGCAGCTGCCGACACTTTCGTTCTCTAGCAAGGCCATTGCAACTCTCGCGACATCACCTCTCCTCACCTGTCCTTTCGCCGCCGTCTGCCCAAGGGCTACCTTGCCCTCGTCCTCTTCGTCCGTCAAATTTCCTGGCCTCAAAGATATACCCGCAAACCCGGCCCCACGCTTCGACGACAATGCGGTCAAGCACTCATCGGCCGCGACTTTTGCAAGGTAATAGTTCTTGAGCACACCGTTGTTGGTTTCTTGGGTAGCATCCCATCCGGCGTCACTCCACCAAGACGCTTTAGAGTGCCTCGACCCAACATGAGATGAGAAGGAACTTCGTCACACTCTCCGTCGCAGCCGTAGCTCTTATAAACGCAGCACAAGCATCACGATCCACAGCGAGCGTGCGCTCAAGGCCACCCTTTCCTCCGGCCCCGACCGAGAAGACAACATAAATTGGTGAGGCGGAGTCGATGATGGATTGCGCCCGAGATTGGTGTTTGGTCTTCGATACTAGAGACTAGAATATCGAGTTAGCCGGGCTGGTTCTGGCCGCGTCGACGCTAGCAAAATGTCATGACTTCACAAGTCTTTCCTTTTTTGAGTTCCGGCTTCTCCGCAGACTTCACCGCTATTGCGGACTCCACGAAGCAATGGTGACGTGCGCTTGCTTTACTCAAGCGAGGTAAGCTTGGTCCTTTGTGTCCCTGGCTAGCAGCCTCATGCAACTCGGCGCGAGGCTCAAGACTACGGAAGGCTAACGTTTGGCTTCCCGGAAAACCAACTAGTATCCCTATTCGCTGATCGTGTTGTTGTACTCCACACTATGATGAATGCTTGTCAAAGCTGGATATGTACAAGGTTTCATACTCATCTAGAAGACAGATATGTGGAGTTCCATAGCAGATCACAGCGATTTCAAGATTGTGATGATGGAATTGTAGGGTTATTTGCATGACAGTCTTCGTCATGGATGCCATTTGCCTGCTGTTTGCTGTTCCTATCCCAATGAGCGAGGCCATGCATTTTGGCGTTTTCTCAGATCTTTTCACCGCCATGGATCCGTGACCACAACCAAGCTAATGCCTTTGTTAGGGTCACGCTGGCCGCCAATCGACCCGGCAGCAAACGTCACGACAGACTGACTTACGCACTGCCAACAATTTAGTCCAAGCACCCTTGGGAATAGATCATGGGTGCCTCAATGTGGTAAGAGGGGTTGGGGAAGGGCATAACCTCATTCGATCACATCGAATACATAAACCTACAGCTCCCCACCGATTTTCTCCGTTCTCCAATTCAACCAAAACAATAAAATCATCAACGTCAAATACAACACTCAACCAAACTCAACATGAACGCAGGCAACGTCGTCGGTGGCCACAAGGCTAACCTCAACAACCCAAGTACATTTACATCACTTTTTCTACGTTCGGCAATATACTGACCACAATGCAGACACTTCCGAGGAATCCAAGCAGCACTCCAAGGAAGTCCTCGACCAGCAATATAATGGAGGAGAGATCGAGAAGGACAGCGGAGAGAAGAATCCTCAGAACGTTGCTGGCGGCCTCAAAGCGTATGTACTGGCCTCAGCTCACTCAAGAGAGTCTTGTCTAACAGCTGTTAAGCACTACCAAAAACCCAAATGTGTCTCAGGAGGCCAAGGATAATGCTGAGGAGCGCTTGAAGGAAATGGGCCAGTAAGCTTGGCAAGGTAGAAATAGTTTGGAGCCACAGAGAGTGATTAGATCGTGTTAAGTACTTAGATCTAGAAAATACCAACGTTTCGCTGCATTAATTCAATTGAATGCCTATCTTCCATTACTGCTGCAAATTACTTTTCAGATACACCTCGCTGTACAGGGTGAACGCCAGTCATGATGAAGGAAAACTGAGAGTGTGGGCGCAGTTATGACATGTGTGATGATCTAATTGATTAGGAACAGATCTGTGCATCTTTGATCGTTGAGTGTTGAATAGTCAATCAGCTACCACCCTACCAGACATAATACGGTGTTGTTTTCCTTGTTCGATTATGTGTAAACACCGCTGGAGTCAAGCTCAATGACCCTGAAGAGTTGAGGTTGAATCTAGATGTTCATCTTTAGACTTAAGTCGCCTCGGAAGACCTCGAATGGGTATAGTGGCTCGTTGTTGTGCTGTGATGACTGCAGGCTTAGCACTCGCTGCATTTCTCAGTTTAGTACCAGCTATTACCATGTTGCCAGGAATCAATCTGCTCTTTATAGTTTGACAAGCTAGAGAGTAAGACGACATTTAGTAAAATTGGGAGGCATAAGATAGGTTTGACGAAGGCGTTAGAAGGGCACAAGGGATCGCCCCCAAACCGTCCACTAGTAAGGCTGGAGCCCGTAGGCCGTTCTAGGGTGCCGGTTGGGGGCTCCAGCCCTACGAGCTGTCGGTGACCCATTCTAGTGGTAATATAGCTAGCGTGAGTTCGACCTATCAATTCAGTCGGCTTCATGACGATCCTTGGGTAAAGTTGATCTTTGACGCTTGTCACCCACAGGAACAGCGAAGGTTTTAGGTCTGTTCTGTGCGAGGAACAATGAGATCCTCCCCCCTGGACTAGAGCCTACGCTTGTGCTCAGACTTTAGTCGTCGTTCAACGTTTAATCGACCAGAATAAGCTGGAAGCTTGTGTGCTCGTTAATCTTGATCACAGTCAGCATGGCAGCTACACAAGCTAAACAATGGGGCACTACACCTGCCATATCCCAAGCCTTCCCCACCGACGCAGAGATTGCTGCCAATGATGCTCTCATTGCAGAGCTAAAGGCACAGAACAATTTTGAGAGCGTGGAGGAGACCGAAAAGAGGTGCGAGCTTGCTACTCATTCAAAGCTATTTCTTGACTAATGCCCAGGCTCAGGAAGCAAGCTCTTCAATTGATACAAAAGGTCGTTGCCGAATTTGTCAAGCATGTCTGCAGGAAGAAGAACCTTCCTCAATCTACAGTCGAAGCTGCTGGTGGCAAGATCTTCACATTCGGTAGCTATCGTCTGGGAGTATATGGTCCAGGTCAGTATACAGCGTGTTCAATCCCTCATTTGATACCAAGCTCATATCTACCAGGATCTGATATAGATACACTCGTTGTGGTTCCCAAACACGTTGTTCGCGAAGACTTTTTTGAGCATGTCCCCTCCATATTAAAACGCATGGCACCTCGAGACGCTATCCAAGATCTTACTCCCGTACCCGATGCCTTCGTACCCATCATTAAGCTTGAGCTATCTGGCATAAGCATCGATTTGATCTTCGCTCGTCTCGAGCTCCCCTCTGTACCATTCGGCCTCCAACTCAAGGACAATAGCATACTGAGGGGCTTGGAAGACAGAGATCTTCGGTCACTGAATGGAACACGAGTGACGGACGAGATACTAGAATTAGTTCCGCAACAGAAGACTTTCCGGACCGCGCTCAGAGGCATTAAGCTCTGGGCACAGCGTCGAGCGATTTATGCCAATGTCATGGGATTCCCAGGTGGTGTTGCGTGGGCAATGTTGGTAGCCAGAGTATGCCAGCTATATCCTCAAGCTACAGGTTCGGTCATCATAGGGAAGTTCTTCTTTCTAATCGGCAATTGGAAATGGCCCCAACCTGTGCTTCTCAAGAAGATTGAAGAAGGTCCATTACATGTCAGAGTCTGGAACCCTACGGTCTACTCTGGAGACAAGTTCCACCTCATGCCTATTATCACCCCGGCCTACCCCTCCATGTGCGCGACACACAATATCACGATGTCGACAAAGGAAATCATCACCCGAGAATTGAAACGAGGGAAAGACATTGCGGATAAAATACTCATGGGTCAGCTACAATGGAAAGACCTGTTTGCCAAGCATACATTCTTCACAGAAGAGTACAAGTACTATCTGAGCATCATTGCTTCAAGTAGAACGAAAGATGCGCAACACGTTTGGTCAGGTCTCGTGGAGTCGAAAGTCCGGCTCCTTGTTGCGAGCTTGGAGACTCAGGAATCCATTGCAGTGGCTCGGCCATTCAACAAGGGCTTCGACCGAGTTCATCACTGCCATAATGAGGATGAGGTCAACGCCGTCCTCAACGGCGATCTCAAATATCAAGCCACCAACACGAAGACTGAGACGACAGATGCTGTTAATGATCCAACACATGCTGCCGCAGCCCAAGGCGATGCTGAACGGATGGCAATACCAAATGGCAACGGTGAGCTTACTACAAATGGAGACACAGAGCAGACCATATACACCACTACCTACTACGTCGGTCTCGAAATCGGTCAAGGTCAGTACTTTCACATAGGCGCGTGCATTCGCTAATGTGGACTAGACGCAAAGAGGCTGGATATATCGTATCAAACGAGGCAGTTCAGGGAGACGTGCCTTGATTGGCAGGGTTACAACCGCGAATTGAACTCTCTTTTCGTCGTGCATACTCGAAAGTGAGGACACAACACCCGCCACCCCTTCCCCGCTGGTCGTGGCTGATATAAGTCTATTAGCAACGACTTGCCCGATGATGTCTTCTCGCCAGGAGAAGCGAAGCCATCGAGGCAAAAGAAGAAAGTCACTATCAAGAAGAGGAATCACGATGCCACTGGAATAGAGGTATGTTCCTTGCCATTCTCCTCTGTCGGAGAGCTACTGCGGAAGACAATCTTCCTCAGACAGACTCCACTGCTGACCAATGGTGCTCGCGGTGACGGTTGGAATTGCTGACCAAGGTCCTCGATCATGTACAGGAAATTACTGAGCAGCAGAATGGCATCAAGAGACGACGATCAGATGAACAATTACCGGCTGAATCAGTGCCGGCGGCATCATGAACAGACAGCACCGGCTGTGTGCGACATGTCCTTACCTCCCTCCCCTCCTGCTCCAATAAGAAGAGCGCAAAAGTATCACAACCACGTCACCACCATCCCATCGACAGCTTAGCCGAGAGCTAAGTGTTTGCTTATATCAAAGTTCATATTCGAGCGGGAAACTATGACCCTATCTACTAACTCTACAGGCTAGCTTGGACGATCTAACTAAGCTCGTGCCGATGTTACTTCCTCCAGTCGAAGCGACTGTGAACAGTTTACAGAAGGTGGTGGAACGAGAAGCAAGATCCTACCATGAAAAAACCCAGCTAGAAGTTTTTCAAGTTTTTGCATATGTTGCTGACATATCTAGGCTGCGCAGCTCAAAGCCACGAAAAGAACGTCTTCGATGGAAAAATTGCTTGTATTTCAACAAAGAAATAGCTTGAAATATTACATAGACCAATGAAATACATTCACAGAGTCTACGGACTTCAGCAAAACCACTGATTTATGAGCCAAAATTGCCGCAATGGCCGAGCACTCATCGTGCGTCTGGTTCCCTAGCTAATCTCACCCTTCGCAAAAAAGGTCCTCAAATGGTCATCAAGCCACTTAAGATCCCCCTTACTATCACCAGGACCTCCAGCCCAATGGCCCCATATCGATGGAAACACTGCCAACTGCCCAACTCCTGGCTTCATGTTCGCAACTTCGTACTCCGAGTCTTCAGGAGGGAAATACAAATCTGTTCGCGACGGCAGGACGAGAGTCTTCGCTTTGATGCTTGCCATCGCCTTCTCGAAATTACCATTATATGGTTCTTGCTGTGAGCAGTCGCCGCTTTGCCAAGTTTGAAGCATTACGAGCATGTTCTCTGGGTCTGGGGATCTTGTCAGTCTATGCGCTGTGCTTCGTTGAGGATTGGTGGTGGCATACCTTTCGAGCAAGACCAATCCTCCCAAAAGCCTACCATAAAGGACTCGAGATCTTCATAGCCATAGTGCGTTTCATGCAGCTTCTCGCGGTAAAAAGCCTGGCTGAAACCCCTGGAACGAGACCTTCGTCAGCCACCACGTTCGCAAAGAACACTGCGTAAAAGAGAACTCACCACCCAGCATACCCCCTCCCAAAAGCCTTCAACCCCACCATCTTCTCTTCCTCACTCCACACCCTCTTCTCCCCCAATCCTTCCCCCTTCACACCCCCCTCCCCCGACCCCTTACTCTCAATTCCCTTGGTAGCCAACAGTGCGCTCTTCACACCCTCCAGAAAAACCTGATTATGCAAGCTCGTCTTCGCCGAGCCACAGAATGGTACTGCGAGGTCCATCATATCGGGGTATTGGGTGATCCATTGAAATGTCTGGCCGGCGCCCATTGACCAGCCGAGGACCGCATAGAGGTGCGTGATGTGCAGGTGCTGGGTGACCAGGGTGTGTTGGGCGCGGACATTGTCGTAGACGGAGATTTTGGGGAAAGGGTGTGGGTAGGATGTGTCTGAGGGAGAGGTGGATTGGCCATTGCCGAAGAGGGCGGGTATGATGATGAAATACTTGGGGCTGTTAGAGATAGTCAAAGCTGGATCAGGGTTATTTTCGCGTTGTTTGCACCTTCTTCGGATTCAATGTCTTTTCCTCGCCTATTAGCCAGACATTATCTGATATTGCTGTTCATTTGTTAGGTCGCGGCCATTGAGAAAGCTCAGAGATGCTGACATCCTGAATACCAAGTTGGATAGACAATTGCTGGAGACTTGGGATCTCCGAAGGTTACGTAGGCGATATGGGCCTCAGGAAGGGTAGAACCGCATTGAAGTTTCCAGTCTCCTAGCTGGTAGGTCTCGTACTCCGATGTCGCCATTTTGGAAAGCTTTTCGGGATATCTTGAAGAAGTACCTACCTTTTGACTAAAGAAAAGGACTTGGTATGTAGAATTGCGACTTCTAAAGGTACACAGACAGACCCCACCTCGACTCTCTTATCGATAAGCCCAAAGAGGAGGTCGTCTCTTTTCCCTCATTGAATACCCCTCTCATTCCCTCATTGACTGTCCATATCGAGCTCTAGACTGCTGCTAATATCGATACCCAAAAAGCAAACTCATTTAGTGCAGCGATGCTAGCAATTGGCTCATGGAAATGGAGGAGAGGAATGACGTAGGGGATGGGTGATCGGATAGCCCCTCGGTTCTTACGACAACTGCCCTCTCCACAAGCCGCAAGCCTTCAATGCTCAGTAAGAGATCCGTACACACCATCTTACAGCATTTCAAAACCTCCCAGACCTTTCCTCGTCCATTCCAAAAACCTCACTACGCAACAATGCCCTCCAACTTCGGCGACCACGAGCAAATGAAAGAGGACCCCTCAGGGCACGAACAGCGTTTCGACCAAGAAAAAACCGTCAAACGAAACCCGCATCCAGACTTCAAGAAAGTCGAAGGCTCGCGTCCAGACTGGTCAGAGAAAGGTGAATGGCATTTCACAAAGACGAAGCAGCCAGGGTGGAAGCTCGGTCAGGGCGCGAACGACGGTGGGGAAAGTCTGAAGAAGAAGCATGTAGAGATAGATCCGTATGAAGAGGGCAGGCCTGCATTATTTAATTACAAGTTGTTGATTAGTGGGATCATACCGAGGCCGATTGGATTTTTGAGTACGAGATCTGAAGACGGTGCGTTCTCTCCCAACCTCCGCCAATACCATTACCTCCGCCGTTACATTGCTAAATAAAGCTTACCAGGCAGCTCCACGAATCTCGCCCCCTTCTCCTACACTCAAGTAATAAATCACGACCCACCCCTCTTCACCGTCGGCTTCGCCGGCGGCTTCTCCAACGCCAAAGACACCCTGCGCAACCTGTCCGCCACCAAAGAATGCACCATCAACATAATTAGTGAACACTACATCGAAGCCGCCAATTCGACTTCCATAAACGCGCCCTACGGCACCTCTGAATGGGCCCTCTCCGGCCTCACCCCCGCATCTTGCACCTCCGTCTCCTGTTCACGCGTCAAAGAAGCCGTCTTCGCAATCGAAGGGAAACTTGTGAGTACCCAAGAATTCGAGAGTAGGCAGACGCCAGGGAAAAAGACCGGGGTGTTGGCGATTATTGAGGGAGTGAAGTTTTGGGTGAGGGAGGATGCCATTAATGAGGAGAGGAATATTATTGATCCGGGGATCTTGAGACCGGTGTCTAGGTTGGGCGGAATTATGTATGGGAGGACGGTGGAGGGGTGTGAGATTCCGAGACCGGATTTTGGGGAAAAGGAGAAGGAGCGGGAGACGGAGGGGCTAGTGAGGGCGAAGGGGGAGGGGCAGTAGGGGATCAGATGGATGAAGGGGGACGGAGGGTACAGCGTTGGGAGATTAGAGGTGTGAGGATGTATAGATCGTAAATTTTGCTGTGAAAGCGAGATCTGATTTCGCTTGGTTAGCTCGAAATCTCATACGTAGCATGCAATATGAAGCATATGTGTCGTATGAAGATTCGAATTTTCCGGGCCTTGGGCGGCTATTTGATGTCGTCGTTCGGTAATATGCCGGAATGAAGGCCTGCAACACAATGTTGGGTCAATTATAAAACCACACATGTGACTCTGAGGGACCCCATATAAGGCACACTTACCTGCTCGTCAATCACCGGAACGGAAAGCCTATGCTACGGTGTTGAGTGAAGCATGCTACTCATGCGACTCTGAAGAACTCCACTCATCCCAGAAGTCCATCAAAGATTGCTCCTTATCCTTGCAAAAGTCTAGAAGGTAGCTCTGGACGCAATCTCTCATCTCATGGTCAGCTTACAATAATTCCCTTCCCCAGCGGAAAAGAAGAAGGCTTTCCAGAAGATATGGTGTTGTGATATGGTTAATTCAACAGCAAGCAGACAAATTGAGAATATACTAGCCATATTCTGTCGATCTGCCCCGTATTTTATTGATGGAATCTCTGCCTATATTTCAACCGGCAATGCAATACCCGCGCAATCTTTTAATGTGTATCTACCATGAGCTGACCGAAGTTATGACTTTCGTTACTACCAGTGATGAGTGGCTGATATGGGTAAGCATGCTTGCGCGGTAATGGAGACATTACTGTCTTGCTCGCATCATGCGTCGCGAAGAAGGACCTGGCCCGCCGTATTGCTTGAGATCGAGAAGTGAAGATGTCGATGGTGGTTGTGGTGGTCGATGAGTGTATTAATAGCACGGATATAAAGCTGCGGCTTACATTGCCAAGGCGGAAGAGAACCCCTGGCAAGGCGAATTTTGCGGCTTCCAACGTGTTTCACACCTCCTTGTTCTCACGGGACACGGAGTTCAATCCTGCAATGTTCAATCCTGTCGTCAAAACCATACTCCGAAGAATCTTTCTCGCTGCAAAGACGACACCGTATCACGACAGCGGCCACTAAAGGTCGATCATTAAGGCCAGATTTCCTCTTTCGTACTCAGCCTTTCAATTCCGGCTAAAGTGCCAAGTCCCAATAATCAGCAATAATCAGCGAAGGGGGCTTACTCAATTCTTCATCTTTCCGAGGGGAACAGCCTTCTCATGAGAACACCTCGAATTGTTGGCGTCAACTCGCCAACATGTCTGCCTATCTGAAAGAAACATTGGCAAACCTGCCGCAACACTTACAATCCCTACAATCCGTCCAGGTTGGCCAATACTTCCGCTATGTTCAGCTCCCACAACTTCCCCAGAACTATCAACTACCACCCAACCTCCAGGGCAAAGCCAGCAGTATTCACTCAAAGAAACCGAAAGCTTTTATCATATTCCTGGTCCTTATCTTCGTGCTTTCTTGGAAAAACATAATATACGATGTCTGCTCGCACGTCGCAGGTGGGGGGCCGGCTCCTGTCGTTGACATCAATCCCGCAAAAAATTCCACGTTAGGAGTAAGTCGACGCTTTACGGAGACGACTTACGTTTGACTGACCTGTGTATTAGTTCCAAGATATCTTCGTCCTTTCTTTGCCTGAACGAGGCGATCGAAGAGCCCCAATTGTCGCTGCGGGTAATGCCACCAACCTTACTATCACAGTACTCGACGCCATCCGAGACAGGCAAATACCTCAATCAGATTACCCCAAGGTACATACAAGACTCGTCAGAAAAGATATTACAGTTGCTGACGACTATTTAGTGGTGGGGGACCAACGATTGGGTGCCCAAGGAAGGAGAGCTGGGCTGCTTGATGTCTCACGTGAGAACATGGAGAAAGTGAGCATGATAGTCGTTTTGGCTCGCTTTTGGCATATCTAACCCCCAATACAGAATGATCCATGAGAATATCTCCTCCGCCATCATAATGGAGAGCGATGTCGACTGGGACTTGCGAATTAGGGATAGCATGGAGGGACTGGCTGGCGGGGCCAAAGCGATTGCTGACTGGCCATTTGATGGAAGCAAACACCCAAAAGATCTCTCTCAAGACCTGAGCCCATACGGAGATAATTGGGATCTCATGTGGATAGGACATTGCGGTACCACAGCGGACGGAAATGGTCGAATTTACGCCTACAACGACACTTCTGCGCCAGATGAAGAACACGCGTGGGATTTCGCTGGTAGACCAGGAGAAGGCCATCGACCACCAGGAACGCGCATAGTCTTCCAAATGCGTAAGACCATCTGCACCTCGGGATATGCCATGAGCCTCCAGGGAGCTCGCAAATTCGAGAAGCACTTCAGGGAAGCAAATTCGCCAATCGATTTGAAGATGTGGAGTCACTGCGAGAACGACCCCCACCTGGCATGCCTTGCTGTGTTCCCACAGATCATCAGTATGGCGGAGTCCAAATCCAATATCCAGCACACTGGAGGTGGGCAGTCCTTTGGTCATGAGGTTACAGAAGAGAAGGTAGTAGCTGGTAACGGCATTCAAATTTCTGCCAGAGTCAACGCAAAGAAGAAGACAGCCGGTGACCCCTCAAAGTGGATATCGGAATGGAAGAATGGACCGTCAAAGAAGGACGAGGAGGAAAAGAAGATGAAAGAGGAGGAGGAGGAGGAGGAGAAGAAGAAGAAAGAAGAAGAAGAAACGGACCAGCAAGAAGGCGCCGAAGCGGACGACGCCGATCAGAACGAATAGATGGAGTCAACGACTACAATTGCATTTGGCGCACTTGGAGTTCAAAGCGACCTTATACCCGACATCGACTTCTTTGTAACTATATTCTTCTCGACATGGCATTTTCAGCGGATTTGGCGCAAATGAGTTTGCTGAGATGGCTTACAAGTTGCAGTGGCGGCCGGAGAGGCATTTTCGGGTGAGGAGTCAGGCGAATTTGAAACGATGGCATGATAGGGGGTAAGTCTGCCATAGAAGTTAGATCAATATCACGAGACTACTTTAACAAAATCGTCATGTGTGCGCTACCTCGGAGCCTAGCCCCAATATCAAGATCACCCCAAGAAGGCCGTACTGTAAGGCAGTCATGACATGATTATAATACCTCAGTGAAGACTTGCCATTCGAACCTTGCGAACAGGCAGACGGCTTGATCCGGAATCCTCAAAACCTGCCAAGCTGCAACGTAGTGAGGATGCGCCAATGATGGTGATCCGCGCTAGAACTAGATGTTGCCAAACGTGGGGGAAGCATCTCGAAGCTTGTGCCAACTTCTAGAACGTGCGAGCACCACATCACTTTCCGCACGGTGTAACCGCAATTGACTTCACGATTGACGACTTGATAAATTGACTTTGAACATATTCAAAACTACCATCTGTACACATAAAAGTTCCCCGCGAACAACAACTGGGCAGAGCCAACTCAATCAATCCTTACGACTGACCACGCAGGTCTCCACACGCCAGCATGTCTTCCGGCATGAACTTCACCGACCGCGCGCAGAAGGCCCTCGCCGACGCTCACGAACTCGCTCAACAATACTCCCACTCTCAAATCCTGCCTCTCCATCTCGCAGTCTCTCTCCTCGACCCACCAGTAGACGAGTCCAAAGACCAGCAACAATCCATGAACGCAACCCACACCTCCGGCTCCGCTCCACTATTCCGTCAAGTCATCGACCGCGCTCACGGCGACCCCCAGCAACTCGACCGAGCCATGAAGAAGGCTCTAGTCAGATTACCGAGTCAGGATCCACCGCCAGAGCACGTCTCCATATCGCCGCAGTTTTCGAAAGTGCTGAGGGCTGCGAGTGAATTGTCGAAAACGCAGAAGGATAGCTATATTGCTATCGACCATCTTATCCAGGCACTGTCGCAGGACTCGTCGATTCAGCGGTGTTTGGCGGACTCGAATGTACCTAATACGAAGTTAATCGATAGTGCTATACAGCAGATAAGAGGCACGAAGAGGGTGGATTCGAAGACGGCGGATGCGGAGCAGGAAAATGAGAATCTGAAGAAGTTTACGATTGATATGACTGCGATGGCGAGGGAGGGCAAGATAGATCCGGTCATTGGGAGAGAAGAAGAAATTAGGAGAGTCATTCGGATATTGTCAAGACGGACGAAGAACAACCCAGTCTTGATCGGAGAGCCTGGTGTCGGCAAAACAACCGTTGTTGAAGGTCTTGCATCTCGAATTGTCAATGCAGACGTGCCAGCCAATCTGGCGGCTTGCAAATTACTTTCTCTCGACGTGGGATCCTTAGTGGCTGGAAGTAAATACCGAGGAGAGTTCGAAGAGAGAATCAAGGGCGTGCTCAAAGAGATCGAGGACTCGAAAGAGATGATCGTTCTGTTTGTCGATGAGATGCATCTGCTGATGGGCGCCGGCTCAAGCGGTGACGGTGGAATGGATGCGGCCAATTTACTGAAACCTATGCTTGCAAGGGGTCAGCTGCATTGCATTGGCGCTACAACCCTTGCCGAATACCGAAAATACATCGAAAAGGATCAAGCGTTCGAACGAAGATTTCAGCAAGTCCTGGTTAAGGAGCCAAGCATACCCGAGACTGTCTCGATCCTTCGTGGCCTGAAGGAGAAATACGAAGTCCATCACGGTGTCAATATCCTTGACGGAGCCATCGTCGCAGCAGCCACCCTTGCAGCTCGATATCTTACCGCTCGAAGACTACCAGACTCCGCTGTTGACCTGATAGACGAGGCAGCAGCTGCGGTGAGAGTGACTCGAGAATCTCAACCAGAAGCACTCGACACGATGGAACGCAAGCTACGGCAACTACAGATTGAGATCCATGCCTTAGAGCGTGAGAAAGACGAGGCCGCTCGTTCCAGGCTTAGCCAAGCGCAGCAAGAAGCTGCAAATGTCGAAGAAGAGCTGAAGCCAATGCGTGAGAAATATGAAAGTGAGAAGCAGCGCAGCAAAGACATCCAGGAGGCCAAAATCAAGTATGACCAATTGAAAGTCAAGCAAGAAGAAGCCGAGCGAAACAAAGACCTTCAGACGGCTTCTGATCTCCTTTATTATGCCATGCCTGACACGAAGGCTCGCATTGAGCAGCTCGAGCAGGATCGTGCCCGTTCGGACGCAGAGCAATATGCCCGCGGTGGGGCTGACAGTGGAGAAGCGATGCTTACTGATTCAGTCGGGCCAGATCAGATTAACGAGATTGTTGCCCGCTGGACCGGTATTCCAGTGACACGCCTACGCACCACGGAGAAGGACAAGCTCCTGCAAATGGAAAAGCAACTAGGCAAAATCGTTATCGGACAGAAAGAAGCTGTCACATCTGTCTCGAATGCCATTCGTCTCCAGCGCTCAGGCCTCAGCAACCCCAATCAACCACCATCTTTCCTCTTCTGTGGTCCCTCAGGTACCGGAAAGACACTTCTCACCAAAGCCCTGGCCGAATTTCTTTTCGATGATCCCAAATCCATGATTCGCTTCGACATGTCTGAGTACCAAGAGCGACACTCGCTCTCTCGAATGATTGGTGCGCCCCCTGGCTATGTCGGCCACGATGCAGGTGGCCAGCTTACCGAAGCCCTACGCCGACGACCCTTCTCAATCCTCCTCTTTGACGAAGTCGAGAAAGCTGCGAAAGAGGTGCTGACCGTCATGCTCCAACTCATGGACGACGGGCGCATCACCGACGGTCAAGGACGCATCGTCGATGCCCGGAATTGCATAGTCGTCATGACCTCCAATCTCGGCGCCGAATATCTCGCTCGACAAAACGCACCCGACGGCAAAATCGACACCACAACCCGCGAAATGGTCATGACATCTCTTCGCAACTACTTCCTACCCGAATTCCTCAACCGGATTTCCAGCATCGTAATCTTCAACCGCCTCACGCGTAAAGAAATCCGCAAAATCGTCGATGTCCGCCTTGACGAGATCCAAAAGCGCTTGCAGTCCAATGACCGTAAAGTCCGCATCCAATGCTCAGACGAAGTCAAAGATTATCTCGGCAGTGCTGGCTATTCGCCTGCATATGGTGCGAGGCCGCTGTCGAGGTTGATTGAGAAGGAAGTGTTGAATAGGCTTGCTGTGCTGATTCTGAGGGGAGGCATTACCGATGGGGAGGTGGCAAGAGTGGTTATGGAGGATGGAAGGGTTACGGTGCTGCCGAATCATGGGGATAGTGAGGATGAGGATGAGGATGCTATGATTGATGGGGATGAGGCGGAGGATGCGGCGGTGGAAATGCTGGAGGATGGGGCGGGGGATATGGATCTTTATGAGTGAAAAGAGGGATGAATGCTGAAGACGAAAGAAGAGAAGATGAAGTCCTGATGGGGCTGTACAAAGCGCAGAGAGATGCACAAAGCGATGATGTTTATGACCTCTACAAGCGAGAGACGTGCTTACACTCAGCATTCCTAGATACGATAAGGCGTTGGAAATAGCAAGCTTTAGATTCGTGCTTCGTAGCATCATACAGCCAACGAAATCACGATATGAATATGTTTATTGTTCCCTGCTAAGTTTATAAGTTCTCATATAATTCTATCGCCTTTCTACTCTAGCTTCCAGATTCTGAGGCTGGTGAGTAGCAGATGAGACCTTCAAACCTAGTTATCCTGTAGCTGACCAGTACTAGTCCTAATTTGGAAAGGCTGTCGGAAGGTTTGTTACAACAATAGTAGGAGAAACACTTTGGAATCCTTTGCATTTCTTGTCTTGAGTGTCAAAAAGCGATACAGTGGTAATAATACCAAAAAATGCCCAAAAAATGCAAAAACATACAGCAGCCAGTATTCGCTGGTGGTCACCCACCCAACTACTAATTGGCCGATCTAAAGCTTGTCTTTGGCAGAGCGGACGGGATGCCGATTATTCTTTAGTCTATGGCCGTATGTGCTAGAAGATGGAACAATATATAATATATAGCAGTTGAAAATGGGCTAGAAAGACCACAATCCCTGAGTCGGCCTTTCTTCGCGGGGTCTAGCTCTAGGGTTCTCTTAGGGGTAGATAGTCAAACTATTATAACTTACGCACCAAGCGATTTTGAGCGAAGGTTTTAGCATGAAAGCTATAGCCATACATAACCACTACAGCTTCGTACGCGGAATTGTATTGTCAAAACGAATGGTAGTGGATTTATAGCAGGGTGGTCGATTCAAGGATGTAGCCGACTGGGGAGTGAATCCTTCTAGCTGAGAATGGATCGAACATTGCTACCGCTAGACGTCCTGCGCTCCCTACTTGTTCTCCTGCCGAGCAAGCAGATATTCCTGTCCATCGCCAAGCTCTTGTCACTGACAAGGTCATCGCATGGGTTTACCGCTACATTGTTCTGATGGTTTCGGAGTGACAAATTACAGGACCTGAAGACTGAGCTGATGACTGCCTTTCAATTAGTCAAGGTGCTGCCCCGTCCACTAGTCAATCGCGGACTGCACGGGGATGGTAATGGTCGTTTTTAATGAAACTCGAATTTGATGCATATATACGGTAGGGTGTGGACTGTAGCGACTTTTTGACTGTTCCTGAGAAAAATTGAGCATGCTCTGGACAAAGGGAGGGGGTGTGATCGTGAGCAAAGGCTGCCCAGATTCTCATGGTCAATAGTCTTACGCTATCTGCAGAGCTACGAGCGATGCTCGTCATGAAATCTGAAATCAAGGTCTGAGCGGTCACCAGCCGAAAGAGGCGGACTTTAAAGGCAAGCAGAGTCGCTATATTGATCGCCCAATGACTGGAAATGGACTCAAACATGTTCGCTGCAGTCACACATACCAAAGCCCCGCCTATCAAAAACGATCACGGAATGGGGTACAGTGTCCCAACGCATCGACTCCTGTAAGCTGCTGCCAAGCCCATTGGCCCCACACACTCCGGTCGCATTCTCCGGAGAAGTCTAACTTATACCCCACGTCGCATGTAAAGGGCGATTGAGTCTTCCGCACGCATTGACTCAGTCGGCAGCAGCCTGCGGACGTTGGTCCTTGCAAAGACTTACTTTTCACATTTCGATCTTTGGTGGACTGAGGGCGGTTTGTTACGGAACTCCAGGGCTTGTAGAATATTCGGGTCAAGTGACGGCAATCGATGCGTACCGAGCCCTGGACCGAATCTTTTTCTACTTTCGTTAAGGGGGGAAGGCGATGTGGTGAATTTAAAAGGGGTCGTGCGCCAATGAAAAGGTTTAGTTTGAAGACAGTGCGTCGACGAAAGTGAAGTAGAAGATCATTGTAAAATGTACAGCCTGAGAGGTGTCGCTAGAAGATATGGCCCCTCATGGAGTTTATAGTGACTCATTACATGCTCCAAGCTTGTTGTAGAACGCTCGCGAGATAATCCCCTTAGCTCTCCATGACCCTTGAAACTCCAAAGAGCGCAGGCAACGTATCAACAAATGACCAACGACAATCATTGTTCTGCTTTCACTTCGTCCGCTTGCATCCCCTTCTGGCCTTGAACCGCAACGCATGTGACCCTCTGCCCTTCCTTGAGGCTCTTGAAGCCATTGCCTTGAATCGCTCGGAAGTGGACGAAGAGATCAGGTCCTGATTCTGGTGTGATGAAGCCAAAGCCTTTCTCGTCATTGAACCATTTGACGGTTCCAGTTTGTCGATCGCTCATCGTGGTCGGCTAAGGCAGCAGCGCGTCAGTGAGAGGACCCCTTTTATGGAGGAGAACCAAGCAGTACCTGGCTGGGGCTTGCGATTCTACTCCTAGTGGTTCTGAGCCTTCCTCGAGAGCAGTGATCAATGAGGGAATATCTGGGAGTGCTGGTGGTGACAATTAAAATGGGAGACCTGTGAAGGTTGAGCCTCCTTCCTCCGTTCAAGACATTTCATACTTAAGAAATCTGGGGAAACGTCCCCACGCGTTGAATCAGCATCCCCAAATTGGATAAACTTCCAAGTCATCACAGGACCGCGGGGTGGCCGGGTCTCAAGCGTCTGGCTCGACGCTGAGCGTATGCAGCAATCATTAGCCGCACCGCAGAGTGGACGGTTTAGTCAAACTTTATCAAAGGACGTTGCTGTCAAGAAGAGTCCAATTAGCCACCTGATTACCTCTTTCGTCTGCCCAAGGCAGTGAATCTTGCGATGAGAGTATCGGCGGATGCAGAATTTGGTCAAAGCATGCCCGATTCTGACCTGCCAAAGGCGATCGTAGAGAAAAAACTCGATAGCGACAGTGATCACCTGATTGAATTCTTCCACGGCCAGCCATTGTGGAGTGCATATGTGTCCCACCCATGCACGGGCGACGCATCGGTTCCCTGTAGGTGGGCCAATAGAATCTGAGTTCATGCGGCAGTAATAATGCGCACGATTCTGCAACCCAGCTTATCAGTTGCTTTGGAGCATATCTAGCGCCAGACTATGCGTCCTCACGCTTCTCCGTACCGAATGAAGGACAAGAGGGGCAATGTCCGACGCTTTAGAACGTAAGCTAGTCCTTGATTTCTTCTTTGGGAGACTGGGCGATACTGCAGGATGTAGGCAGGACTTTATTCAGTAAGTGATTTCTGACTTGTGGGAGCATAAGCGGACTTCGATCCAGAAGTCGTCTAGTATGATGGCGCCGTCATGCAGCAAGCACGTCCCAAATGGTCAGCACGGCACTTTGATAATGGAAAATAACCAATGGGAAAAGTTGGAACAACGGACATGCGTTGCAGTAACTATGCAGAGGGATACTCGGCCGGTAAGTAGCCCAGAATTGGCAAGAACGGTGCTCGTCTGATACTAGACCTGTTCAAATCCCCGAACAAGAAAGCGGGAGTTGTATTGTGAAATCTCGCCATGGGTCATCTTCCCTCATATTTAAGTTTTCGTATGCGCTGTTTGGAGACTCCTTTTACAAGAGTCGGAGCGAGAACAATGCATAGCAACGCTTATGCGTAGTGGCCTTCGGCCGGTAAGCATCCTTCGAATTTGCTAAAATGCATTTGCGAGAATGCCGCCCGTCCGGTACGCAAATGTTCATATTCGCTGCTCTTTGACCCCTACATGGGACGGAATGAATCCGCATAACAATTGATACGATCGTTTGCTTTCTTTCCTTCGTTGTAGCTTCTAACCTGTCAACGTATCGCTTCTAGACCAGGAAATTGGCTCTACTGCCTCCCCCTAGCCTTCCTCTTCGCTGTCCTTGTAAAATTCCGTTGCGTCTCGGTACGAAGCTTCTTTGTCGATATTCCAATGCAGTCCTTGATCCCGGAGCTTCTCGTAGATCTGAATATCGGCCAGTCGGCCACCTCGATCAATCCGGTGGACTTCGTTCATGGCCTCGCATTTGAAGGCTCCACGCTCTTGGAGCACTACGAATAAAGCATGATCCTGCCCGAAGATGAGGAGATCATCGGGATAGCCTGCACGCTGCTGAAGCCCCACTCCAGCTTCAACCAGTGCGTCATAGGTCGTTGTCTCTCTCACAGCAACTCGTAATGCTATCGGCTCAATGTTCCGGCTAAATATAGGTCGAGCGTCGCTTAATCGTTGACCCAGTGTCGCAATGTAGCGGCGACCTCGGATGAACATCACAGGTTGGATTTCGGGTTGCGATTGTGGTGCTTCTGGCCATGCTTCGAAGAGTTGCTCACGACAGAAAGGACAGGTATTCGCGTTGGCTCCTTCTGGAAACGGCTTAAGCCATCTGGACTGTAACATAGGAGTCAGCATCACTCTATCCAGAAGAGCGGGTGACTGGCAAGACGTTTTCTGGAAGCAAAATCACGTCGATCTTCTCTCAAACATATACGTTATCGATTAGATAGACGAATTGGGAGGCACAGTGCAAGGAAATAACTTACGATGCAAGCCTTTCCAAATGCATACTTGCATGGCAGTATAATGGCGTTCTCGACGTATCCATTTTCATTCTCCTCAAGGTAGTTGTTGTGGCATACTGAGCATTCGATGTCTTCAAGCTGAGGCAGCTGCATGCGAGGGAGGGTACGTAGGTACGAGACAATGTCGAATCCGATCATTATGATCCCTGCGAGCGTATGCGCTAGGTAGTGTCCGTGGTAGTGGAAGGCCGGTAAGGAGACGCCCTGGAGGTGCCGGTTGTAGTGAAAAGTGTGTTCTTGGGTTTCAAGTGAGGTTTACCGGAAATTGACCAGGGAAAGTGAATACCGGCCTGTAGGCGTGAGACCAGGTTTGACGCGTTGCAACATTTGAGCACCATAGTGAATGCTCTAAGCTGCAACAACACAACTAATAAGGTCTATCTTGGCTTAAGCAACGCAAGGAACCGCCACCGTCTGGCTCCAAGAGTTAGACAGCCTAGGCCACTACAGCTCGATTAGAGCATTCGACTATCAATCTCTGGCATCCGCAACCAGTTAATCAAGACACTTATACTGGGAAAATGCGAGAAACCGCTATTATTCGTATTGATTTCAAAGTGTAGATGTAGTTCTCCATCACAGCCAGTTGGACTCGACCATTGGCCAGTAAGAGATGGTGAAGGTAACAGGCTGGTATGAGTATTGAGCGTACTGCTACGAAACAGGCTCGACTAGGTGTAAGGGAGCAAAGGGATAGATATTACTCGCCTAGTTTCTTCTCTGTCCGGTCCCTAAGATATGTCTAGGATATACAGTAAAAATTCACTCCGGACCGGACTACTGTCCCTACTTGAGCTCAGCAAGTTGTTTGGATCCAACATCAAGTATCTACAGGTCCGGAATCACACAGGCTCCTTCTATATTTGGCGAAACATGAGATAATATATACTAATCAACAGCCTGGCCTCCAAGGGTTGAACTGATGGCTCCACACCCGAGGGTCGGTGATACGGAACGTGGCACACCAAATTGGCTCTAGCCTTAAAACATCGCAGATTCTACTACGTATTTTCTTCAAAAATAGCTTCTACGCCGCGTTTCGAAGAGTGTGCAGAGCGTAAAGGCCTTTTTAACTAGATTGTAGGCAGTCATGGGGCCATTAATGTATATTACAAGGGTATAATCTCTGGTAGTATAAGGCTTGGCCCGATTTGGTGTGCCACGTTCCGCATCACCGACCCTCGACCGCATTTTATCGACATATTGCCAAGCAAGCTCGCACTCATCTATGCGTCTTCATGCAACCAAACAACATCGGCACGAGTACAACTATTAGAGAAAGTCGTAGATGGAATAACTGCTGAGGTCGCCAGGAGGCCTCCATGAAGGAGTTGGATTGATCAAGTCTCTATATTCTTATACACCGCAAGCCTCTATCTAGACTTTTCTTGAGCCTCTCGATCGCGAAGCCAAGCCCCAAAGCCAGCAATGAGCACTATCTATCGAACCCCCAATAACGAAGATAATTCTAAGGATAATTTTAGAAGCAAGCACCGGGGCTTCCCGTGGTATTATAATACATCTCGATCTTCCCAATCTTCATAATGCTGTCATCTTTCGGCGGACCAGCACTCCATTCAGGATCTCCGTTGCTATGCGACATTAGCAAATACACTTCTTCATAGTAGAGAATGGAATACGTTACCTCCAGTTGTTCCAAAGCCATGCACCAGCGGTGTTGGGAACATTGTCTTTGAGCGTCGTTTGCAGCTCACCATTAAGATAGAACTCTGTGCGGTCTTCAAGCCAGTCCAGGCGGTACTCATACATTGTGGTTGTGACGTCCACAGGTAACCCGGACGTGTTAGTAGTAGATTTACCACCGAGGACGAGGTTTTGATTCGTATAGTGTGCGCCATGTCCGAGGTCACCTGTTAGGATTTCGATGTCGGATTCTTCGTTATCGGATATGTAGAAGAATTGGCCTTGATGAAAGACGAAATCAGCTTTTGGTTGAAAGTCCGCGACGGGTATAAATACCGTGACATGTGCCAGCAACCGTGCTGACTTCCAGCAATGTTCGTACGCTCCCGAACTGGATGTCTTTGTCCGAGGTTGAGATCTCTGATCCACTAATTGGCGAAGCGTGTTGACCTCCGTTGACTTTCAGCTGGAGACTACCATCCTTTACACATACATTGTCTTTAGTGTAAATTTGCGAGTAAGGCGAACTGCCGGCTCCAATGGTATCTGTACTGACTTCCAAAAAGGCTGGAACGCTTGATATTCGGGAGAAGTTGAAGACCTGTGAATGGGTGAAGCTTCCAGCGCCCTCGACTACCCATGCGCATCCAACTTTTTGGGGCACTGGTGAACGTCCAGTGGAGGACGGTGGATTATTTTTTGGTGTTGCAGTGGCCGATGGTACCGGAGCAGATTTGGATGACCCGCAAGCTCCGAATGCTGATTGACATCCTGATCCACAGTAGACAGCCGTATTACCTAGAAGATGTTAGCTTGGTGACGAGCCATTGGTCGAGATACGTACCACAGTATCCAGCGGCGGAGCAGCATGAGCCTCCATCAGAGTTGCTTGGGTCACAAGTATAACCATGATTGTCGTTGGCAGTGTTACCACAGGTATTGTCTGGCGTCAACGTACGTTTGCTGAAAATTTGATGGTTGGGGTGGTGTAGGTGAGCGAGGGAAGGTACCGCAAGCAGTAGAACAAAGAAGACATTTATAGTGTACATTTTGGAACAGTAGAAAAGTATTTTTCAAAGTAATGTAACGGTAGTAAGCTATCAGAATGAATAAACCTGGGGGTTGATTCCCAATATCATAGCGAATGATTGAATGATATAAGGCAATGGAAGGCAGAAGAAGCTGTGCCAGGTGCCAATGCGCGAACAAAGGCGGACAAACTAGATATCAGACCGAGTAATCGTCAAGCAGGAAGTATCTGGCAGAGAAAATTGAGAGGGTTGCGGCGGATTTCGGCTCGGCCCAACTAGAGCCTAGCGTAGATTCCGAAATTGAATGACTCTCCCTCATCTCCGTAACGGTGACCACAGCCTTCTCACGGTCAGTGTGGAAGGAGGATCTCTTGATCGTGATTGGCCGCCGGGTAGACTATGTTCCTGCCGAGGTGTTGAAAGGTGGGATGGTGGGATGTCCGATTGTCCCCATTGAATTGAACAGACATACGAGAGCACTGCAAGGATTCGTCATTACCTGTGACTCCAACTTGTTGGCAGCCAAAATGTCCACTTGATACGGTCTCTCGAGTCACAAGCCTGACCCATATTGAAATCATCATTGACTTTGTGAAGAAGAGTCGTTGGCGCTGTTGAACTTTCGACAGCGCCACCAACCCGACATCTTGGCACGCTACTGAATTGAGGCACGGGCCATCCCTGCTACATACTGGTGCCTTTCTACAGTAGCTTTACCTACAATCGTGGATGTGTCCGTGTAGGAGATTGAGCATCAACGGCCATCTTGTAGGTCGATACTACTCAGGACTATTGGCAGGAATCGGTCGGTATGGAGGTCCGGCCACGGAAGGAGGTGGCCATGGAGGACGGATTGTCCTTAGAAATCAGGAGATTGATCGTAAGTTCTGTCAATTTGTCTATGTAAAGCGCGCCCTTGATGAAGACTGCGTCGCCAGTCAATTGGGTATGTGCAACCATAAAATCACATTGCAAGCCGCTTTGAGGCTGGCTTGTAGTCGCACACGTCGCGTTCGTTTTCCATCCGAGTGAACGATTCACCCAAGGCTCAACGCTTCCAACCTGAATCTGTCAACTTTGACATATACTTTTCTTCCTGTTCAACTAATACCTCTGATTAAAATCTTCCACCATCTCACCAAGAACATCAATCCTGCGAATTGGCTCTCGGAAAATAGCTACCTCTGTTGGAATATGGCCTAGCGCCTTGGCATATCGCTAGATAGCTCCCACAGTATAAACCTCCTGAATGAACAACACGCACCCCATTCAGAATTCCAACAACCTTCGCTGAATAACATCTCTGTATTTCGGACCGCACGCGTGGCAACATGATGAAGCGACATCGATGGCGGCAAATCTTGCAAGTGTTCCGTTAAGTTCAGAATTCGTTACGCACGGGTGAGCGAGTCGTGGGGTTTTCCAGCCATAATCAGAGTATTTGCAGTGATGAGAAAGAGGTATGTTTGAGAGTGGAGATTTTGACATGCTCTAAGCTAGAGATTTCTCTTATAAGCGAATTTACGCAATTGTCATCGAAAGGGCTCTAGGAAGAGATATCGTGGACTTGTCCGCCTCGAGAGTATTGATCCGGTCAGAAAGCCGTACGTTCAAGACCGTTGACCGACAAAATTGCGGTATCTCTTGATATTTGTGCCAGCTATCCAGTATCGAAGTACTACCTGATGCATTGTGATATATCAAAACTACAGATGGATAATTGTGCCACGAGGAGTAATTCTGGAGCAAAGGTCTGTGGAAAGGCAGCGGCACCAGGCACCTGACCAATATTGAATGCTGAAAACGACAAACAAAACGCTCAAATACTCTATCTATACCTTGATCAGTCGCGCTGTGGTCTCTGAAAAGATGTCGACGTGACGCTTGAGAAGTGCAGATTTTTATATACGATAAGTCTTTTCTTCTGCCACTATGATTCTGGTCAAAACCTGCGTTTATATGCATATCCTTCGATCAATACTGTTTCTCGAAGACACGCTGGATGAGGGTAATGCCACGATGTGTTATTACTCCCTAGGCAACGCCAGCTCTCAGTTGAGGTTACTAACACTGATTCCCTCATCATTCGGGACCTTTCAAAGAAACCCATTGTCGCAAGTGTCAGACACATCTCCTCTTCTCTTACAGGACATAATTATTTACATGAAACATACATACTCTATGCTTGCACAATTATAGCATCTGTAACACTGCAACCCTCCATAAATCGTGTCACAAGCTCTAGCCTTGTTATTAGTCTTCAAGAAATATTCTGCGACCACTTGAAAACCTCCCACGTGCGAGACGTCAGCTGCTCAAGATGCCAGCAGCACCACTGAGCACACGACCATTGCCTTCCCTGCACCAAGAAATCATCCTGGGTGACCAACAGATACATGACATCGAGAAAAGGCTGTTGAGAATCTTGCGGCCCACAGCCTGGGATTTCCAGGTCAACAACACCTTGAAAGGCGTCGTGTGTCTTGATATGGCAATGGTATAATAATTCATGAACACGAGTCCTGACCGGCAAGTACTAAAAATACATTAGGATCTAATGATGGCTGCGATAGCTTTGTACGACAGAAGATTAGCTCTCGAGCGCGGACACGGCGGGACGCGTATTACAGGGGCTTTCGTATCAGCCATCGGCGTCCCAGACTTCGAAGTTGATGAGCATCAAACCCAGATTATCCTTTGTTTCCGCCAACAGATTCATAATGATTTGAAGAATGCACCAACGGATCGGCTACAATGGTCACAGGACTTCGGTTTCAGACTCAGTAGCTTATACAAAGTGGGGGCTGAGATACCCATGGAGCTGGGGGAACATTGATTGAGTCTGAATACGGATGATTCGAAGTTGCTGTTGTCTTGGACCCAGCGAAATTGTGCACCAGTCCTGTCGTGGAAGAGGATGGATAAGGGAGAGGAGAGGATGATGGCGAGGGAGAACATTGACGAGCGGTTCCTGTCAGCTCAGAGGTTGAAAGATTTGTCCAAGCGGGTATAATGAAATGTGATGTTCTCTGAGGGGTTTCCTGGAGACAATGTCTGAGGAATCCGCTGCGAACTTAGTAGTGACCCTTGTTGATAGCCAATCCTAACATCGTTGTGAACGTCATACATAGGATCAGAAGACCTGTCTGTGAAGGATGATTAAATCTTTGAAGAAGCTTACAAGCGAGCGCACAGCTCGTGCTCAAGTAGCGTGTACTGATAAGGAAAGCCATGTGCATTGGACAAGAAATTTATGTATTCGAAATGGACTCCACGATTCTCCGCATATAATCTCAATTTGTATAAGATACAGCGCAGAAATGAATGTCAGAAGCCTGCAATACATCCCAAGAGGACCCATCTGCAAAAGACCGCGACACTAATCCATTAGATCCTACAAAGCTGTGGCATGAGATTGCAATTCTTGCCGAAGCAAAAGAACACCAGTTCGCGATCAGCAAGGAAATGAACACGCAAAGAATGGAACCCCGAAAGCGGCGGAAACAAATGCTGTGGTCCTCGCTGGGACAGAAAATATCCGTAATTGTAATATTCGAGATGAAGGCGGTCCATTGACTGCCTCAGGTGGTCCCATTGGAGTCTGATACTCCATCAGGTAGCGGTAGCTGAGGTGGCACATCGTCTATCTGACTGGACAGTCGCTGTGTAGGAGTGTCGTCCTCGCCATCTGTCATTGGTGTATATTCAGGAAGCCCATTAGTGGGTGGCGTGACCGTCCCATTGACTAGCTGCTGATCATCTTGATGCTCGTAGGGTTCGGCAAAGCTGGTTGAATTCGCATGAGGCGAGGTACGACCAGTTGAACTTCCAGCGATGTCGCGATGATCGGAGTCTACAAGACCCGTGCCGTGAGAAGTGGTTCCTTCAGGCATCATGGATTGTGTTCCAGAATTTCTTTCGAAAGCAGAAAGATGATCGCGATGATCGCCGTTGTGCGGTTGAGCTTGAAATCTACCACGGTCCGGACCCGCAGAAGGATAGCGTGTATAGACGACAGGCAAGCTTGCTGATCTACCAACAGAAAGTGGCCGCCTCCCATGTATCAAGGAATTCGTGCTTCCATTCCAAAGTGTAGAATTTTGGCTCAGTCTATCCCGTCTTTGCGAGCTACCGGCGGTAGAACTAGAATGCTCGGCGCTTGATGACCTGCGTCCAACATCAAACTGATGGCCTATAAATGAGAAAGGAACCTCCTGTGTATCGCCTTGGGAGGGTTGACTACTGCTTCCAGATGAGGAATGATAACCAAGAATGTATCCAGGCACCTCGGAAGATGGAAGCGTCCGACCGTTATCCAGAAGAATATTAGACCCGTCTCCTACGTCGACCCTATTCGAAGCACGACTACCTCCACTCTTGCAAAAGCAGTCAGGATTGCATTCGCACCTCGATTGCAATGCAGCTTCTCGGTCCGCGGTACGTTGACAACGCACGGCTTTGAGGTCCGTAGATCGTAAATCGCTATTTCTATTAGTCGTGTCGACTGCTACATTGGGCAGCTCTGGCTCGTTCTGGACCGAGGCAACTGAGGGTCCAGCGGCGGATGAGGTCACTCCAAAAGCTGCGGTCTGCGATGCAGGAGGAGTGCTTAGTGCATCAGTTGGTACTCTTATGCCACCATCGTCTGTAACAGGTCTTTTGTGTGGTAGTGCAGCGGGAGGAGTGTCCGACGGCTGGATGATGACCCGTATGCCGAGTCTTGATAGATCCCATGCTCTTGGTTTGTTGCACAAGCGCTTCCTGAACCGATCTCGAATGGTTCTCATGCGTCGCCAAAGAACAGGCTGTACGTGCTGATACCCCGGCCCAGGAGCGTTGTATGGAAGGTTAGGCAACGCAAAGCGTTGATCGCCGAGACTGAGAGGACCGATACCGGCTCCTATGACATTTCCTGGTAGCTCGATTGAAGTTGGGTCGACTACGTTGGACGTAGATCGACTCCGTCTGAGAGAGTTCTGTTCTGCGATTGGAGTCAATGCTCCTTGGGGTGAAGGGCATGGTCTGTGGTTTGAAGAGCCAGAGCTCGTTTCAACGTGTAGTCCTGATTGAGGCTGGGGTCGCTCCGCGCAGATCCGGGTATTGGGCGTATACCCGGTCTCGACAGATGCAAGTGTAGTCTGTGTTGAGGTTCTCCCAAGGCCGAACATGGGATGTTGGCATTCTTGACATTCGAGCCTTGTGTGATCATTAGAATTGAGGGAGAAGGTTAAAAGGTGGTCTCTGTGGAAGTGGTGGCATCTAGAGCAACTGCCGTGGAAGGGTATGCCGATTATGGTACCGATTGACGGCTGTGTGACGCCATCTTGTACCTGTGCTCTGACTAGACTTTCGACCGTGCAGCCAGAGCCGCTCATGGTGGTAGCCATAGGGAAGTCGTTCGTCGTCTGAGGTGGTTCAGGCGGCTGTGAAAGAAATGTAAGGGAGAGACTGTGAAGTCGTGAACGGGATCAAGATGGTCGGCTTGAGTAGATTGAGAGGTCGCAGGAACCCACGGGAGGCGTAGGCTGTGTAGCGGACTCGCTGTACCTGAGTCGATGTGCCTGAGTCAGTGCATCAATGCTGCCCGTCAATTGCTGCTGACAGAAGTGTCAGACTTTTGTATTATTTGCGTAGGCCATGAAAGCGGCCAAACAAGAGCAGTCATGACACATGTTGCATGAGGAAAATCAATCACCAGACCACATAGTTCGGAAAGTGTAGGGGAGGGAAAAGGAGAGCATGGTCGCCAGCACAGCTTTACTGCCACGCTGAGCATTTTCTAACTATTAAAAGCCAGTGACTCATTTCGTCGTCGTATTCATTGTCACTAGATCGTCAGCCTCACTCTCAGTAGCTGCTACAGCTTGAATGGGTAACTGTGCAGTTGGAGTCAATGAAGGCGATCCGTCTAAGCCTCGGCGGCTAGCAGTTCAAGAGCCTTCATGGCCTCAATCTGAAAGCTGCAGTAAAGGCCAATTGGCATGTCCTGATGTGACAGAAGACCAATTGATCTTGCACAGTCTCATTGTTCTATGATGGGATGAACGGATGTTGAGGGCGTCGCTGGCAGATCGAAAGTCTGATGGAGAGGATGTTCGCCGACGTCAAAAGTCTTGGCACTAGGCGCATTTGGCGCTGCTTCGAGCCTAGTCGAACCGCAGCTCAAGCCATGGGGCTCACAGCGACCTCCCAGGACTCTTAAGATGCAGACTGCAGCACGTGTCAGGCGTTTTGTTATGGCTACTTCCGAGAGACAGCTGTGTTAGTGCGGCACAAGATTATCTTGCGGTTCCCTCCGATAGCCTTCGTCTGCCTTCTTCACCGCACGGATGGCCGTCCCCGTGGGAGGATTCTTGCCTTGGATCTTTGGACTCATGCATAAGCCTTGATCGAACGTGACGCGTCATTATGAATGGCCTGAACATGACAAGCTTCCAAATGGGGGAGGAGCTTGTTCTGCGCAGTCACAAGAGACCCCGCCAGGACAACGGACTTCTTTTCTGCACCCCAGATGTCACCAGCTGAGGAATACCCATCTGATAACATCCTTTCGCCCTTGACGTTTCCCCAAAGAATTCCATAGAAGAAGCCGTGAACGTGTCGAAAGCCCAGCTGTTGTACTCGTATACCAATCGCACGCAATAAGAAATTTGGGATAGGCGAATTGTAGGACGAGGTACATTGAGATGCCCACGAGTAGTGGCAGGCACAAGCTGAAAGACGGAAAATAACGAGCCGCATTAAAAAAGTTACAACAGAGGAAGGAATCATATTGCAAATCTGGAAGTCCAAGGAATGGTTGAGGACAAGTGGACGTGGCTGTCAGCTTGTTAAGAAACGTAAAGTTGACCAATAGAATAACATGCTACAAAGATGCTTTTTTCCCTGGTCTACTCTTGCTTCCCTCCTGCTGCGAACCATGTCGACAGATATGCCCGAGTTGGAGAAACAAGAAGAACAATTATCTTTACGAGAACATTCTATACTATCGATTCTTGCTATGACCTCTCATTTGGTGACACACCTTTGAGTGGAAATTGGCTATAGCAAGTTTTTGTCCAGTCATGGAAACGACATTTTATGTAGCTGTGAATGTTGCTGTTGATTTCGGGTTCTTGCCATTCTAGCGCGCGAGACCTCAACGTTGCGTATTGACGTTGCCAAAACAAACTAGAATTTGCCGGTTACTGTTCTCATAATATCTGCCTCCGGGTGTCTACCTACCGGAGTTCACCAACAATGTTATCTTACCGGAACTAACCTCACGATATCCGACCTTATATTGCTGCCCTGATGCAGATTTTCCATTCGCCATGGATCCAATTACAGCAGATAATCTTGAAAAACCAATCAACCCCTGTGCACACTGCCGCAAGGATGCGATCCTGGTTTGCAATGGCTGTCATCAAGCCCGGGACGCCTTTGGCAACGAAGTGGCCAAAACATGGTACTGCTCGCCCAATTGTCAAATCCAGGATTGGCGAAAGCATAAAGCCGCGTGCAGGCTGGCCCAGGATCGGAGATCTATCTACCGCGCTGGACGTACCGCCCAATTGGCTTTCTACAGGTACTTGGAACAGTTTTTTGACTTAGGCATCGCACACGTGGAGAAGAAAGGAGACGATATCTATCTATATGAGGGTCTCCACGATGATTTTGACAAGCTACCATTCTCATGGAGCTTCTTCACCAACGAGGAGGATAGGTTGTCTGCCTTGACCTACTTGACATGTGGTAACGCTTTGGGAATTGTTCACATTCTCATGGAGGTTATGATTCCCGGTGAGCACGAGTCTTATTCCATGAAGCTCCAACCCTGCAAGCCGCATTCTAATACATTACAGACATCCTCCTAAATATCTATCGAATCGACTACGCAATCCAAAACCACCTCCGCCACGTCGTCATGGTCTCACAGGATGGCCATCACAACGACAACACTGCGTCTCTTCACTGCATCATTAAGATCACCTTGAAGAACGCCGAAGCCTACGCAGTCGACGTCGCAGGCGCACAGTATGGTTGGTACAACGCCGTCATACCATGGGGTCTCTACTTGGACTCCCGAGTTGAACGCATCGAGACCGTCCACCCCCTCGGCAGCGTTGAAGAATCGAACAGAAAGGCTAGCAACAAAGCAAACGGTGTTCAGAAGACACAAGAGGAGAAGTTTGGAGAGGTCGTCTTGATAGCCGCAAAGTTGTGGGAGAGGGCGAATGGGCCTTTTGAGGCAATGCTGAAGTCGCGAGATGTCATCTTCGAGAGGAAGCAAGTAGCATTACTGAATTGTATTGAGGAGGCGGTCAAGAAGCATAAGGAGGAAATGCGAATTACGACGTTGCCAGAGGCCGAAGTGAGTGAGGGGTTCAACCAGTGAGGCACACGAATTCACTGCAATGTTCGGGCTTCGTGACCGCCATAATTACCGCTTTCTTAACTCTTCTGCTCGTTCATTGGTTAGTCCAACGGCTTCGCAATGATTCCAATTACCGATGTCTTCGCTCATCTATGCGGTGTTTTGCGATCTTGCGGTTCTGTGCCCCTTGCACCTGCCACTTGTCTTACTCTTCTCCCAACGAATTAAGCAACTGTGGAAGATTGAATCACTTCTGATTTCGTGGCAGGAGTCCCACCGAAGCCTCGACGTCGGCAAATTCGTCTACACTCACACTGCATGTCGCCTATCATCATTTGTCCAGACGCTCAAACTGGCGCTCTTCCGCAGCTGCGCAGCCACCTTCTGCAACTATTTGTAAAGACGCATGATGCCGCATCCCCATTTGTTGCTTTACCAGCAACAGACACCGTCCGAAGAATCGCCCCAAAACATGCAAAACATGGTCTAATTAGTCTTCCTGTCGCTTGCCCTTCTCACCTTAGTCTGCACCGCTAGCACGATACACACACCCAAATGAATTGAACAGCGTGCGCTTTTGCAAGAACGCGCCCAACCAATCCTCGCACCAACATCCCAAAACTTCTTCAATACCTCTCTCGAATCTCTAGCAGTCATAAATAGCTCGCTCATCCGGCTCACTGGGCCTCGTAGACACAGACCTCAGCTACTTTTACGGTGTCAGATGCGATGCCCAACGATACGGAGGCGGCCTGAACGCGGCAAGCTGTTTCAACGCCTTGCACCAAAGCCCTACAGGCGCCACACAAGAAAGTTGGGGCAGACGCAGATATACGCCCACCGTCGACGTTAATCTATCTATCAGTCTATTTAGCGGTAAGTCGCTCCGGCTTTTGCATGCGCATTGACAGTTTTCTTGGAGGCTGATATCGGTCGACTGAATGCAGATGATGGGATTTGCACCATACAGCCTTTTTCGATGTCAAACATGGCTGGGGATGTCGCGCACGGAAGTGCACATAATGTGACTGAGGGTGCTCGTGCTGTTATCCAGCAATGTGTGATGAGGCGCGGTATTGGCGGGTCCGCGAGGAAGATTGGTAAGAATGTCCTAATAGAAAGAAGCCATAACAACGTGACTCTGTGCGCTTGTTTGGCTGCTTTTTGCCACCGTGTAGCCTTATAAGCTTTTCGATCTTCGGATTGACGCCCCACTAAGAGGTGATAACAAGTTTGGGTTGGCTGTAGCCTTGTTCGAACCTCAAGTCACATACAGCGGAACAATGTCAGCGCCGCAAGGATCATGCAGGTACATCCTGGATGACGTTGACAAATTTGTTTCGCAGGAAAGATTTGGGAAAACCACCGACACCAACATAGATGTAGCAGTCCCGCTGACGCTTCGATCACGTAAGGCCAATTTTCTGACAGGTTGAAGTTGTCCGATGTTGACTTCTCGAACAGCTGATGGAAAGTGCCAAATAGTCATCGACGAGGAAGACTTAACAGTACCAGCAGAATGGAGGAATGTATGGCTAGCAATGGAAGCCATCGTTACTATGTGCACCCGAGCCGGTAAAGGGGGGGAAGTCGGAAGTCGCTTGTGCTTGTGAGTTTGACCGTTTGACCGTGCGATTAGGCTTCTGCAAGTAACAGACACCGATACTGTACAAGTCACTCCCGGTGCTCCCGGTCAGCTCCCTGGATTATTTGTTTCGGTAGTGGATGAGGTTACTCCAACGGGCGTTGTGGCGGTTTTCCAGGATAATTCACAGAGTGCAACACCTTCAGATTTTGCGGGATCAGTTAATCGTGAGAGTCTACCACAATCCTTGGTGTCGAATAGGGCGCCTGCATTAGTCTTATCGCCTTCAGCTACAGTGGTCATTGCTTGAATATACCATATGGTAAAGTCAAAACAATTCTGTGATGGTAATCCGTCCTTGCTCTTACTCCAAATGAGTTCGACGAGAAATGAAGTGCTTGTAGCGACCTCCAGAGAGCCATCGGGACCATGATTTGTATTATTAAAGGCCCTGTAGCACAGTCTCGAAATCATGACGGTCTCCCACAGCTATTGACAAAGTAACAGAACGCTCTCTACCAGTACAATAATGCTATCATTCTAACACGCCCCGACCAATGCAACTCCCTACTCCATTTGGCGAAATCACCAAGAGTCTCATCGGCTTTCTGAACACACGCATTTACTATTCCAAACGCAAGATTTGTCAAATTTTTACACGCTCGATCTTTTTGCAACGTTGAAGCCCATATGTGCTCGAACAGAGAATCTGTTTGCAAGGCTATCTTCGCTACCTATACTTCATATTACCCAATCTCTACCTAGAGCAATTATCATCGTTCGACCTCCTTTCCATAGCCAAAAATGCAGTGGCTTTTAACCTCCTGGGTATCTAACTTTAGCCACTTTGATTCTCATTATAGATACGCCAGGGCAAGGAGACTGGACACTTACAAACTCCATCCACACACCAATTCCTCCCTTCGACACCTCATCAACACTCTTCTTGCCACCATAGCATATGTCGAGCTGAATGTCTCCGCCAGGCAGGATCTCTATGTCAGTGGATCTGGCGTTCGCATTCTTCGTGCCCCCACTGCTTGCACTGACAATTGCGCCCTTACTTGTCTTCGAAGTAGAAGAGGCCTTCAGGTCGTAGGCAGGGATGTAACGCTTGGACGAAGAGCCACGGCTTTGAAAAGGGACTTGAATGGTGGTAGACAGCCTAACAACACCGCTGAGAAGGACATTTGCTTGTCAGTATATTTCTTAGGAGTTCTTACTCAACTCCACAATTAGCATTTAGAGGGTGCTTCAATACTCACAGACAGTAGAGTGAATTATACCCCGGACAGCCAAGAGAACACCGCCTGTGAACGTTTCACGGCCGATCTGGGAGGTACGGATAATCGTAACGATGATGGTGATGAAAGCAAGGGAGAAGACTCTTACAAGGCCCAGCTTTTGAAAAACGACATCACGGGATTGTCAGGAAGAGACTACCTATGAAGTTCGCAACTACATCGGCAGTAGTAATAAGCAACAGACACAAGTCCACCTCTATGATCGATCGGCTTTTGACAATGACCTGGAACACATCAGCAACGCCGTTTCGACTCTGCAAGAGCGAGCATCCGCCTTACCAAGTTTGAAGTAATTGGATGCTGGGTGGCAAACCTCTGCACTCGCAACCCAGCAGCCGACATACGTCCCAACAGTAAAGACAGCAACAGCCATCCACCGCCGTTTGTACACCTGCTGTTGTTCAAACAATTTCCAATACAGCGCCAAAAGGCTCGCTCTCACATGGTCCAGAAGAGTGCTATGATCGTAAACTCATACCTCACATTTCATTACCTTGAGAGATGAATTTCAGGTCTAGCGGTAGCAATCCAGATTCTGCTTTTGCCAGGTAATAAACATGAGGCGTCTGCAACGTCTGCAGCACCGCATTGACCACCAGCACCAGGTAGGCGAGATATATGCGCCTGTCATCCGCCTCCAACCTCCCAACCCTAGTATTACGGTTCATAATACGAGCGGCGACGAACATGCCTGACAGGAGCACGGCGGCCCATACCAGAGCGATAAGTCCGCCAGCGGGCAGATGGCACACTATACCGTGGATTGGTAGCGACGGGCCAGTCACTGTAGCCATTGTTGTAGGTGGAGCCAGCGCGGTAATAGCGGGAGTGTGGGGCAATTGGATAGGCGCCCGAGGACTTGCGAGCATAGGCGACTGGGAGGGGGTAGGCGACTGAGGTGGTGCGAGAATGTGGAACGGTGATGGTGTGGGGGAAGTCGTAGGAGGAGGAGTTGTGGTGGGCGTGCTGGACTAGGACTGAGCGGCGGCGGCGTGGGCGTCCGAAGCACAGGAAGGACATTAGAGGCTAGAGGCAGGAACTTTGCTGGAGAGTCTCATAAGAAGGGGTGAGCAGCTGTGTAAATATGGCTGGAAGCGGCGAGCCAAGGAGTCAAGGATTGTAGGAAGAGAGGAAGATGTGAAGGTAAGAATAGTGACACCGACATCATAAGAGAATTGTGATACGTCTTACCCCAATGTGAGAAGTTGACACTCGACCACCGCTCTTTCTAACTTCAGAAGGTGGGTAATTATCGATATGGTTCACTGGGAGACGAACAAAGATCGAAGAATGTGACTGCAGGGCAAGAGATACTCTGCCGAAACTCAGATTAAGCAATCGTTTAGCAAGGACATCTCCAAGTAAAGGGACTGGGCTTGACAACTGTACAACGCCAACATATGCTGATATACAAATCACCTAAAAGGAAATGTGCATGCTGAATAGGTTTGTCAATCTGAGATTCGCAACCACTAATTCCACCCACCACCTTGTCCTCCATAACCACCCCTTCCCCTGTTAACCTTCCCACCCTGAAAACAGATCTGACCACTAGGCTGCACATCCCAATACTCACTACCAACACAAGTAGGACAATAGAAAACATGCTGCGGATCATATTTCCACTTAATCACACTCAACCTCCCCAGATGCGCTCCGTAAAAGTCCTTCAGATAATCATTATCAAATCGATCTGCCTCATTCATATAGCAACCCGTGTCCGGCGCCAATTTTTTCATAGCCTGGGCCTTAACATTCGTGACATCGTCATAGACCCCCTGAATAGTGGTGTGGGAAGAGCCAGGAGCCCAGCCGCGCGCTACAATGTTGTGGACGTAGGTTTTGCGCCAGGCGGGGTTGACACCTGAATAGGGGTCGGAGGCGTCGGCAAAGACTTGGCCGCCGCCGACGAAGACAATGTTGTTGGATGTTGCTTGCTCGGGCGTGCCGGCTATGGATTGAAGCATCGTGTTTAAGGCTGTGACGTTGCTGGTGAGGGCTTCACGGCTAAGGAAGCGTGAGCCGAGGGCGGCGGTTTGGCCGACTGGCGTGACGATCCCGGAGAGGGTGTCGTAGTAGTCGACATATGTGGGGAAGGAGAGGTACTTGGTGGTCATGTAGAGGCTCGTCCCATTGTACTTGTTTAGACGGGCAGCCGTTGAGGCGAAAAGTGCTTCTGTTTGTGCAGCCGTTTTGCCGAAGTTAGCAATGGTGTGGATGAAGCCAGTGCTGTAATTACCAACAAGGGGAGTCGGAGAATACAAGGACCAAGAACCGTAGCCGGAGAAGCCGCTGTCCGAGAGATTGGGATAGGCCTGGTGAATTATGGATACGGCATCCATGAAAGCTGGCATATCATTCTGAGTGAGAGGTGCGAAGCCGAAGATCTGAGCTGCGACATTGTTCGTTGGGTGGGCTTTGACAACCGTTTCGACGACGATACCATAGCTGCTCGGTCCGCCGCCACGAATTGCGAAGAAGATATCCGAGTTCTGACACGCGTTCGCTGTGACGGTTTTTCCGGACGCCAGCACAACCCGCGCTTCGAGGACTTGGTCTGCTCCAAGACCGAAGTCGTGCGTTGCGGGGCTATGACCACCGCCCTGCATCCAGCCACCAAGACTGCCAACGGACTAGATCTTCATCAGGCAAGGTGCAATAGCCTTCGGTCTCTCACTTACTGGTGTACCACCGCCAACGACTACAACGTTCTTAGCCGCTGCAAGTGGGTAAATATCTCCCCATGTGTACCCTCCTCCGACGGTAAAAGCACTTCCTGTCCAATTGGACTTCTGACAATGACCGGAAGGCTTGTACGTCTCTTGGAATGTAAGCCCTGTCTTCAGATAATGTATCCAGACCTGCAAGCTGCCATAGCCCGTTGACCTAGTACGAATCAGACCCTACATACGCCGTCAACCACTCAATTGGCTCACCTTCGTAATAGATCATGGCCAGTGTTCCTGACCACTAGTCTTATATTCCTCTGCCGGGCGAAGTTAATGCCTGCCGCTACATCTGCTATAGACGTCGCGTTAACTGTATATCTCGGTTGATCTCCAATCGAACATACTCCAATAGGTTGCTTGGTTGTCGAGTTGCCGGAAGGACATGTGTTCATTGGCTGGTCTGCAATAGTGCAGGAGTTCCCAGCAGTAGCGTTGATGGGTGGACATGAATCTGTAGGATAAGAGAGTGCGATAGGATTCTGGGCTATGAAAGCCTGGTTTGTCAGCTCGACGTCAATAGCCGCACAGGCCGCAGCGTTTTGCGCTGGACCTGGATAGCATGGCAATGCTGGAGGAGTGTCCACGATCAGCTTCCCTCCGAGTGATTGGTTGAAGGAAGTCCATCGGGAGGTTGTTGGCCAGCAATTCTCGTCAGGTGTCTATTGCGTATTAGCATTTCCTTATCTTTCCACACGATAGTACAAATTCTCATCATACGCATTTGCATCCATATGACCAAGCATGTGCGAGAGGGAATATCGAGGCTATTGGATTAAGCAGCAGAAATTGGAGCTGCATTTTGTGAGCTTGAAATCTTTGGTATCATGTACGAGATCACAGGAAAATGTTATTGCATATGAAGGTCCTGCAAGATCTTTACGGCACGCATTCCGATCGCCCTCGCTTCCTCAATAAGGAAGGCACGAGGACCATAAGCGCGCTCTGGGCATCCGGCAATCTCCTTGCGGAATGGATACAGTCGGCCAGCTGACAGGTCGTTGCTGACATGTTTGAAGATCTCGACAAAATTCACCGGAATAAATGACCAGATTGGCGAGACGGAGGATCGGGTGTGATGCATGCGGGCTAGCCGCTCTGCAGAAGCGACAGTTCTGAGGCAGACTGGGCGTCGTAGTCGCAGCACCTTGGTCTTGAATTGCAACCCCAGCTTCCTAGAATCTGACAGAACAAAGATCCTTGGCTAGATGACGTACTTTGCACGCATGCACGTGACAAATTGGTGCCGCTTCGGAGGTGAGTAGGGTGGGACCAACGCCCGTGCGTAAGCAGAGTGAATTGGCCTGCAGATGAATTCAGATAAGGTTCCTTCACGCAAAGGCAGTGCCTCATGATCTCCGGAAAATGCGAATCAGACTGGGGTGCAACAATCAAATGGTCGTGAGGCTACACCAGGTTAGATGTGGCAAAGTGGTTGAACTTGATAGACGAACCTAATGATTTCGTAAGAGCAAGCCAAACCTAAGAGGTTGCTAGCATTCTTTCTTAGATGGTCTTGGCAAAGACCCTTGCGTTTGTATATGTGCGGCATTCACAAGACAACATCCCCAAGCGCTAGCCACATTTTGACTTCAATAACGCTGCAAATAGTCGATCTATGTTTGTTTCTTCCAGAAACATGCCTGGGATACTCCGTGCCCAAGTAGCACGAATGACTGATGGCATACACATTGGCTTGCTTGCCATCCACGCGAAGTCAGGAAAGACCTACACGTATGTCTTCAATGCACTGTCTCGCTCCAGAACAGACTCTCCCAGTCCCTGGCTTTCGAACTTCGAGATCCCATGGATGAACAGTAACGGCTGTAATAGTCCAACAGCCGCGTAGTATCATGGTTGAAAGCCTATAGATTGAACGAGTGGAATACTCGTGAGGTATTATAGAAACGGTGACGCGGGTAGATGCCAAGAGTTTGGCTGCTCTCTTCCAATCCATTCAGCAGTGAAGAGTCGTCATTATTGAGAACCGCTCTAGCAATTAGGTTTTCTAGCCACCGAAGCGGCCATTAATAAGGACCCAACCAAAGTTGATTTCATCAGAATCCGGCGCCTTGGTCGAAGGCTTTACTCTGCCTCGCCCGTCTCAAATACTCCAGCTGGGTATAGTCCTGCCGGTAAAACGCAAAGGCTTCCAACATCATCTGATACTGTTCAGTCTCCTCGAGGGGGTACAATCCAGACTTGACAAAGCCCTTAAGATCTTCTTCTGTTGCCCATACATGTACTCCATGTTCCTCTGGATTCATCGAGATTTGAAGAGAGTCTAGCTCCATGCTCGAGTCACTGCCTCCGTACTCCGAGCCTTCTTCAAGGGTAAAGCTTGGCTTCTATGTGCTGACAAGGACGCCAGCTCCGCTACTTCGACCATGCATAGCATTCTCATCCATTGAGCATGCCCATTCGGCCAACCAGGGGATCCAAGTTCCGTGCTTGACATTGTAGCGATGCGACTCATCTGCAGGCCTGTCTGTTCGAATACTACCCGCGACAAAGTGTGTAGCATCGTCTGGTCCCCGTGAATGGGTCTGACGCTGGGAACCTGCCATTATTGCGAACAGGCGTGGGGGTCAGTGCCCCCTGAATGTTGAAGAAGCAGTATTCGCGGGGGCTGCGGTGGAGGTGTGAAGATTAGAGCCTGAAGAATCGCGTTATTGTACGGAGGATGGGCACTGAAGTAGTATGCGATTGGATTCGAAACGAAGGCTGAAGGCGGTGGGAGCTCAATGTTGATTCGCCGATGCACTGCGAAGGAAGACATGGGATGCCCGCCAGTGGCAGGCCTCGTGGATCTCACGGTCCATGCATGGATGGTGTCATAATTCGTGCGGATACCACACAACTAGGACTCGGTGCCCACATGAATGCCATGATGTCGCCGCATAGATACCAAGTAGACATCCTCTTCGTGCCGGCATCACAAAAGGAGGTGTGCTTTAGTGTCGTGAGTGTGGACTTCGAGCAACCAATGCCGAGGATTATCATTGCCGAGGTCTACCTGGTGGATCTAACCCTCTTGGGATTTTTGAAATAAAAGATCTTTGGGCTGCAGAGCTAGCGGTGGTCAAGATACCAACCTTGCGAACAATGATAATAATTCAACAGTGATAAGATGTACAATTGATAAATCTATGAGCGAGATGTAAATTGTATGCTAATCTTGACATTCCTTACCGAGACTCTAGCTGTAGAGGCTATACTTGGGGACTTAGAGAGGCTGGAAGTAGAAGGATTTTTTGGCTCACCACTAGCCCTGGAAATTCAATGTTGGACCCACATTAATAGTCCTCTTTGTATGGACTTTGAATCGCCCTTGCCGAGGTTTTCCCGGCCGATAACGGCTAAACTCTTGAGTCTCGAGATGCTCATAAATTATGCTTAGCATTCCGTTCTTATAGAGTAGCAAGAGATACCTGATACGGCAGTCTTTAATCCCGCCCACAATGCCCTCCTACAACGTCGTCGTCTTCGCTGGAGACTACTGTGGCCCCGAGGCAAGCCCCTTTTATGCGAACAATACGACACGTGAGGATTCAGCTGCTTACGCTCTCTTCCCTAGGTCACAACAGAAGCTCTCAAGGTCTAGATAACAAGATATACCTCTGGAAGCTAAAGCTGACCCAGCTATCCCAGATCCTTAGAGTGGTAGAAAAAGAACGACCACACATCAAATTCAACTTCCAAGAACACCTGCTCGGTGGTGTACGCATACCCGATTGAATCCCATGAGCGCCTGAAGATGCTGATGCCGCTTTCAGGCCTCGATCGATGCCACCGGCTCTCCCCTCACAGATGAAGCCTTGGAGGCAGCCAGAAAATCAGACGCAGTCATCCTCGGCGCAATAGGCGGTCCAGTACACCCGCTCACATCAACCCCAACCGAACCGCAGAACCTAACATGATCTTGTCAGAAATACGGCACCGGCGCCGTCCGCCCCGAACAAGGTCTCCTCAAGCTCCGCAAAGAACTAAACACCTTTGGCAATCTCCGCCCCTGCAACTTCGCCTCTGAATCCCTCATCACAATTTCCCCTCTCAAAGAGCACATATGCCGTGGCGTCGATTTCACCGTAGTTCGGGAATTGACTGGCGGTATTTACTTCGGCGAGCGAAAAGAGGAGGAGAACGGCGATGGGCTAGCGTGGGACACGGAACCCTACTCTCGCCCTGAGATTGAGCGAGTTACGAGACTAGCGGCACATTTAGCGCTGAAGAGTGATCCGCCGCAGAAGGTGTGGAGTTTGGATAAGGCGAACGTCTTAGCCACTTCGAGATTGTGGAGGAAGGTCGTGTCAGAGATCATGAAGAACGAGTACCCCCAGCTCGAGCTGGGACATCATCTGATCGACAGTGCGGCTATGCTTATGGTGAAGGACCCACGAGCGCTGAATGGGATTGTGGTAACGAGCAATCTTTTCGGAGATATCATTAGTGATGAGGCGAGTATGATACCTGGGAGTCTGGGCTTGCTGCCCAGTGCGAGTCTGAGTGGAGTGCCGGATGGGAAGGGGGTGTGCTTTGGGATTTACGAACCCATTCATGGTATGTGGAGCCCAAAATCAAGGATGTTGAAGGTATGCTAATTGAATGGTAGGTTCCGCACCAGACATTGCAGGCAAGGAGAAAGTCAATCCAGTCGCAGCGATTCTGTCAGTGGCTATGATGTTGCTTTATTCATTCAACATACCCGAAGAGGCAAAGGCGATTGAAGAGGCTGTGAGGAGGACGATCGATGAAGGTGTGAATACTGGAGATATCGGAGGGAATTCGACGACGAAGGAAGTGGGCGATCATGTGGCTAAAGTGCTGGCTAAGATACTATCTGGGTAGATACTGAATCTTAACACAACACTATGGTCCTCAATTTCCTGCGCTTAATGTCGGTCTACTATCCCCATCATGGGCATGGACTCTGCCATACTGGAGTCCGGAAAGGTGTAATGTCTGGGACTGGTATCATAAAAGTCGTCATTAGCAACGGAACTTGAGCGCAAGCGTAACGTACTGACCTCCGAAAGTGTAAGAAACGCCTGATATCTCTGGGTATCATACCCATCAACCCGTCAACTTGGCTCTCGAGTTCCTCGAAAATGCCATATCACACGGTCTGCTTTTCCATCTTTAAAGTCATCCCTCCCGCAGTATTTTCAACGAATGACAGGATCATCCATCCAGCTCGGCCACCCCGGTTCTTTCTTCTCCAGCCCCTCCTCCTCCTCATCATCCATATCCCGACCTTTCCCTTTCCCGTGCCTACCCCCACCTCCATCAGAAGTCTTCTCCCATCCAAAACCACCAGCACCCTGTTCCTCATCCTTGGCAAACAACTGAACACCACGGACATGCGTATCCTTGCCATTCTGATGGTTCTCCAGCACACGAACTTGGATGACGAAAGCACGAAGCTCGGCACGTCCCTCGGGTCCAGCGCCGTCGAGCGAGATGTCGACCCACCCTCGAGGCTCCTGACCTTGCCATTCGGCGAATTGGATTAGGTCGTGGAGGCCGGTACCACTAGTGTGAGAGCAGCATTAGCAAAAGTTGCGCATACATTAGGGACTTGAGCTGGAGGGTAAGAGAGGGAACGATGGCATACCCCCAGAACGTCATCTTCGTAGGCGTGTAGGATTCATCGAGTACGAAGTCGAGGTAGACGCGTAGTTTGACAATCTTAACCCACTTGTAAAAGTGGATCGTAAGTAGGTGTGGCTGCGGTCCATCGCTCTGCCAGTACTGTGCTGGAGAATGCGAGCGGAGGGCATCAACGTCGCAGTTGGGCTTGGAGGTGCTGACTTGCCAGCTGGCGAGAGATGAGATTTCTTTGAGATTGGAGGGGAGGGAAGGGTCTTGTGCTGTAAGTTGTAAAGTTAGTGAGGTGGTAGAGGGATGGTGGGAGGGGAAGGTACTAGGATCGAGTGTCAAGGGCTCTTCCTCTCCTAGATCATCGGCGAGAGAGACGTCGTCGTTCGACTCTTGGAGGTAACCTGCGTTGGGATCGGCGTTTGCTTGTTGGGCCATGGTGTTCTCGAAGGAACTAGAGACAGGGTCGGCGGTGACCTCAGTTGGGGGAGAGGCAACTGGGGCGGCGGACACTGGGGTCGAGGCGAGTGGGACAGCTGATGCTAGGGTGCTGATGCGAGCTTCGCGTGCTATTCTCAATGCGTAGGCGCGTTGTGCAGCTTCACGACGGTGATATCTTTAGAGTCATAGCGTGTCAGCTTATAGATATGTGTATACATGATCAAGGACTGATGGTTCATCGTGGTGAACTCACTCTAGCACACTCTGGCGAAGTCCAGTTTCCGGGTCTATCGGGGTTAATACATTCTCATTTGTACTAGACCCGGGAGCACCCGTATCTAGCTGGATCGTTGTAGCCTCGCTAGAGTTATCGCTATCTTCCCAGATTTCGAACTCCATCATTTCTGAAACAATGAATCTCTAGTTGCTTGACTGTGCGATGATTTTTTGGGGAGACAAAGCTCCAGATGGGAAGTGAAGACATAATTCCTTCTCAACGCGACGCGACGAAAGCCTTCTAGTGCGATCTTTCGGTAGTGTTGGCAGAACATATAGATTTTTAGGGACGACTTTTTACCTGATCGGTCTCCAGCCCACTTCTCAACATTCCTGTTCTTATGGCCATACTGCTCGAGTACAGCTTTAGATTGTGTTGCTCACAGCTATCCAATATCTACAAAATCGCCCAAGGTATGTCTTGCAAGAACGTAAATAGCTAATTAGAAGGCACAAGTATACGTCTTGGATCAAGACGTTCAGACTCTACAGCTACAAATAAGGAATCGCTAACACGACTTATCGCTCTAAGCTGATTGAGCCTGAACTCATTCCTAGGAAAATGATTTGTGGGCCATCTGCGAAGACTTTGGTTTTCGCGTCTGGGCTGCGCCGTCCACTCCCCTGGACAATTCTACTTCAGGGATTTGATAACGAGCGCAGATCGCAGTATGAATGGTACGAGGCTAATGTGAGTGATGTATGCGGCATCGGATAGCCACAATCTGTTCGCGTGGTGTAGTGGCATCGAGCAGAACCAAGGCTTCCCATCTAGGCTCCAACGCTAGGATGCATAGCAAGGTACTTGAACACAGGCGACCGACATGTAGCCTATCAGCGCGATGGGAGAAAGAGTAGATTCTGTCCGTCTACGGTCATGCCATTAAAGAAGGCAATTCCGATCATGTGTGAGCAGAAAAGCAAGATTGTTACGGGAGGGGGAGATGGTGTTGTAGGAAACAGCCGCTAGCGCCTTAGGAGTATGCTGTGAATGCGTTTACCTCGTGGTCCCTTCCTTCTTCAACATCTCAGCTTCTCACTTCCTGGAAAACGACACCGAGACTTTGCTATTGCGAGTCATCAGTGTGAGTCAGCTAAGCGTGAATTCATCACAGCTCACTCCAACTCATGCTTACACTCTCGCTGTAAGGTATTGCTGTTAGGTACAACACCATACACTGAGGTTCAACGCAATATCACATTTCAACACCATGGCGGACATGATCGAGACCAATTCTTATGCTGTGGCCAATGCCTACAAAAAGCTCGATATCGATGATCATGCAGTCTCAGACGAGCAGGTGGTCGTCGCTTACCACGCTACGGCGTCGCTCTACTTTGACCACAGCCAGCAAGAGGAAGCTTTGGAAACCATTGCTGCTGCTAGAAACTCCCGGTTCCTACACTTCGCCCTGGCTATTCGCGACCATTTGGATGACGAAAATATTGCAATATTGAAGGGGATGGCTCCTGACAGATCAACTGTTGCCAATCAGCTTACTGTCCAACCCACGATTACGGCTAATCCCTCACCTGATACGGTCGTGGAGTCGGCCGCGGACGAGAAGATGGACATCGAGTCTTCTGTAGACAGCATCGATACGCCCGACGACAGCTCACTAGAGTCGGAGAGTCATGCGAGTGCTACGCATGACTATGGCCTACCGCGTTTGGAGACTCCTGATCCGGAAGGATCGTACATTCCCTGCTCCAGCGACCAATCAAGCGGAGAATCAGATCTCGAAGATGAACCGGATGAGTTGTTGTGGTGGGACCAGGCTAATGAGGTCTGGCGCTGCTGGAATTGCGAACAAGAATTCGTGGAGGGCAAATGCCCCAATGGACACTGCGCTTTTTGCAGGAATTGCGAGTGGCAATTTGCAGGCGAGGATTGTCCTCGATGCCCGAAGACATGCCAGGGCTGTGGTCAAGACAAGATCGATGGGGAGTGTGCCGAGTGTGTGTTATCCGATGAGAGCGAGGAGGAGAAGGAGGGTATGGCGTTGGACGACTATGACAAAGTCTGGAGATGCACAATTTGCATGGTCGAGGTCCAAGCGGACAACAAGGATATTGCTTATTGTGGTTGCTACGACCCCGAGGGCAGACAACTCTATTTTGACTTGTCAGAACACCCAGACTATTACCCGGCTGATTCTTGCAGCTCGGAAGACGAATCTACTGATGAAGAGCCAGACACCGAGGACGAGGCTATGATTGACGACGAGCCAATTCCCATGGAGAAATCGCCTTTCAGTAAGTCAGATGATCCTATCGAAGGTGAAGCCGATACCGAGTGAAGAAGGTCAGCTTCTTCGGCATGCATAAAACCAATATCACCGGCACCCGAAGCGATCGCCAATTGCATGTTGCCGTGGCAGTTGTATTTTCACAGGAATTGATACTTTCTAGTTGCGCGATTACACTTGGTAGCAGATAGCACAGCGATACCTTCGTGACTGTCAGTCGCTTGCAACAGATGTTCAACTTCACAGTAAAGACCCCTCAAGCTGTGCCTTTCGCTTGCATCTACAACCTTAGGACTTCCACTATCTCGTAGACATGCACATTATCTCGACTGGCTTTTGCCGCTTCAAAGTGCGTAGAGAGCTACTGATATCTCACTGTACGCTTATTTGATGGAAAGGGCGAGAAATGCCCTTGCATGAAGGGCTCGTGTATCACTTGACGTGTCGTACCCCTTGTCGGGGCCAAATCGACTAACCTTCCACACCCATGGTTGAGAAATGCATCTCCAAGTTTGTACATAGGCTTGAGCTGTTGTTGAAAACTTAGGGCAATCTGGAATCTGGAAATGGACGACAGGGGTCCCACGTAGATCTGCCGACGCGATGAGGTACGCGTCTCCTGCCTCGAGAAACTTTCAGTACAAATACGGACATAGATTACTATTCTTCTCGACTGCTACTGATACTCAGCTTTGCTTAACCTAAAAGGAAGGTTACGAACTGGCGCCTTCCCTACATCAGCAAATTCACGAAAGTCCACCGTGGAAACGATGACAGCCTCAAAGGCTTACGAGCTTCTCGGGATTAGCAATGACGATCTAATCGACGAGCAGATTGCTACATCATGTTACAGCTGCGGTTGGGGTAACAAGCTAGAAGCACTGGAAACACTTCTGCATGCCAGGCAATCTCGCTGGCTTCTCTTCTTCTTATCGGTGTATCGGCATTTGAACGACAGCAACGTGGGGATTCTAGCGAATTAGTTTCCTGTCACATCTTCTGAGCCCACGAATGCTTCCGAAGCGGGCTCGTCTCAGGCGCCAGCTACGTCCCAGGAGACAGGTGCATCTCAAGAGACCGAACGAGAGAATGGCGAAGGCTCTTTGACGATTATGGCGTCTACTTCTAAAAGCGAAATGGAATTGGACGCATGCGGAGACCCGTATGGAACCCCAGAAGATAGCTCGCTGGAGATTGTGAGCCCTTCTTCCTCTGAGGCGGAAATACCCTCGTCGAGTGATGAGACGAGCGTCGAGTCGGACTTTAGTGAGGAGGTTGGGGGTATGGTCATGGATGTGGACGCAGCAATCTGGCGGTGTGAAGAGTCCTACCTAGCTCTCATTGATGGAAAGTGTCCTCACTGTCACGGTGTCTTGCGGTGTCGGACGTGCGAATGGCAGCTGGAGTACGGTATATCCAAAGTTTCAGAAGTACTGTGAGGCATGTGGCTCGCGGACTGTGAATGGTCGATGCGCAAGCTGCGAGGCAGGCGAAGAAATGGGAAAAGAAAACAAGGGCGACGAGAGTGACGGGGAGGAAGATTGCGTTATCTTCGATGAAGAGAATGGCGTTTGGCGCTGTGTCTACTGTCAGTGGGAGGTCGAGGCAGACAACGACGAGGACGGTAATTGTCATTGCAAAAACGAGAGGGACGAGCTCCATTACCTCGATTTTTCCCCGTGCCTAGACTACGCGCCTGCAGATTCGTGTAGCTCTGGTGACGAATCATCCGACGAAGAACCGAATAGCGAGGATGAAAGATTCGTTGATGATGAGAATACTGGCATCGAAGATGTATTCGACGCCGGTACCGAGACCATGAATCTTGCTGCCATCTTCGCAGGCAAGAATTCATATACGTCGTGGGAGAGTAAGGTCATGGAGGCAGCAAAGAGTGCCAAAGCGGCAAGGTTGAACAGGAGAAAGCTGGTCATGAGCGTGCAACTACTTCAGAGCAGACACAAACATTGAGACGGCCTAGATCACAGGCGATGATCCGACCACGAGGGACCACCGAAGGCGGCAAGATATTTCAGGATAAGGACTTCGCAGGCGAAGCGAAACGGGCAAAATCAGAGGGCATGACGATTAATGCATAAGGAAACCCTCAAGCTGGCAATTTAGCCGCGGACAAAGAGAATTGCACCTCCGGATGAGATGGTTATCACCAATGCACCATCAGCGCCAGCGCCAGCGCAAGCTCCTTTCTCCATAATCGACTTGGCTGACGAGGATTCCATGTAACATGTGAGTTCGCCCGGACATGTAGATAAGTTACCGGCACCAGCAGTCGCCTTGGTCTTGTCTTCCCTTCGAAGTAACTTCATACCATGTGCGTATCACGATGGTCCTAATATTGATCAAGGCAGAGTGATTGACCAGCGGCATCAGGGAGATATGTTTACAACTAGAAGGTGGGATTTGGAGGCTCAAATCCAAGGCGGAGGGAGCATTGGTGCTGTATGTTGGCTGTTGTAAAGAATCATTTCATCCGAGTCACGTGACCAAGCTGCGAGTAATGGTGAAGCAACAAAACACTTTGCCACCAATCTCTGTTGCTCGCAACAAATGTCCAACTCTCAAAAAGACACCCGAAAGCTGCGCCTTCGGTGACATGGTGAGATCATCTGTATAGAAAGCAACACCGTCGAAGCGGCCTTTAGAACTCTTGTCTTGACTGTTGTTTGGGATAGAAATACGCCGGGACGTTGCAATTGTTGTATTGTTGTCATTCATTGGAACCGGCTGAGCGTTGAAGCTAAAAAATGATCCTTGTGCACAGCCCCGCCCCGGAGAAACCCCCCTAAAAATCTGAGACTTACCGCAAAAGTGCCCGAAACTACCCTGAGACCTGCCAAACCCGCACTTGATTTCTCTCCACCCATTCACCCATCGCCCCTCACCCCTCATTTACTTTGCATGTTTCAGACTCGTACCAAGTAAGTCTGGTAGGACGGCCTGTAGCAATCTATAAGAAGATGGTCACAAGATCGACCCCATGTCTCGGCCGCCGTGGTAGGATTTGCGAAGCTCAGATGGAAATATCATTTCATGGTCATGGATTAGTTCTATCATCACCAACAACGCTCCTCACTGCTGCGCCTTGCGCGAGCAAGTTGAACAAACAATCCTCCCAGGCTCAGAACTTGTTCATACTGTGCGGCCTGCTCCTCGCTGTCGCCATTAGCTAGACACTTGGTCACGCTTCTATCCTTGAGTGTGGCTTAAACACTGCTGCTACTTGCGTGTCCTGTTTCACCTTCGTCTGATAATATCTCGCTGCTCCTGCCTGTTACAGTAATACTTACTGCCTCTACAACCATTGACCAGCGCTTCTCGATAACATTAAAACATTGTCCCTTTGTACATCACACAAGGGTCGCCTGTCTTCCGTCATAAGAGAACAAAAGAAAAATGAGAAGGACCAGCCTTGCTTTATGCAAGTTTAATGCGTAATCTCGCTCCATTGTTCTGCTATTATTACCACCCGGATGGAATTCATCAAGACAAGGGTATCGCTCTCATAGCAAATTATTTGTGAGAACATCAACAGCTATGAAGCTCTGGTACCGACAGAACATGAATGGCGATCCAAGCCCGGATCCAAACCAAATAGCGAATATACAAACAGCGGATGGTTTATATCCAGACATACCAGCACCTTCAAGTGGCCTAGGACCTATAACCCTCGCTGCTGCCGATGCGAGTGGCCTTCTAGTAGCCACAGCATCATTAATCAAGCCTACACTTACCATCTTCACCAGACCAACCTCCACCCCCTCCTCAGCCAGCCAAACCGCCGCCCCAGCAACAGCAACAGCAACCGCAACCCCGGCCCCCTCCCACGGTCTATCGCCCGGCAAACTCACCGCTGCCATCGTCGCCCCCATCGGCTTCTTCGCCATCCTAATCCCCATCTTAGTCCTCTGGTTCCTCGACCACCGACGCAAAGTCGCAGCCGAAAAACGCGCCTCCCAACGCAACAGCCAGCGCAGCGCCAAAGCCTGGGAAGCGATGCCGGTAGTGGAGAAAGAATATCGGGGCTCCGCGCCCGCTCGCCCTCGTTCCGCAGAGCCTATACCTACACGGAAACCCGTGCCTGAAGGCGCGCCGAAGATCTCTCCTCAACGACGAACGGCGCAGACACCCCAACGCTCATCCCTCGGCCTGTTTAATTTCGAACTCACGCCTTCATCAACTACACTCAACTCTCGCGGCTCAATAGCCTCCCCCCGCTGGCGCCTCAGCATAGCGCGCGCCCTCGAACTTCGCAGATCAGAAGTAGCAATCACACAAGTGCACGCGCGCTCATCACGCGGCTCAGATGCACATCGCCCAGTAACCGGCCACTCTATCCGGAAACCCCAATCTCAAACCCAACCACAAATTCAAGTTCACCAAAGCACCGACCCCCATGAAGATCCCAATCCTCAACGCCAGTCGGAAACCAGTATCTATGATAACGATTCACCACCCCCCTACATGACGCCTCGCCCCTCCGAAGCCCAGGCACAACTCACGCACTTCGCGCCGCTTGACAGGATTGGGACGAGGAGACAGGCTGAGAGATTGACGGCGAGCCATATTGCGGGGCAGATGAATCGGGCCTCCCTTGCGCCAGAACCGCAGCGAAATACGTATGCGAGTAGTGAGATTATTCCGCCGGAGAGCTATGGGACTGTGAGGACGAGGTCGTCGAGTCTGAGTACAAGGAGTAGTGAGGGACGTCTTTCTGCACATAATAATGGGCCGTTTAGTTATGGGTTGCCGGAAAGGTTGTCCGATGTGTCGAGCTTGTCATTTAATGCCGAACATTGGGGCACGGATCATCACCACCACCATCACCACCACCGTCGGCAGTCGGGAGGAAGTGATGTGAGCGCGATGGATAGTGATGAGAGTTCGACTATACATCCGCATCAGATGATTTAGGGATGGGAAATGATTCATTCGTACAGACATATTTGTGAGTGTTTTGGATTGTAAACTTTTTGCGGCATTTGCGGTCATTTTGGGAGGTGTGTGTGATTGAATTGAGACGAGACGAGACGAGATGAGATATCCCTTGCTGCGACTTGAATTCGTGGCAGACTGTCATTATATGTATTATAGGTAGGTACATCAAGAATAACAGATTTAGGAAATGTTAAATCCTGTATCACATCATCTATTGTCCCAGGGTGAAAATGATATTGATGTCATTGACAGAGGAGGTTGTATCATTCAGGTCTGTCTATATCAAGCAATTCATAAATCTACCCAACAACCCACAGCACTCGGAACGACGCAAATTAAAAGCTCAAAGTATCAACCCCCTCTTCTTTAACCTCTCAAACGCCTTGATCCAAGACGAAACTCACCGACCTAGCCTTCTCTAAACTCAACCAACGATCAAAATCCAAAGAATACCCTTAAGAATCCAAAAACTGCGCCTGAAACACCTGCCCAGTCTTAATCCCCTTCTCCTCAAAAACTTCCACATGTTCCTTGACGTACTCGCTAGGTTTTGGCACACTGGCTTGGTCGTCGACGGGCCCAACACCATTCAAACCGAATTGCGCAGCGAGAGCTGGCCAGCGCTCGCTCATACGCGCTGGCTTTGCGCTGTCGCCTATGTTGAAGAGTTGGCCGCCTCCGCACTTTTCGGGGTGCAAAGACGCCCAGATACCGAATCGCGCGATGATGTCGGCGGAGGCTTCGTTGAAGAGAGATTCGTAGGCGGAGGCTGTGCCGGCGAAGGGGACGTTGGCGCCTGGGCCTTCGATGTGGGCGTAGAGGGAGAGGTAGGTGGCCCAGTGGGCTGCGAGACTGAAGGTGCTGCCGTTGGGTGTGAAGCCGATGATGGCATCCGGTTGGACTTCGCACCATGTCCATGCTCTTGACGCGCTTTGGGTGGAGAGCAGGTTGGAGAAGGCAGAGTACCACATTCTTATGCTGGCGGCTGATAGTTGCTGGCTCATGGATTTGCTTACCTTGGTACCGCTGGGGAAGACTACGAATTGTAGTTTGGGAGAAAGGGCATTTAAGGCACCAATTGCGCGCCCTAGCATGGTGATATTAATTCCGACCTCTTTGTCTGCGTCGTCTTCTTATTCGTAGGCGAGATAGAATGTATGGGTTACACTGTCAATACGTGCCACCCTCACCTTTAGTGACGCCGCAAACTCCTCAATCGTGCCTTTCCTCAAAATCACACCAGAAATGAGATCGAGACTCGGTCGTGAAGGTGATGGACTGGGCCAGCATGATTCGGCAACGCTGAGGGGTTGGTTGACTAGTGCTGTTACTTTTGAGAAGGTCCCTTGGGTTGGAGTAATTGCAAAGGAGCTGGTCGACGACGCCCCAGCCTGCGAGGCCGGATGCGCCGAAGATGAGGGCGTGAAGGACAGATGGTGAGAAAGATTGGGCCATGATTCTTGGTTTTGAGTGATAGATTATGGATTGAAGTTCTGACTGATAGGAGATACGAGTAGAGGCGATAAAATGTCAACAGACTGAGAGTTCGCCTTGTTACAAGTACCGCTAATGAGTGATTGTGGAAGAACGGAAACAAGCACAATTGGATCAATGGTCCCTCACGTGTTGCACGAGCTAGATGTTCACACTTGCCTACATATTAAGGACTTACAGGGCCAACGCAGAGGAGCTCAGATCTATCGGTGTCGAGTTCTTCATTCGTAGGATTGAGCTTGAACGACTCTTGCTTACCTTATGGACAAGAGGTAGACAGAAAGGCGGTTTGAAGAGAAATGTCTCGTATGATGTAAGGAAAGGGATGTTCATCCACAACATTGCAATATGTATCGGAAATTTTGTTGGGTGTACTCCGTATGCGTCGTGGTACTCGTACTCGACACAATGATCGTTCGTTGGTTCTAATTGATCTCGGCCGAAGCTCGGAAGCCTGCCCCCTCGGCCCGCCAAGCATAGAGCGATTCGTCGTCTTGCAGGATCGAGAGTAACTAGCTCGACATTTGATGCAACATCGATAATCATACGGCCCATCCTTTAGCTTCAGCAATGGATAAGGCCAAGGGCATAGTGAAAGGTGGTTGGCACCCCCCAGGCAAGGACGGCGGCAAGGAATCATGGAGGGGAGATAACAAGGGCATCAACCAGGTGGTATGCAGCCTGTCTACGGTCATTTTGATTTTGGAGAACTGACGGAAACCTCTTCAGGCAGGCTGGCTAGGTAAAGGCAAGACCCAGACGACCGCAGCGACGGAACACACCTCACGTCCCCTCGCTTCCCTCAAAGACCCAAATGCCTTCGGCCCCCCACCAAAGAACGTGAACTACCATGGTGGAGCTGTTGTGCCAAATGCTATTACGCCCTACCGAAGAGGCCTTGGAACACCCTCGAGCGCTGAAGAGAAAGAGCTAGAACAACAAAGACAACAGGAAGCTGCACGGAAGCCAGCTCCACCACCCGTACCGTATAGGGTCAATACTACTGGAATAAATACACAAAACCTACCGAAGCCACCAGTACGACGGCCAGGTCAGGGAGAGCAGAGCGCTACACCCACTTCAGCTACGAGGCCAAAGCCATCACTTCCTCCTAGACTACCACCAAGACAGAACTCGCATCCTGGGGATAATGCAGCGGAGCCACCGCCTACGTACACGGCTGCTACGCAGCAGCAGCAGCCTTCGGCCGAAGACGGATATCTCAATCAAGGTGCGCTGGGAAGGCTGGGAAAAGCGGGCGTTTCAGTGCCTGGATTGATGGGACGAGGCAACGCCCAAACGCATAGTCCACAGACTCAGCCCGCAAATCCATGGAGCGACCAACCCTCCACTACCGCCTCTCCAACGACCGTCCAATCCCCCTCCCTAAGCGGTCTCTCGTCCCGTTTTGGCAAACTCTCCGCCCCGGGCGCTCCTCCACCCTCCTCCACCGCTTCAAGCCAGGGTACATCAATGCAACAAAAGCAAGAAGCCTTGCGTACCGCCTCCATGCTCCGGAACGATCCATCTTCAGTGTCACTATCAGATGCGAGAAACACGGCCTCCACAGCCAACAACTTCCGCGAACGCCACGGCGACCAAGTAGCTGCAGGTGGGAAGTGGGCAGGCGCTATGAACAACAAATACGGCATAGCAAACAAAGTCAACAGCTACACAGGAAGACCAGGACAGGCGGCGCAGGATTCACCAGCCGCCGAGCCAATGCCAGCGAGTCCGTGGGCTGGCGAGCCGAGTCAAGGGGGGCCGATTGAGATGAGAGATAATACTGGAAGTCCAGCAGGGGTGGGGGCGTTCCAAAAACCTCCTCCACCTCTGCCGGAGGCGAGGAGACCCGGAGTTGCGAGTCCTCCACCGGTGCCATTGGAGAGTAAACCTAGGGGTTGAGACGGGTTGCGTGGTTGGGTGGGACAGGAGGGAGGGGGGAGGGAGGGGGGAAATAATGCATCATTTTGTTGATTGTTATGTAGAGATACCCTGAGTAAACGATTGAAAATGATTCGCTTACAATCTTCTTTGTATTTGGGAGGCCCTACAGAGACACCCATTTTCGCCACACGGACCACCCCCATAAAAATAGCTACCTCACAATTGAACATATGCTGTTAGTGTTACTACTCCTCCTATAAGCTACTGGAGGCTGAGAAGTACCTGGGAACTTGTAAGCATTAATTAGGGTTGTTAAGGCCCGTTGGCTAACAGCCAGACACTATGCTACTATCTACCCTCTCCCTGTGACATCAAAAACATTGACACTCGTAGTGGGACATTCCGAGCATACTCGTCTCGGTCAAGAACATCCCCCTTTCCATTTCTCTTATTTCTATTCAATTCTGCTTCCAACTCATCCCACATCATTCTCACAATGCTTAAAACGCTTAACTTGAGATTTGACTGCTCCCGCAAAGTCTTAAGAGAATCAACAGTCCAACACGGCACAATACCATAGATCCATCGCTCTCGCTCCGCTTATCGAGCACCGGAGAGAAGTCGCGATTGATATCTACCTTGTCATTTACCTTCTTCAGCGCTATCGGCAGGAATTGAAAGTCTTTGCCGATGAAGTCCGATGGCGTCGTCTGTACCGGGATTTGGTTATACAATCTTGCAAGTTACCCTCTGGGAAGGTTTGTGTTGCCGGCCAGTAGTGCCAGCCAGTAGTGCCAGCCTTATTTATGAGCATTGCGCGCCTTTCTCAGCTTTAGCTAGGATAGAGTTAGTTTTGGTAAGAGTTGGATTTTCTGAATGGATTGTGAATAATCCTTCTGAATCATAGAGAAAGGCGTAACCTCCCTCCACCGACAATCTGCTGGTACAGAAGAGCGCGAAGAAGTCTGATCGTGGGGGCATCCCGCATCGACGAGTTGTGATGTGAGGTGGACTGAGAGTTTTTGGTAAGATCGCAGAAGATGTGTGTCTGGGGAAAGCTTTGCGATGGCGTGTATATCGTCTTCACTCTGCGCTCTCTCTTTCTCTCGGGGTTTCTTGGACTATGGTGCAGGAACTATAGAGGGTAGTGTGTCATGAACTTGCAATCTGTTCCGCTTGCCAACATTTGGAATGCAAAGGATTCGGCCGTTGGGTTTCAAGACTGCCCCCGTCCATATGATGGCGGCGCCGAGCGTCTTGGGGAAAATATTCTCGAAGAGACGAGCAAGATCTGGGTCGGTTATAGTGGTATTTGATCTGGCAACGGTGTTTTTAAACATCAGCATAGACGAGCGTTTGGAAACTTGGATCGGGTCTTTGGCAAGAAAAGATGTAAGTTCCTCCTAAGAACCGGCCATGTGGAGTTACACGATAGGCTGTGTACTGTTGTAGTCTGAGCAGCTTTGCGCTGTTAGCCCTACGTTAATACCAATCAAAGAGTGAATGGACTGCATTTTGCAAAAAGCAATGCACAAAGGACTCGAATTGTTGCGGGAAGAGGCCGTGCAAGAGGGTGTTGACTTCCCATTTGATTCGAGATAGAAGCAGCTATTTTACTCTAAAAGTCGAGCGAAACGGTCACAAGTCACAATGCGGAGAGTCTAATGACACTGGAGCATGTTCAAAGACGTAGAATTTGCTACTGTTGTATATTCAAGATTGGCATGTCCATGGCACAAGATCCGCTCAGAGCCCAGCATCTTTGCTTTGGCTACAAAGCATTGAGCGTATCAGTGCAACGACAGACCACGAGCGTGGGGCCGAAAGCGATACTTGAAAGGGAACTGAAGAGCATAGAAACTTGGCTCGGAGCCTTTTTTGAGACGAATTTGGATGAGAAGTATGAAACATTCGTGACATTGTCAGCGTGCCAGTGGTCTTGAGACTAGTTCTACAGGACCAATAACGCGGGGCCCCACACCCCAAGACATACATATATACGAAAAAGCGAAGACGAGCACAGGACGAGAGAGCATCTTTGTTATAGATACTGCAGAGAAAGATCGATTGAGAAGCCTGCGTAAAACGAAAGTAATCTCTCGGGATCGTAGATTATACTTTCAGGATCGCACTGCCGTCAATCACCACTTGATATATCTCTCGAACGGCACCGTCGCTCTGACATGAGCCATTTGAGGAAAGTAGAAAGTACCAAACAAAGGGTAAAAAACGAGTTCGATGGGGGAAAATGTTGACGTATCATGGCTTGCGCCGGGGAGGCTGAGCCCTTGTCGATCCAAGACGAATACGAATGGGGACATAGCTTACCAGCTGAACAACCATCAGAATTGTGAGCTCAGTACTTAAGAAGAGCTTCAGTAGCTATTTGCAAGCTACATTTGAACATCATAACACCTACTCGTGACCATCATCCCGCCAAAATAAACCACAGGTCATCCCAACTACCACCACCACCTCTCGCTCCCACTCAAATCACTCCTTTCTCCTTCTTGCAAACCTAACCCCCAAAGATGGCATCCCTCCTCTTCGCCGCCGGCATCCTCTCCTACGACCAAATCAAAAAACAAAAAGCCAAACACGCCGCCAAAAAAGCCCACAACGCCTCCCGCTTCTCGGAACTAGAACGTGACAACGCAGCTCGAATCTCTGCCCTCCAGGACACCACGTGTTTCTGCCAACGCAGCAATTGGCAAGGGGGTGCGTGTGAAGTACATGGTTATGTGCCCAAGGCGGGGACGCCGGGGGGTCCACCGGGGTATAGTGAGAGGGAGGGAGCTGGGGGGGTGGGGGAGATGAGGGAGCGGAGGAAGGGGGAGGATCCGCCTGAGTATAGGGATGATAGTGAACCGCAGGAGACGGTGGAAGATAAGCGTGCCTTGGTGGCGGATGATGGTGCGGCCTTTACGACGCCCCACTCTATGCAGGAGGATGAGATTAGGAGGATTAATGAGGAGAGGAGGAAGGGGAAGGGTGGAATTGGTGGGTGGAAGTTGAAGAGGAAGAGGAATAAGGAGGAGGGAATAGTGCGATGAGATTTTGAGATTGATTGTGTATGAATTGGATGCGCATGTCATGGACGAATGGAAGGGAAGAAATGGATGGCGTTGCAGTGATGAAAATTAATACCAGGTGTTATACAATTGAGTCAGTAGCATAGGTGTAGTATACTGGACTGAAATATAGGTCATTGTACTAGCGTTTCAAGTGATTCGCATGCAAAACTACCTGCTATCTGGGGAATCTGTTTTTTGCACCTGCAATCCATATGTCTCATAAAACGCCTTGCTCGCTCGCGATATCCAGCATCTGATCTGCAGAGCACATGGTTTCGAAAGTTCGTCTTCGTGTTTTGAAAGATTTAGCCTACTCCTCCTTAGGCTGCATCTCCTCCTCCGCCTTCCTCTCCTCCGCCGTCTTAGGCTCATCAGGGACAACCTCGTAACTCTGCGCATCTCCATCAAGGCCGTCCTGATCCTCCTTCTCTTCCTCCTTCGGCTTCTTCTCAAGTGGCTCTTTCTTGGAGTCCCTAGCTGGTGTAGGGATCTTCGTTGGGCTCCTGTCCCGAGGCTTGGAGGAGGTTTTCTCTGGACCAAGATCCAAAGGCTTTTTCTCCGGGCTATTATCGCGAGACTTGTTCTCCGCCTTGGGTTTGGTGTTCTCCTTTCCCTGACCATTCGTTGCCGGTTTGAATTTCTTTGCTCCCTCACCGCCCATCGCCTTCATTTTCTCCTGTAGAGCTTGCAAGTCATCTTTGACAGCTTGCTTCGCATCCTCTGCGCTCTTCTGTGCTTTGGCAGGTAGGTCTCCAGCGGCATCCTTGGCTTTGTTGCTGAGGTCTTGAGCACCCTTCTGTGCGTTTGCGGGAAGATCACCAGCTGCGTCTCTAGCTTTGTTGCCAAGATCATGAGCACCTTTCTGTGCTCTAGAGGGGAGGTCGCCGGCTACATCCTTGGCTTTGTTGCCTAGATCCTGCGCACCTTTCTGAGCTTTCGCAGGAAGATCACCAGCAGCGTCCTTGGCCTTATCGCCGAGATCACTGGCTCCTTTCTGAGCCTTAGCACCCAGGTCTTTGACATTGCGTTGCGCTTTGTCGCTGAGATCATGTGCGCCCTGCTTAGCATCGCTCTTTGCTTTCTCGAGCTTCGCCTTGAGCTCGGGAGGAGGCTCTGTAGTTCCACCCTGTGTGCCAGCCATTGCTTCCCGGATTTCCTTCTCAACATCTTTGACAGCATCCTTGGAAGAGGCCCTGGCATTCTCCTGGGGAGTGGGTTTTGGCGGTTCTTGGTGGGAGCGATTCAGGTAGGCTTTGCGGAAGAATCTCACAAACATTACCGCGAGTGGGATGAGATATATTGCGTTGAAGAGGATAGCAAAGACCTCCCCGGAAGTATCGAGGCAATGAACCTGCTGGCGCTCCCATCTATATTCGATCTTCTCTTGGGCCTTGTCTGCATTGGCAGCATGAATAGCGTCAATGCCAAAGGTTTCACCTTGGTAGTTGCGGACATTCTCAGCTAGGCCTTCTTCACCTGCAGCGCGTAAAGCTGCCTTCTTGAGCCAACTGCCAATATCGGCTGCTGCAGTCGCGCTAGTCAGAGCGCTGCTGATGGCGGAGGAAATCGTGGATGCTGTGCTAGGAAGAGCAGTCGATAGATTGTGTGCGAAGAAATATGATTTCTCGATAGGAATGTCGTAAGCGATGAAGAGGTGGGCAAGGGCGTAGGAAGCACCAAAGACGATTTGGGCAATCTGGAGGAATGTCAAGGTACCCTTGAGCCCCTGAGGAACCTGGATGGTCAGAGAACCAAGGGTGTAGTAGGTGTACTATTATTTGTCAGTTAACACGTTTCGATCACTTTGTGTAATGTTGCAAACATACCATAAATGTGTGCAAGGCAGAGTTGACGAAAACGAACATCCAGATTGGTGGTGACATGTAGCGAATGCCGGCCCACATACACAGCATTGCTCCAGCATGGTGGAAGACCTGGAGCTCCGAGCTTTGCTTGCCTTTTGCAAGAATGACAAAAGTATCCAATACCTCATAAAACTTCGAGATGTAAAATAACCAACCATAGAAGGCAACGCCTTCACCCCAAAGTCGGCCCACGTCAGTTGAGTCCGGAATGGCTCCAGCCAATTTCATTGTTCGATCGGTAAAACCCCAAGTACTTGAGCTCTCATTGTAGGTAGCAGCGCTCCCTAGCCCACGGGGACCTTGCATCTTACAGAGCGCATCGGCCACTTCAGCGAGCCCGTTCTCTCCCCTCCAGCCTGGCCAAGACTGCCTGGCCGCATTCAACATACCAATGAAGGTCCAGCCGGAGTACAGAGCGAGGAAAAGGTTGTGTAACAAGACGAACGAATAGAAGGCCGTCGACTTGCTGAAAGACCATGGCTTATTGCCCCGCTCTTTGTTGATGCGATTACCATAGAGGACCGTGACCATGTAAACTGCGGCAATGGTGAAAGGAATTGCAGGATTAAGGGCATTGTTGTATGTCTCTGCGTCAATGTTGAACGGACGAGCAAGAGTAAAGTCGGACTTTGGAGGGCTCAGCGCCGGGCTGTTTGACGACAGTCCTGCTGGTGTGAGTTGGAGGAGGGACGACGGAGGATGTGTGAAGTGGACCGAGGGCGCGGTGGAGGTGATGGATGGGAGAACCATCTTGATGTCTGCAGCAAGCTGTCAATTTCCTTAATGAAGCTGTTGCGGTGGGAGAAGATGGCTGAAATATGACGGGTTGGTACGTGAGATAGTGATATGTAACACCACCAGAACAAAGAAATGCTGTCATAAATGATGCACCCACAAGTTACGGGGTAGAGCAAAGCTCACCTTGACTGAGAATTGCTCCGTCAACAGCACCGAGGAGTTGGGGTTGATGTCGTGTGAGTTTGGCAACAAACACGAAATAATCATGGCGCGAGCTGGAGATGTGGCTGGTGAGTCTTGGCATTCACGTCATTCCACGCTAAGGTTTTCGAAACCTGATCATGGCCTTTCCCTTTCATAACAGTCCGTCCCCTGCCATGTGTCGGATAAGATAATTTCGGAACGAAGCCACACATCGTTTTTCTCTCTTTCATGTTCAATATCATGATTGTAATAAGGTACGAGGCCAGAAGATACCTTTCCTGACACGGTTGATGGTCTACTGATCAACTAATGGACTTCAGGCTGGGTGTTCAAAAACGTGAGAGCTAGCAGACGCAAAATGCAGTTGATTTGAGCACCAAAGAAGAATTGCTGGCCTATTCTAGAGCCATCAAACGCCTAACCACCACTCAGTTTGAGCGTGAGATTATCAAATTTTCGCTCTCGTGAACACGCTTCCTATGATCCTCGGGCTCAAAGATGCTCACGTATTTTGTCAACAGCTTCGCTAACTTTAGCCACACCTGGCTGGTGGTGGATGCATTTCCCCGTTGCAGCGGCTCTAATCTTGGGACGTACCGTCATATTCCCTGCATGTCCCTTTTTGTCTGCGTGCATAAAGCATCTCAATCATCCGGCTTCGGTCCAAAACATGGGGCTATGTACTCGACACCCTTCACATGTAATCTACATCGGTGAGATATGTCGGTGCGGTTATTTGCTATTGATCTTGTACCTGTATTTCCAATCGGCAAGTACAGCCCGGTCTGCCTTATCATGCAACTCGCTACTTTTGGTCTTCATAGGATTCGAGCCTGACAGTGCCGTCTCGCAATCCTTAATATAAAGTAATCAGCACTGTCCCCTCCAATTTAATATTTCCAGGCTTCGAAGAAAATCTTGACTGCGTCGAGATCATAAAGTGCGGCAACGACATGCATTCTGCGTACAGTTCGCCTTTCCCTATCCTGCGTTACGACTCTGATCTGTGTACTCCATTGAAAAGAGTATTTGTCGCCCATGAGGCCTGTGTTCCAAAGCAACCTGCGCTGATTCATCTGAAACGAAAACCAGACGCCGTCTCTGAGTCTGCTCCTGAGTGCTCTGGCTTCTCTCCGGTGCACACGAGCTCAACGTCAAAACGGACGAAGTTCGAGCCTAAACGTCGAGCAGAAGTCGCAGATATTCGCCACAAGGGAGCTTGCTTGAGATGCCGCCTGGACAAAATTACATGTTCCACCAAGTGGCCATGTGAGTCCTGCAACCGTAGTCATGTCTCAGACTGCGCTCGAGTATCAAAACGTCAGTGGATGTATTGTGTCCCTTTCTCTTTCAAGGATGTTGACATTTATAACATGGGTAAGTCTGAGACTTGGCCATCAATCTGGGACGTGCATGCTGATGTTTCCAGAAATGATATGCAAAAAAGAAGCGTACAGCACGATCGTGGCACGCTCTACCTGCCTCATTGCCAAGGATATTCAGCTCGAGGTTGAGTCAGACATCCGCTGGGACCTGGGGCTTATTTCCCAAGAATTTGCACAATTCTTGTCCGACCCACGGATAACGTTTTCATCGAGAAGCCGCGTGGGAATTCTATGTTCATTCAGGCTTATACGTTTGCTTTCCGAACTTGTGCCTGACCCTCTCAGTCAGCACTTTAGACTATTCCTGGAGACCTCTTCCGTTCTCTACAACAGTGGTGATCAGTGTGATTACGCAGGGAATGGCCATAGAGACGTGCTTCTGGCCCGATCTTTTGTGGGGACGAGGGTGCTGAAAGGTCTGGAAAGAGCACTCGGTAGTACTGCTTTGGCCAGGGCGTCCATGAATGAGCTCAAGGCCCTTTTCGTGATGCTCTTCGGTACAATCATTGCCGTGAGCTACTCAGAACAATCGAAACCAACAAAAAATGTAGGAATCTCGCCATATTTGATTCTTCGAGAGTGCTCGTTGACGCCCATAAGCAGGCACAATTAGGTCACCTTCCGCCAAGCTCCTTTCAAATTGCTCACCATCAGCTGCTACGCATTCTTGTTCATCACATGGTCGAGATCGGCCTCCGGGTCAACCTCCTCGGTCCAATGGCGGTTTTAGATCGTATAATCGAAGATGCCTACTGCCAATGGAACCATGCTGCGGCTTTTACTTGGAGTCGGCGCTATGGTAAATCGTCCAACTTGGCGCTCACACCCACTCCTCCTTCGACATTCTATGCATCAGATGGACAAGAACAGAGTATGAGATTTGGGTTCGGAGCAGGGAGCGGCCCAATTCCTAATTCCACTTCATGCCTCTTCACGCCACCTGATGACGTCAACGGGCCACAACTATCCTACTCGCTGCCAAAATCCTCCTGGCCCGACCCGGCCAAAGATTCCGGCACCGAGGGGGAGACAGAGTTCTTCGTTCACAACCACAAACTCGGATGCACCTACCAACTGTCACACCCAAACGAGTGCGCATTTCTCGAGACGACGGATCTGCTGACGGTGATACGCGCACACGAGGCCCAGGGCACTGACTATCGACTGTATCGGAACAACAGCGTTTTCCATAATACTTTCCACCGCTCACGACCGAGTCTGAGTTTCAATCCCCCGGGTGCAATTCTCAAACCTGTATTGATGCCTTCCTGTGGCTCATGCGATGGCTTGGTGGGGCTGGACGGGATCTGTGAGCGTTGTATATTCACAGGAGTCGATCTAGACAACATTCTAGACGACTTGAATGCTGCTCATCCTTGGGACTTCTATTCACCTGGCCCGAATCGGAAGCGCTCCCACTTGGTCACTATGCGCACCTGCGCTTCCACCGACCCGGTGAGTTTTGATTCAGATGTCGATTACTCAATCACGGAGACTTCTCCAGACTATGGGCCCTATACAACACCTGCAACCACTGACACCTACGAGACCGGCTTTCAAACCGCGAATGGCAATGCATACGATGGGCCACTGGGAAAGATCAGCCAGTGGGAATGCAGCTGCACCCCAACCGATCGTCTTGTGTGTTCAATAGAGAGTGTGAATCATGCTAAAGGGAGTGTACGTCTGCTTGTTTGAGAGATGTCTTAAGGTCAATGACAGGAGATCTTTTTTATTCTATGCCTATGCTATCGACATTTGGCTTCACGTTCCATCGTCACTTTGAACGGGTGTCAGTAATGGCCGAAAGGAGACAGAATGACGCTTTCGATGAAGGGTTAGAACACAGATCGTGAAAAGCGTGTTGGGGGATTGGTAGACCGTTGGAAAGTGGCCATCAAGGCTTTGAGATAGAAGAGTAGTACATATGTCCTTTCAAAGTCAATAAAATGAGATAACTTCGCACGCACCTTGGAAATCGTCGTAAATTTCTGTACTCTACTCTTGGTCCTCCCATTTCCAGTCCGATCAACCCACCATGCTGAGTCCTCATTGACCATGTGCAATCTCCTTTCTGACTTGTTCATTTGATGTCCGGTCCCGTTTGTATGGTCATTACTGTGTGTCCCATTCGTCTTCTAGACTTCAAAGCGCCGCTGCGTTCGATGCGGGACACATATCCAATGCAGCTCCGTCATCGAATGAGAAAGGGACCCTATGAGTGCTTACATCATGTCAAAAGTGTAAATAATGGATCTAGACTCCCCAAAATTGCTACTCGGTGAGGTAGATAAGGGCTGCTAATGCCTCATAGTCTGATAGGTCTCTGCTGTCTTGCCGGCCTGGAGGTGGCTTTGAAAATTGAGAGACTGGCGGAAGCTCATCAGATCAGCTCAAGACGTTATTTCTAGTACTGTTCGGGGCCTTGGCTGCCGTCAGCTACTCCAAACCGGTGTCCCAGGCGGGACATGTGAGTCCGAGATCAAGTGACGCGAATGACAGCCATTGACATATGCACAGCATTTAACCCCGTCTCTACTATCAACAAAAGTATTTGCCGAAGCACAACAACAGCTCCTCCGCATGCTTACTTGATCGCATCGCTGAGATCGCCTCGTTACTAGATATCAAGATTGCTAAAGAACGCCTTATTCACGACGCAATACGTGCATGGTTCAAGCACGCTATGTATGAATAAGATTTCTGCTGTCCAGAAAGGCCTCCCATACCTAGCATTCAAGACGGCCTCGAAAATGCATTGGGACTGACTTGCGCGAGGCAAGTCGGTCAGACCCATTCCTAATGCCAATTGCATGCTGCAAAACATGCCACCTCTACACCATTGATGCCGTTCTCTCAGACCTCCGGGGACTATCTCGATTATCCAAACGTTGCTGCAAATGTCTGCCTCTCGCACTCTCTCCCATCATATATCCCTCAGAACCAAACTACGTTCACTTATGATTCAGCAGGAAGCTTCGGCCAGTATCAATTGGATGAATACTCTGAAGCTGGGCCCACCGACCCCACCACTATAATTCCTGCACCCACATTCATACCTCCAATCTCTGGCTTCTCGACCACTAGTGACCAACTGGCCTGGCATTATGACCCATAGATCAGCTGTGAGGAGGTAGAGGCTAGCCTTAGCCTGCTATCACTGGAACTAGGAAGATCGATCAAATCCTAGGAAGGCTTCACAGATATGGAATACTCGTTTGGGGAATCTTCAGGGTATTTGAACTCTAATACCGGCGCCTCCCGTATCAGAAATCAAGTCACGGATATCACAAGCCCAAAACTGGCGTATTGAGTGACCACGTGCGTATGCATGCCAATGAGATGCGTCAAAATGCTGCCATGAGAACAGCCGTTTGCTCTTGATCTGATATCTTTGTTAAAATGATCATACCCTGGCACTCATGATATAAGTTATGAGTTATTTTCGACTTCATCGTAATTTGTCCACCCAGTATAGATGATAATTTATCATCTAGCTCTACACAACTCTACGTCTAGCAAAGGCCCAGGTTCGCAAATACAAGGCTGATCTCGGAACACATAGGAGTTTTGTTTCAAAGTACCGAAAACCTGAAATATACAGATTTGCAGGAGCTCAAGCAACTGTTTCCCAGATGTCTCATCGATACAACATTATAAATTCAGGACCTCTTCTGTGCTATGCCCACACTTGATTTAGATTGAACTTCCTATCTTCCATCAGCTACGCCACATCCGTCATAGGCTATTCCTATTAAAATTCCACTATTATGTTGGCCACCACCACAAACTTCTACTTAGGCACTTTCTCTCTCATCATGAGACATTGAGACTGAATTTGCAAATTTGTCAGCGATCCTGGCGAGTGACGCAATCGCAACAGATTCGGAACAGTACTTACTATCTAGAGTAGCACGCACTTCGCCGACGTCTGTCGGTCCCAAGGCCAATGAAGTGCTCGTCGAAGGAGCAATATTGGTCGAATGATGGATTCCCAGATCGAGTAAATTGGGAGGTGCATCGGGAATGTCGTCTCGAGCTGTACAGTCTGACCCGTGGCGCGCTTTATGTTCGCTCTTACAACCACGAGTGCAATGAAAGGCAGTCTTGCAATTGATAATGCCATTCTTGCCCTTAGGCTCGTTGCAAAGCCATGTATCTTGCTTGGTACATCCAGGCCTGTCGCAGCCAATATTTGACATGATGGAAATGGTAACCACGTAAGTGTTGGTGATTAGGAGAGGAGATGATGGATTCTTAAGATTGAGGGATGAAGATAGACTAATACCTAGGAAGCTAGTTGAATCGTGCTAGCAACAGCCTTTGTTCTTGGGTGTACTAGACATGTATCAGAGCTTCTGGAATTTTCGCAATTTCCGTCTCCTATGCAAGACTGATGATTCACATGGGATTCGACGAAGTGGAACAGAGTGGGCGAACGCGATGCGAGATGAATGTTGTTTCTACAATCGCGCTTTTACTTCTGCCGTCATGGATTTCCTTAAAGCACATTCTTTGAAACAACGCCGCCGAACAAGCTATTCGTAAATATTCATTCAGCCAGCTTAAACATGCAAAAGATTGCTGTAACGAGATCCCTTGTTTAGATAGAAGAATGTCTCGCCATGGTAGCAGCACGCTGGGTGTCAGAACAAGCTGCAGTCCTGAAAGCCAACACATACCGACCTCCAGACGAATAAAGCAACAAGCACGCCCTTCTAATACGCTATGAAGTCACTAAACATCTGATCTCAGCACAGCTTCAGCACAGCTTAAGCATCTATTGTTCAAGTCTCCACTACAATATACACGACCGATATCAATCTCTGGCTCTGCACTCTCCACAACCGCCATTTATCTCGTCAGTACACTTGACAAACGTGCATCATTCGTCATAAGCACCGGGCTCAGGCTCAGAGTAAGTCGCAGTCTCGAACGCCAACATGATCAAGAATCACGGATTTTTGAGGCAACGCGGCTCATCTTGAGCGGTGATAGAACCCATTTTTTGCTCTTCTGTGTTGGTATACTACAAGTTTCAGTGACAACAGCCCCTGCAATTACCATTAACAAAAAGTGAAGTCCCAGAAGTGAAGTCCACTAGCGTCTCCTCTTCCTTTAGCACTCGATCACCTGGCACACAATACCTCTGGATAAGCACCCCTACTCCACTCCACATAAATGGTATCACACCACCACTCCTCCTAAACCCTCCGCTAACACCCCCACGAAAATGGACCCCGAACCCCCCCTCCCCGACCTCTCCCTCCTCTCATCCGCCCTCCTCATCGGCCGCTGGCAATACGTCCTCGACACCCTGCTCCCCCTCTCCGTCTCGATTCGCGCAAACCGCTCTTCCTTACCCGCAAACACGAAATCACGGCTACACTACCTCCTAGCGAAAGCATATATGCTCAAAGGCGGACACTTCAGCAGCGCATATCTCGTAAGCGATAAGACGATCAAGCGGACTTGGCAGGAGGCGAAGAATATGACGGTGCAGGCTTGGAAGGAGACGAATGAGGCGTTGTTTTGGAAGGGGGAGGGAGAGGGTGAGGAGTGAGTTTGGTGAGATGACTCGTGCAGTTCGAGTTGAGTGGTAATGTGGGAATAGGATTGTGGCCTTGAGGCTGGAGATTGTTGTGACTTTTGCGGCGGAGGAGGTGGAGGATGCGGTAAAAGATGCTGAGGCCTTGAGGAGGAAGCTTGGGTGGCCGGAGATCTCATTGTTTGGACTATAACGGGGATGAAGTCGATGATATGGGTCGATGGTATGGGCCTTGGACGAAATTTGACAGGTAGCTGGCAGACGGTGGTGACCTGGTGAAAGAGGAGCAAAATCATGCATAGAGGAGGATTGAATAGTGAGCGGCAAGTTTGCAAAGCCAACGCCCATCTATACTACAACGTGCTGTTTTCAATGCTTAGCTTCTCTGAAATCTTGTTTATTATAAGCTCGATACCGTCGCAAATTCTTGTTAATCCCCTATTACGATGGGTGTTGTAGACAGGCATGGCAACAATCGAAGCTGCGTCAAGACTTAGCGTACTTTAGCTTTGAAGTCACCAAGGTGATAACATAATAGCGGATCGTTCAAAAATAATGACATACGTTTTACACAACAAAGACGATTGAGTACAGAATTGCATCTTTTCACTTTACCGCCTGTATGCACGCAGTAGACGCCCCTACAGCAAGTCCTTCACACCGCCGGCACCGTAGGCGCTGTCCACAAACATCCCACTGTCGGATATGAGCGGGGTAGCTTTGTCATCGTGGTCTACGCTGAACCCAGTAAGACGTGGGTTCTGCTGTCGTCGAGTCGCGGGGCCAGCCCCTGCGCCTGCACCAGGTCGGAACGCCAGCTTTGACTCAACACTTCGTGTGCCTGGAGCCCAGACAGCTGACTTGAGGCCCAACACCGCAGCAGGGGCTGGCTCCTTATCAACCTCTTTCCACGAGAGATCTTCGAGACCTTGGTTGACCCCATGAGCTTCATTGTCGTGGGTGTCCATATCTTCCCTCAAAGCTTTGACCTGCTTCTTCATCTCCCTCCACAACTCATAATCATCCAAATCACCTCCCTCATCATCGCCCCCATCAGCCGCACCCTCACTCTCACTCCTATGTCCCGCAATCGCCAGGAGCGTAGCTACAAACGCCTCCTTCAAATACGCAAAGCTGAATTCCTGTGTGATGCCTGCGACAGCTATACAAATTTTCTTGGGGAATTTGATCGAGGGCTTGGTCTTGAGCTTTTCGCGCCAGTAGTTGCAGTACAAAATACGCTCTTCGGCGCTGGGGAGCGGGAAGAGGTATTTGCGATCGAAGCGCGAGGGCCGGGATGAGAGGCCCGGGTCTAGTTGATCGAGGTGGTTTGTCGAGGCCTATATGTGCTGATGTAAACATTTCTCATTCGAGACATGAGCTTTAGTACTAAGAAACATATAGGGAGCAGATACAGACGTCTCGCTTCCGGACATGTTTTTGCCATCCGAAGAGGGGTACATAGGGGACAAGATTAATGATCAGATTTTTGACATACCACCATGAAGATACCATCATTGTTTTCGAGACCCTGTATCGCGCCATTAGCACTTCTACTATGAGTAAGAAGCTAGTACAGCTTACATCGACTTCGTTGAAAAAGTAGCTCCTGCTTCCTGGCGTCACAATCGTATCGATATCCTCAAAGACCAATAGACAGGGCGCCATAAGCCTCGCCTGCACAAAGATGTTCCTGATATCCCAAGTCCTTGGAGCCGCCTTTACATAAAGGCTCGGAATACTATCCTCATGTTTCTTGAACAAGCTGTGCATCAACGCCTTGATACTGATTGTCTTCCCATTCCCCGCCGGCCCTACGCAAATCTTAAAGTCAGCATTTCTCTTTAGGAATAAACCAAGAGTGACGAGGCGTCTATCACAAGCTGCTAACAAGCAAACACCCCCAAATCATACCTTGCAACTCAATATAGAGCACCGAATAGGAAAGCATCACTCCATGAAGTACGTACCGTGAAAAATGACCCCCCTCTTCCACGGCACGCCCAAATCCTTATACACATCCTCACTATCAAAGAACTTATGCATCAACTCCGTAATCGTCTTCTTCATATCCTCATTCAAAATCACATCCTCCCACCTCGCCTTCACAACCTCCTCATACAACGCATGACTCATCTGCCAAAACCCATCATACACATACACATACTTATCATCCGGCTTCTGCCACTTGCCAATCGTCCCAATAAGCGCATCCGTAACGCCATTCCTACTCATCACATTCTCCCCCTCGGCCGGCTCTTTGAGTATGTATTGCAGCTGCGTGTACCCGATCTGGATGCTGTAGACGATAAAATACTCGGTGCCCCATTTGTAATTGTATTTTGCAAAGGTGCGCCCTTCGACGAGTTGGTCGGGGATGCCGCGGCGGCTGTTGCCGGCGTAGAAATAGCGGAGGCGCTGGACGGATTCGTTGGTGATGTCGAGCTCAGAGGTGGCGTTGCCGCCGGCGGCGAATTGGAGAAGCGATACTGTGCATGGGATTAGTGGGCTGGGCAGAAGGTGGGTATGAACGAAGAGTACCATTGTTGCCGAGCGTGACTGTAAGAGCTAGGCCTGGGTATTGGCGGCGGAGGGCTGCTTGGAGGGAGGTATTGGCATCGTAGCCATGACCGGAGTTGAGCTCCTCGTAGTCGTCGAAGACTTTGTGGTGGCTCGAGGTGGTGATGAGGGCGAAGGGTTCTGAGTCCGACATGCTGCTGATGTTTCAGGGTTGGATGGTTCGAGTCTGGAGGATGTTTGCGAGAGTAGACGGCGTATTCGTACACGAGTGAAATACTCCGGAAATTCAAGAGAAGTGTTCTCTTTATCAATCATCCGTGGGGAAGCCCAAGAGGCAGCATCCTGTAGGCAGCAGAGACATCCATGTTGGGTCCAAGCTCTGCTCGACTGTGCCCCTTCAGCACTGCCTGCGCGTGTGGGATTCGCATCCCAGCGATGAAACTGCCGTGTCGAGTAAATTGCATCTGCTGGCGTTACTTCCGTCTGCAGGAGGCCATGTCAGGACGGGAGACTAATCATTCGATGCGCTCCTGTAAAGTAAGACCGTTTGAAGCAGGTGTTTTGGAAGGTCCCGAAATAGGCCCGCTTGAAACGTCGACTTGAGTTTCATCTTTGTAGAGCTGGGACTTCAAACTCATATTGTCAATTCTATAAGTCGGCCTACAAAATTGTACGCAGCTAGAATGCTCAAGCAAACACGACTTGACGCCTTTCTCAATCGTTCTCGACCTCATATACAGGTTAAACCTTCTCTTCCAGACCTTCCGCTAAACATTCGCTCTCACATCTATTTCTACCTCAATCTTGTACGAAATGGTCACATCCACCTCAACGTTGAGAAGCCCGATGGAAAATACGGATACAAGCCGCGGCCTACATGGATCTGTCGTTGTTGGCCATGTCGTGAGGGTCATAAGGCGTACAATGAATGGTCTTGCCTATCCCGTCCGCTGCTACCACTTCTTCTAGTCTGCCGTACGCTTTACCGAGATATCTGCACCGCTCTGTATGCTCGAAATCATGTGGTCATCTCGCGCACCAGCCCTGGCGATCTTAAGGGGCTATTCAGCCTCGGTGCTACAGCCCTTGGCTCGTTGACATCTTTGACCATCTCGCTCAATGAACGCAAGGCACCCTGCCAGGCCAACAATTATGAGGGCTGCTTTCACGACTGTGAAAAATGTGTCGTATGGGCTGGCGATAATCTGCCGAAGCTACTGGGCTGCGTCTCTCGCCATGACAGAGCCATCATACGCCAATGGAGCAACCTATGCAAACATATTAGGAGTTTCGCTCAGCCTTCTCGGCTACGGCTGGGTGTGATCTGCGACGTTGTTGATCTCAAAACCGCGCAAGAAATCTCTAACGCTATGATTCAACTACCACTTCTCTCAGCATGCTCCATCTGTTTCTCTACCAAGTCCAGACCCGACCTCCTCGCCCTTGCTGAGTCCACAACTCGTCATCTAACAGGCCGATCTCGCTTCTCGTCCTCGCTGTCCCAGCTGCCCCACATCCCTTACGAAATCCAAGCAAAGATACTTCAACATACCGACCTCTTTGCTCCTTACGATCTCCAGTGGATCCCCGAACGAGGTCTTATCTGCCGCTCCCGCAGCCCTAACGAAATAGAGAGCTACTGGAAACGCGGCCAGAAAGCTTCGAATCCCTGCGAGCTCTGCTTCGCGGTACACAAGCCCTGTTATGAAGCCAAGTCGAAGCAGGACAAAGGCGCACTGAGTTCGGAATGCTGGTGCTGGCGCTTCCCGACCGAGCTATTCTTAGTGAGCCGCGAATACCGCCGTATGGCAATTCGTATCTTTTATTCGTCCAATCACTTCTACGCCATGCCCTACGGCGATGGCACGTACCATGAAGAGAAGTGTCCGCCATTCATCCGACAACTGCCCCTAGAAGCGCTACCCTATCTGCAGTCGTTGCAATTCGTCATACCTGACATTGACGACTGGCTCCAACCTGATACGCAGCCTGCGCGTGATTGGGCAGAAGGGATCAAGCTTCTGGCTCGGCATGCATCATTGTCGCGACTAAGTATCACGATCGATGAGTCACTCTCGCGTGAGAATCAGGACCAGTATGTGCAGGACGGAGGAGCAATTGATGAGAGAGCTTGGGGGCGCGATCAGCGTATCGTGGAGCCCTTACTGGGGTTGTGTGGGCTCAAGGATTGTTATGTGCATTTAGACCATCCGATGTATTGGGGGGCCAGTGCGAGGAGGTTGCGTGCAGAGAGAGAAAAGGTACTTGAGAGGCGGGTTATAGGACCTGAGTATAATAGTATAACGAGAGAAAAATATATATACCGGTATAGATTCTTCGATACTTATTTTAATAAAGATATTTCTACTATGTAATATATTTATTTAGTAGAGATATAGAATAATTATTTTAAATATATTATTTAACTCTCAACCCCTTAAACATTTAATTAGATATTAATTAAAGAATAAGTATTAAAGACTAAACTCTGGCCGCGATAGGAGAAGAAAAAATGATATTAAAATTTAACTATTTTCGTCTCCGGTAATCGTATCTGATCCATAGTATATACTTACCTTGTCCCTCCTCTCCCTTTGAAACAAGAAAAACTACAATCATGGCTATGCCCATGCATTCCTCATTTAGCCTACCCCGCATTCCTAGTACTGGGACTGGCTGTCACCGTTAGTCACTTAACAGTCAGTCATGTCGCATTCCCAGACTTGGCAGAAAGGCTCGATCCTTCACTATCGAATTGTCTGGCCTAGGATGAGGGCTGAGTCTATGCAACAGGAGGCCGAGCCAGGCAACAGCGACGACGAATGTTGCTATGAGTAGCGTGGGCAGCTATAGCAGGGTACGAGGCATTCAATGCAGGCTCCCTTGCTCTGCGCCTCAACTAGTACTAGAAGCCAGAACGGGCTCCTCCCAGCATACTCCCTCTACTCCCTTGGTGCTCCCCATGCTCCCTCGTTGCTCCCTCTAAATCGGCTTTACTCCCTTTCCCGAACCAAAACGGTAATCTCCAATCCTAAGTTCGGGGTGTATATAATTCATATATAGACAGACTTTCTAAACCTCGCTATGCACCATTGGAATCACGCTTATCATTCTCGCTCCCCATCTGGCTCATCATCCTCGTCGTCGTCTCATCACTATTCTCAGCATCTGCCTCTTCCTTCTCTTTCGCTAACCTGTCCTTCCTCGCCCGTAGCTCCTGACAAAACCGACTGTTCGCTCGTATTCGATCTCCATACTTGATAAAAGCAAAAGGTATAACGCACATAGCAAGCGCCAAGAAGCCAAGCAAACTGCTCGCCCACGAGATCCCTAGGGCTGTATACATAGGGCCAGCTGCCAATGGCAGTAAAGCACCAAAAATCGAACGACATATACTCGTGGCAGACATAGCACTTGCAGCAAAAATCTCATATGCATCGGTGAGGTAATTCAACAAAGCCATGAAGATGAGCATGAACCCAATGCCAAATGGCACACCTGCCAGCATAGGCACCATCCAGTGAATCCCAGGCTTGGCGGTCCAGCCAAGCCAGAATAGCGAAATGACATAGAGCGGGCCACCAAGACAAGCGAGTGGAAGGCGCCGGTACTCTTCGATAGAAGCCCAATGCGCATTGGCCTTCTTAGCGCGCTGAAAAATTCCGTCGTAGCATAGGAATATACCCAACGCAATGACCGCACCGACTAGGATAGGTAGGAAGGCGAGACCGGCAACGCCCGTATTCATATGGTAAATGCCTTCGAAAATGACCGGATATGCTTCGAAGAAGAGGTAGAATATGGCATATGCAAGGGAAAGGTAGAGACAGGTGAAGAGGACGATGGCTTCGAAGGCGATCATATGTAGTGGCCGCATAAGAGTGACTGTGATCAGCTGCTTGGCACCTTTTTTCTCGAGCTCGATTGCTGCGAGGATGTTGGAGTTGCCGGTTTCTCTGCGCATGCGTTTCGCTCGATGCTTGAGAATGGTGGGGCCATAAGTTTCGGGGAGGAAGGCGAGAGGTATGAGGGACGCTCCGGCGATGATGAGACCGACCCAGAAAGTCCAGCGCCAGCTCACGACGGAGACGAAGCCGGATATGATAGGGGCGAGCATGGGACCACACGTAGTTGCCTTAAGAACTACAATCAGCACACGGTAGCTTGGTGAGTCTTCTCTGACTTACAGCCATGAAGATTGCCATTGCCCGTCCCCTGATAACGGGATCCCCGAAGACATCCGCGTATAGACCTCCAACCACAGCTATCGCGCTGGAAGCGTTGATGCCGCAAATCAGACGAAATATCAGAAATGCTGGCCAGCTGGGGGCCAAGGCGCAAGCCATGGTGAAGATGGTGAACACCACGAAGCTTGCAAGCATGATGATCCTCCGTCCAAAGGTTTCGCTGAGTGGCCCGAAAAACAGAGGTCCGAGTACGTAGCCAACCAGAAACAAGGAAATTGGGAGGACGAGCTCCTGGTCGCTCGTAACATTGAAGTACGGCCCAATGTAGTCTATTGCTCCACTCGGGAGGGAGGATGCGAGCGTGCTATTAACCACTGCTATGATTCCGCAGAGCAGGATGAAGACTTTCTTCGGCTGTGTATGACGTTAGTCTGAAGTAATTCTCTCAGAGGTAGCGAATCGCACGATTGACCAGTTGTAGGGGTCCTCTGGGTCTCCATCGCTGAACTAGATGACTGTCCTTTGGGGAACGTCCGTGTTCTCAAGTATGTCCCTCTCTTCGCTTTGCAGTTGCTGAGCTGCACCGTTGCCATCTAACGCGGCGGGCGCAGGCTTGCATGATATGTTTTGACCATGGTTGCTGTCTATGAAGAGTCAGTGCCCGGCTTCTCTTTTTTATTGTTCCATACCTGCTGCTATCTTATCCGACTGCTCTGAGGACCTGAATATGCCCACGTCCTCCACCCGCGTGTTCGATGAGGCTGGGGAGTCATTCTCAAGGCTCTTGAATTCTTGAACGCCATGGGGACCGCTCATCTTCCGTAGCCGTGAGCATTGATCCTCTCAACGACAAGGCAGGAAGAATAGTGGGGTATTGCAACGCGGAAGACCTCGTGGGAGGGTCTGTTGAGGCCATGGTTATAGGAGTGATTCATAGTAAGTACTCAACGTTCGAATGCGAGGACCGGTCTCGGCAATGACGGCGTTGTGCGTGAGGAGCTTCGACGCCACTGCTCAAACTGGTAAACTTCAACGATTCTAAGGGGCAAATCGATGCCGAGGTACCTAGCGTGCCAAATCGCGGACAAATTCCGGACTCTTGGCCAGAATTTGATAGGTGAAGGGCGGAACGCTGGTTACATATAGTTGATATTGTTGTATTGCCTCCGTTAGGTCTCTAGGTTGATGCTCTTTCCAAACCTCGCATATAGCTGCACCTTCAACTGCTCCATCTCTTCTCGGATAGTGCTCAGCTTGCCTTGCACCTCAAATACTGATTCCTCGATCTTGCTGGTCGACGAAGTAAGCAATTCCTGCACCTCGGGTAAAGGCAATGACATGAATGTGTCACCAATCTTGTATCTGTGGGATTTTTTTAACGCAGGCGTTAGGGAGTCGGATACTTGCTGCTCACGCGACTTTGTCGTCTTCATCTGCAAGCTCCAATTCGTTTGAAATCTCCTCCAGGTCCTCCTTATCCTTCTAACGAAGATGTCAGCTCGGTACGATTCGAGTTTTCAAAGCAAAACCTACAGCCTTTACTTTGAGCTCGTCTTCTAAGTCCATCTCGCGTTGATGTAGCCTGCTGAATTTGTTGATCTTGTCTTGATCTTCGCGGCGAACTTCCATTTCATCCGTCCCTACTACAGCCTCGTCATCTTTCGAGAGCTAGCGTATATTCAGTTACTTTGCAAATGCGTTTGCGTGTTCAAAAGACTTGCCATTCGACGTTGCATTTTCGTGCACTTGAAGCTCCCTTCAATATTGAGTGTCTTCACCCGAGCAATGGCGAGGACGAGTATCCCACTTCACTCGAAAGCCAGCCTTGCGATTGATTATAGGGTAAAAGGGTTAGTAGGCAAGAGATTCCCGCGACTGGTGTCCTGCTTATCGTTGTGTGTCGATTGACTAGGCCCAATTTTCGAAGTTTGGAGCACGCGAGTGAAGTGGCGCTAAGCTTTTGGCACTAGACAGTTGAGGGTAAGGCTGGAAAGCCGGGACGGGAATGACTTCGATTAGACGAGGCTGCATCGCCGACTTCATATCTAGAATAGTTTTCAAGTGCTATGCAAGACAATGCCGGGATACGAGACGCATCAGAGTGCTGTGGGTAAGCAAAGATCTCATTATCCAGGTTCTCCTCAATTCGAGTCATCGTTTATGCAAGGTTACTGCACGCACTACTGCAGGTCTCCTTAGCCTTTCTTCTTATCAGACCGTTATCAACCCCTCACATTGCCAATGTGCAGGAAGATCTGTGCCTACCCTTATCTAATAGACTCGAGTGCTTGATTACTCCGCGCAGATGAAGATTCTTGGGGTAGACCGACGGTTTAAGCGCGGACAAATACTAGCGTAAATATAATCCTCGTAAATATCGAAGATATAAAGATGAAAATTTCCTAAGGATAAAAACCGTCGGTTTACCACCTAAAACCGTCGGTTTACGCCTAAGAATTAGATTTCTCACCTAAATATTAGTAATTTTAGTGAGACGAGAAGGTAGTATCTTCCGCGTAAACCGACGGTTTAAGCGAGGACAAACATAAGATTTTTTTAGGCGAAGGTTCTTCGAAAAAACCGAAGATATATTTAAAATTCGTAGTATTTACGTAGATTTTTTAGATACGAAGATTTAGTTTAGAATCTACGATAATTAAGAAAATCTCTATATCTCCCTAATAAGTAGAGATATTAAAAAAGTTTTTATATATAAAAGATACTCTAAGCTTATTAGAGTATATTATATATATAAATTTAAGCCTATAGAGTAGCCGTTTGTTTATAAAAATAATAAATTATAAAGAGAAGTTCTAATGTTCGGATCTATAGCGCTAAGTCGTACTAAGCCTAATACGGAGATTGACACCAAAAGTCCTGGTAAGCGCTAAGGATAATAGTGGCTTGGCAAATATCTGGCCCCGATAAGGGCTGCCTGGATAATTAGTATATTGCGCCCCCGTAACCCTTTCCTGGAGTGCTTGAGGGAAGCCTAAGAATCGAGTTCCAAGGCTTGAGCGCTAAAGAGATAAGGGGTCTACCCTAGATACATACTTAGGTATACCAGTAGAGCAGACCATGCGAATTGCTAGTCCTGCGCACTTCTACCCCAAAGATATGGAGACTCTTCAGGGGGCCGCTAGCGCTTAGGGCGAGGGCAAATTTCCCACGCTAGCCAGGACTTTTGGTGTCAATCTCCGTACATTGATCTTAATCGTAGACCGTCGGTTTGCCCCTG